>Ga0154653_1025_pt5 | contig 14047 bp, 8 predicted proteins | sample Rifle2008BG13ft_FD_116082 | JGI IMG/M metagenome (GOLD analysis project Ga0154653, IMG submission 116082) | Chloroflexi bacterium RBG_13_68_17
CGGACTGGCGCGTCGGGCAGCCGGCACGTTCAGCCGGGAGGCCGTCGAGTCGGCCGAGCGGCTAGCCGGGGAGATGGCCGCCGTCGTGGAAGGGGTCCTCCTGTTCCAGGAGGCGACGCGCCGGCTGGCGCGCCTGGCTGCCGTCCAGGAGGTCGCGCCTCTGGGCGCGACGCTCGGGGAGCCCGAGCGGATCATCGCGCGCGTGTTGTCCATCCTGCGGCGCACCTTCAACACACCCTGGGTGACCTACCTGGCGCAGGCCGCTCCGGGGCAGGCCGTCGAGGTGCGGCGGGGGGTGGAAGAGGCGGGAGGCGCGCGCAAGGGCGGTCTGGCGGACGAAGCCTTGTGGACGCGGCTGGTGAAAGAAGTGCATCGCAACCGGTCGCGGGTCGTTCGTCAGGGGCGGGGCTGGTTCCACGAGGCGGCGGCCATCGCACTGGCCGCGCCCGTTCGGTTTGGTGAGCGTCTGTTGGGATTCCTGATCCTCGAATCGGCACGCACCAACGCCTACGGCGAGGAGGATGAGCGCCTGCTGACGATCATCGCCGGCCAGGTGGCCTCGTTCCTCGAAAACGCACGCCTGTATCACGAGATGGGCGTCGCCGTCGAGCAGCTCTCGGCCATCCGGCAGACAGCCCTGGATCTTGCCTCGCAGGTCGATCACCCGGAGGTTCTCGACAACCTGGCCGAGCGGGTCCAGTTGCTGCTGCGTGTGCCGGCCGTCGAGCTGGGCCTGGTGGATCCGGCCCAGGGCGAAATTCGCATCATCGTCAGCCGAAATCCCTGGCGCCGGTTCGAGGGCGTGACGATCCGTCTGGGGGAGGGCCTGGAGGGCCGTGCGGCCAGCGAGGGGAAAGCGATGGTCGAGGGGGACTCGCGGTGGTGGGCCAGCCGCGGCATGGGGCGACGCCGCAGGGGCCGGGCGGCTTGCCTTCCGCTTCGCTGGGGTGACGAGGTGATCGGAGTCCTGTCCGTCTTCGATGACGCGCCCGGGCGCACTTTCTCGATGGAGGACATGCGGCTGCTGGAGCTGCTGGCGCCCCAGGCCGCCATCACACTGCGCAACGCTGGCCTGCTTCAGGACCTGCGCGAGCAGATGGAGGAGCGCAAACGGACCGAGACGCAGCTGATCCAGTCGGCCAAGATGGCCGCCGTCGGGCAGATGGCCGCCGGTGTGGCCCACGAGATCAACAACCCGCTGACAACCGTCGCCGGCTTCACGGAGTTGTGGCTGGAAGAGATGGGTGTGGAAAACCCCATGCGCTCGGAGCTCGAGCTGGTCAACAAGGAGACCCGGCGCGCCCGCGAGGTGGTCTCGCGCCTGCTCGACTTTGCGCGCCAACGATCACCCATCAAGGAGCGCGCCGACCTGAATGATATCGTGCGCGAAGGCCTCGACCTGGTGCGCCACTACCTGGCGCTGCACGGGGTCGACCTGCGCGAGCGCTACGCTGAGCATCTGCCGTGGGTCGAGCTCGAACCGGGCGGGGTGAAGCAGGTCCTATTGAATCTCGCGCACAACGCCGTCCAGGCCATGGCCGAGGGCGGCCAGCTGTCCGTCGAGACGGGGATCGAGCAGCGGGCCGGCGGCGATGGCGTGTTCATCCGGGTCGCCGACACCGGCCAGGGCATCGCCGCGGAGAATCTGCGGCACATCTTCGAGCCATTCTTCACCACCAAACGGACGGGCGAAGGAACCGGGCTGGGGCTGGCGGTCAGCTATGGGATCGTCGCCGAACACGGCGGCGACATTTCCGTGGAAAGCCTGCCCGGGGAGGGCGCGGTGTTCCGAGTCTGGCTTCCAGTGGCGACGGCGGTCGCGGCATGAGCGGCGACAGGGTCCTGGTTGTCGATGATGAGCCGGGCGTTGTCGCGCTTTGCCGACGATTCCTGACCCGGGCAGGGTACGCGGTCGAAACGTCGGTGACTGCCGAGGATGCGCTCGTGAAGTTGGGACGGCAGCCAGTCGACCTGCTGCTGGTCGACGTCCGCATGCCGGGGATGGACGGCTTCGAGCTGATGCGGGAAGCGCGCCGCCGCCAACCCGATCTGGCGGTCGTGGTGATGACCGGTTTCGGGACGGTGGAGACCGCGGTGCGGGCATTGGAGGAGGGGGCCAGCGGCCTGGTCCTGAAACCCTTCGACTCGAATGTGGCCGTGGTACGGCAGGTGCGCCTGGCGATCGAAGCCAATCGCTCCCGTCGCGAAGTGGCGCGCAGCCGAGCGCTGCGGCCCCTGTTTGATTTGGCGGAAGTCATGTTCGCCGAGACCGAGGAAGCCGCGCTGGCCCAACGCGTCTCTTCGTCCGTCCGGTCACAGCTGGGCTGTGAGTCAGCCGGGCTGTACCTGCACGACGACGGGAGCGGATCGGTGCGGCTGCTTTCCTGGGCCGGTCGTGAGGGCGAATTGTCTGAGGCGGTCAGACTGGGGCCAGTGGCCTGGGCGGCTGAAGGTCGTGCGCTCGCTCGTTTCCAGCCCGAGGACCCAACCCTGCTGCCGGAGCGGCGTTCCTGGCTGGAAGAGCATGGCTTCTCCTCGGCGCTATGCTGTCCCGTGCGCCGGTCGCAGGGGACGTTTCTGATGTTCGCTGGCCGGGGCGGCGGCCAGCCGCCGTTCTCCGGCGACGACCTCGAGATGCTCTATCTGTTGACGCGGCAGGCGGCCGTCGCGCTCGAGAACGCGCGCCTCTACGGCGCTCTGCGTGCCTATGTCTCCGAAATCGAGCGCTCACAGCAGCGCCTGGTGCAGAGCGAGAAGCTGGCTGCCATCGGACGGCTGACAGCTTCCATCGCCCACGAGGTCAACAACCCCCTGCAGTCGCTGCGCAACTGTTTGGACCTGGCGGCGCGAGGCGATCTGGCCGAGGAGCGGCGGGCCGAGTACCTGCGCATGGCGCAGCGAGAGCTCGAGCATTTGACCTCCATCGTCCGCCAGATGCTGGAGTTTTACCGGCCGGAAGCCGCCACGCGGCAGTCGATCGATGTGAACGATCTGCTGCATGACGTCGTCCTGCTGACCGCCGGTCAGTGCCACGACCGAGGGGTCGAGGTGGTTCTGACCCTTTCGTCGGAACTGCCGGCTGTCTGGGGTGTCCCCTATCAGCTCAAGCAGGTGGTCATGAACATGGTGCTCAACGCGATCGAAGCCATGCCCGACGGGGGGCGGCTCACGATCGCCTCCGCGCCGCGCGCGCAAGGGGTCGAGATCACATTCCGGGACACCGGACGCGGCATCAGCAAGGAGGAGATGGCTCACATCTTCGAACCGTTTTACACCTCCAAACAGACCGGCACCGGCCTCGGTCTGGCCATCAGCTACGGCATCGTCGCCGCGCATGACGGGGTGATTCAGGTAGAGAGCGATCCGGGTGCGGGCGCGACGTTCTCCGTGATCCTGCCGCCGGTTCCGAGGCTGTAGCTGCCGATGACCTCGCGGGTGCTGGTCGTGGACGATGACGATGTCGGGCGGGCGACGATGGCCGACCTCCTGCGCCTGGAAGGCTATCGCGTCGACGATGCCGCCGGAGGGCGCCAGGCGCTCGACCGTCTGGCCGGAGAGCCGTATGACGTGGTCTTACTTGATCTGAAGATGCCCGGTGTGGACGGCGTGGCGGTACTCCAGGGCGCGGCCGAGGTGGCGCCCGAGACGCAGATCGTCGTGTTCACCGCGCACGGATCGATGGAGACTGCCATTCAGGCGATACGCCATGGAGCCTATGACTACCTGCTCAAGCCGGCTTCCACAGCAGAGGTGGTGGCCTGCATCGCGCGGGCGGCGGCGCACCATGAAGAGCGGGCACGCGAACGACGGCTCCTCGAGAGTTCAGCCGCGGCGCTGGCGGACGTCCGCGCCGCCGGCGACGGCGGCGATCGCGTGCAGTGGGCAGGGATGGCCCTGGAGCCCGCCACGCGGCGCCTGAGCGGCCCGCAGGGCGAGGCCGAGCTGACGCCAGCCGAGCTGCGCCTGCTGCTGGCGTTGCTGCGACGGCGAGGGCACGTCGCCGAATACGTCGCGCTGGTCGACCAGGTGCAGGGCTACACGGTGGACGCATGGGAGGCGCCTGGGATGCTCCGGCCGGTCGTCAGCCGCCTCCGGCACAAGGTTCGCCTGGTCGGCGGACAGGCCGGAAGGATCGCCACGGTGAGAGGCAGCGGCTACGTCTTGGAGGACGCCGACCGGTAGCGCGGCGGCCGTTTACTCAGAGCCGGCCGTAGGCGGAAGCGGGCCGGCCGGCCGGGTGGGCGCCTCGGCCCGGGAGGGTGGTCCGAGCCAGCGCAGCCAGCCGCGGCCCCGGGGATTGCTGCCGCGCCGCCGGTCGAACCCCGCCAGAAGCAGGGCGCCGACCAGAAGGCCCGCGCCTGACCATTGAACTGGCGTCAGGCGCTCCCCCAGCCACACATGCGCCAGGACGATGGTGACCAGAAGCTCGGCCAGTCCGAGGAGCGCCGTCTGCATCCCACCGATGTGTTTGACGCCCGCGAACAAAGCCAGCCGAGAAAGGAACGTCGCGACCGTCAGCGCGATCAACGGGGCCCGGGCGGCTGTGGGGAGGGCCAGACCGGCGCCGGGCGTGAGCAGCCCGAAAGGGACGACGACGGCGGCCATCGCCAGCAGCGTGTAGACCGTGACGGTCGGCGCGGGGACCTCATACAGGACGCGCTGGTTGATCGGGATGTGCAGTGCGTAGAGGATGCTCGCACCCACAACGCAGGCGGCGCCGACCAGATCGACCGCAGACCCCCCGACGCGACTCAGGAGCAGGACGGCCGCGAGGCTGAGCAGGAGCCTGACCAGAGTGAGCGGGGTCTGCCGCTGCCCGTCGAGGTAGAGCAGCAGAGCCGTGAAAACGGGATACATCGAGAAGAGCAGCTGGACCAGGCTGGCGTTGAGTCGCGCCAGCCCGGTGTAGAAGAGCAGAGACCCGGCACCGTTCAACGCGCCGGCGATCAGGCAGCCCACCAGGCCGAGGGGGTAGATGTACAGGGTGCGTCGGCGCACCAGGAGCATGAGGACGAGCAGAAGGGCGGCCGCCCCGATCGTGCGCAGGGCGACGACCGACAACGGATGCAACCCGGCGACAATGGCCAGCCGGCCAAAGATGGGCATGGTTCCCATCAGGCTGGCGGACGCCGCCGCCCAGACCATTCCTCGCCGGTGTGTCTGCTGGGCGCGCATGATCGAGCCCCATCTATCCGAGTGCGCGGGAGATCTCGCTGAGCAAATCCTCGCTGAGAAGATCGCCCTTCGTCATCAAGCGAGTGATATGACCCTCGAGTCGCTTCCACTCTTCGGGCGTGAGCGTCTTGGCCGTCACGACTACGACGGGGACGTGAGCCGTGTGCGGCTGTGCTTTGAGTCTCTCGAGCAATTCGAAGCCGTCCATCTCCGGCATCATCAGGTCGAGGACGACCAGGTCGGGGACGGTGCGGTGCGTGTCGGCCAGGGCCTCGGCGCCCGATCCGGCCTCGCGCACGACGTAGTCGCCGTGCGCGTTCAGGATACGGGTGATCAGGCGGCGGGCGTCGGCATGGTCGTCCACGACCAGGATCCGCCGGGTGCGGGCCGGGTCGATCTGGGCCAGCGCCGCCAGCAGGCCCTCCTCCGGAGTCTGTCGCAGCCCGGGCGATGCGAGGGCGACGTCCTGGGCCCAGCCTTCTCCCAATAGCTGTTCCTCGACCGGCATGGTGTGCCCGGAGCAGTTGACCACGACAACCTGATCGGGGGTGACCCGACCGGCCTGAGCGAGCTTGATCAGGCCGGCGAAAGCGACGGCGGCGGCCGGCTCGAGCGAGATCCCTTCCATCTTGGCGACGATGTGAATGGCGCGGAAGGCCTCCTCGTCGCTCACGCTGTCGAAGGTCCCGCCTGCGCCGGCGAGCATCCGCTGGCGGAGGATCGTGTAGGAACGACCCGGATCGCCGGTGCTGAGCGTGGCGATGAGCGTCCGTGGCGACGTGACCGGTGTCGCCTGCATCCGCCCCTCGCGCCAGGCCTGCGCCATCGGATCACAGCCGGCGGTCTGGATTCCAGCGAGTCTCGGCAGCTGCTGTACCAGCCCGATGTCGACCAGCTCCTGGAATCCTTTCAGGACCCCGACCGGCCCGATGCCGCCGCTGACGGCCTGGATGTACCAGTCCGGGGCGCGCCAGGCGGCGGGCCGAGGTCCGGGAGGTGGAAGGCTCCCGCTGATGTCGCCCAGCTGCTCGGCGATCTCGAAGGCAACCGTCTTCATCGCCTCGACGGCCGCGACCGAGCGCGTGCCGCGATCCAGATACAACCCGCGACGTTGTGCGAACTCCGCCGCCAGCTGCTTGGCTTGATCGTAAGTGCCGGTGACTTTGACGACCTGAGTTCCGTAGACCGCCACCTCGTGCATCTTCTCGGGGGGGACCAGGCTGGTCAGAAAAGCCCACAACCGGATGCCGGACCGCGCGCAGTAGGCCGAGTAGGAGATGGCGACATTGCCCGTCGATGCGACGACCGCCTCGGTGATGCCGGCTTCCTTAAGCGCCGCGACCGTGACCGCGGCCTGGCGGTCTTTGAACGAGCCGGTCGGGCTCTGCCGCTCATCCTTGACGTAGATGTGGGGCAGGCCGAGCATCATTCCCAGGTTGTGCGCCGGATAGAGCGGGGTCCCGCCTTCGCCCATGGAGAAACCCGGTGGCAGGGCGCGGACCGGCAAGAGATCCAGGTAGCGCCAAAGCGTGGGGGGCCGGCGTGCGATCGTCTGGGCGAGATCAGGCGGGAGGGCCGTCAGGTCGTAGCGGGCCTCGCGCCACGCACTCCCACAGCGCGGGCACGCCTGCGGGGTGGGGTGGAACGGTGTGCGGTGACCGCAGTCGAGGCACTCGACGTCAACGCGTGACGCCATCGGCGGCCTCGGCGGGCGGCGCGACCGGGGCGCTCCCCTCTTGCCCGGACTGTGTCCGTAGCAGGGACTTCATCCGCGCGGCGATCTCGTCCAGAACGGTCCCCAAGGGCGCGCTCTTCTCCTGAAGGCGGTCGGCGCGTCGACGCAGGTCGTCCAGCTGCGCCGGCGAGAGCGGGCCCGAGGCCAGCAGGGCGACCGGCACCGGACGGGTCCGTTCGTCTTGCTTCAAGGCTTCCACGAGCTGCAGCCCGCCCGGCGCGGGCATATCGACGTCGACAATGATCAAGCCCGGGGGCTGAGCGACGGCCGCGGCCCAGGCCTGCAGACCGTCGTCGGCGGCCGTCGTCGTCGCGCCGGTTGTGTTGCTGATCAATGCCACCAGGCCGGCGCGCTCGTCTTCTTGTGCGGAGACGACCATGACCGGGGGCGTCTCCCGCGTTTTCAGACCCAGCCGTCCAAGCAGCAGGTTCAGGTCGTCCCGCACAACCGGCCGGCGGAGCATCTCCAGTGGACCCGGCCAGTAGCCCAGACCGGCCTCGGGGCGCAAGGCGGCGACGAACGCGGGGATGCCGGAGGTAGTATTGTCGGCCCGGATCTCGGACAGGAGCCGCCATGCGGCCGCCTCGGGCAGGCCGGCCGCCAGGACGATCCCCGCCGGGTGGAGGTCGCGGATGACCTCGAAGGTTCGGGCGTGCTCCGCCAGCGCGTGCGTACGCAGGCCTGTCTGCTCGATGGCGCGGCTGAGCGCCTCGCGGGAGGCGGCCTCGGCGTCGACGATGAGCACCAACGGCGCCTCGGTCGGCTCAGCCGCCGGCAGAGCCGGGCCCTCAACCGGCAGCGAGAAGGCGAATGTGCTGCCTTCGCCGAGCGTGCTCTCCACCCAGATGCGGCCGCTGTGCAGGCTGACCAGCTGCCGGCAGATGGATAGGCCGAGCCCGGTCCCGCCGCTCTTGCGGGTCGGAGAGGAGTCCACCTGGGAGAAGGGTTCGAAGAGGCGGGACTGATCAGCAGGGGCGATCCCCGGGCCGGTGTCGAACACCGCCACCACGACCTCGCGCTTCCCACCTCGCTCGACGGCTCGCGCCGTCACGCCGACGTGACCCTTCTCGGTGAACTTGCAGGCGTTCGAGACCAGGTTGAGCAGGATCTGCCGCACGCGGATATTGTCGGCCTGAATCAGGGGCAGGTCGTCGGGCACGTCGATCAGCAGCTCGATCGGCTTGTCCTTGACCAGGCCGGTGGCCGTGCCCATCACGCTGCGGATGATCTCCGACATGTCGACCTCGGAGAAAGCCAGCTCCATCTTGCCGGCGTCGATCCGCGACAGATCCAGGATGTCGTTGATCAGCCCCAGGAGGAGTTGGCCGGCGTTGTAGATCGCCTGCAGGTCCTGGGTCTGGGTTTCGTTGACCGGTCCATCGATCCCCTTCAGAATCACGCGCGAGAAGCCGATGATCGAGTTCAGCGGCGTGCGCAGCTCGTGGCTCATGTTGGCCAGGAACTGACTCTTCAAGCGATCGGCCTCGCGCATTTCCTCCAGCGCCTGCTGGGTTAGCTGGTAGGTGCGCGCGTCCTGCATCGCCAGGGCGAGCTGCTGGGCGACGCCCTCGACCAGCAGGCGGTCGTCTTGCGACCAGGGCTTGGCCCCCTGGCGTGCCTCGAGTTCGAGGAATCCGAGGACCGCGTCCTGGCCCCGCAGGGGCACCACGAGGGTATCGCCGGCCCCGGTCGGCGCAGCCAGCGGCAGACGATCGTCCAGCGGCCGCAGGCTGGTTCCATCGTCCAGGTAACCGGAGGCATTTGCCCAGCTGACCACGATCGGCGCCGGGGTGTGGGGGGTGACCTCGGCCGGCAAGTGGGGCGCACGCGTCGCGTGCGCCGAGGCCGCCGGCTTGCGCCGGTCGAGGACCAGGGCGACTCCCCGATAGCCGAGCTTCTCGCCCGCCAGTGTCTGCCGCACCAGGGCGTTCACCACCAGGATCAGGTCCTCGCCCGCCCGTGTGCGCGCTTCCAAACGCAAATCGTGGATCTCCTCCTGGGCGGCGATGGCTTGCTGGAGAATCTGCGCCGAGCGGGTATTGAAGCCCAACTCGCTGACCTTGCGATCGAGCGCTTTCTCGAGGGTGTAGCCCAGGACCTGCTCGATTTCCGGGCTGCACCAGACGATGGTGCCCTGCGCGTCGGTCTCCCACACCCAGCCCTGGGCCGGCTCCTTGTCACTCAGGCCGAGTCGGAGCGGCGAGAGGGCGCCGGTGCGCGGCGTGGACTCGATCAGGCCGGCGAAGAGGCTCTCAAGCCGGTTGTGGAGCCGATCCTGCGGACTCTTGGACATACTGCCTCATTTCCTGCGCCAGCTCGCGATAGTGCTGTGCGCCGCGGCTCGCAGGGGCGTAGACCGTGATGGGCTGGGCGAAGACCGGGCTTTCGCGGAGGCGGGTGTCGACCTCGATGGCGGTCTGGAATACGGCCTGGCTGAACGCCTGACGGACCTGGTTCTCCAGGCTGCGGTGGATGCGGTTGCGCCGATCGATCATGGTCAGCAGGACCCGGTAGCGCAGGCGGGGATTGGTGCGCTGGCGGATGCTGCGCACCAGTTCGAGCATGTCCCGCAGCGCGTGGGCCGAGAAGTACTCGCATTGGGTCGGGATGATCAGGAGGTTGGCGGCGGTCAGCGCCGAGCGGGTGATGGGCCCTAGGGACGGCGGGCAGTCCAGGAGAATGACGTCGTAGTTGGAGGCGGCCATCAACGCCTGCCGCAGCAGGTGCTCGTAGCGGTCGCGGACGCCCAGGAAGCGCTCGGCCAGGATCAATTCCTGGCTGGCGGGGATCAGGTCCAACCCGGGCAGGCCGGTTTCGCGGCTGACGCCCACCGGGGAGTAGTTGCCCAGCAGGACGTCGGCCACGGAGCGTCGCACGCTGGAAGGGTTCACGCCCAACGAGAGGGTCAGGTTGGCCTGCGGGTCGAGGTCGACGAGGAGGATCTCCTGGTGGCCTTCGACCAGCGCCGCTCCGAGCGACAGCGCGGTGGTGGTCTTGCCGACGCCGCCCTTCTCGTTGGCGATCGCGATGACGTGGGTCATGCGCCTCCCTCCGTGCGCGGCGCGGCCGGCCCGCTCGAGGCGCGGCCGTCGCTGCCGCTGGCCTCGCTTCCCTCGGGCACCAGGCGGATGCGGGCGCTGCGCGCGCCCAGCGTCTGGCGCAGTTCCTGGATGGCGGTCTTCATCATGCTGTCGACGTCGGCGCTGGCGCGCACCTTGCCGGTGATCTCGAGGATGGCCTGCTCGCGGCGGGCACGATGGAGCGTCTCATCGAACAGGCGGGCGTTCTCCAGCGCGACGCTGAGCTGGTCGGCGAGGATCTGCAGCACGGAGACGTCGTCTTCGCTGAACGCGTGCGGCACGGTGTGCTGCAGGTCGAGCGCACCGATGACGCGCTGTCCGATCTTGAGGGGCAATCCCAGCTCGCAGCGCGTATCCGGCAGAAGCGGATTGAGCAGGTGGTAGGGATCTTCGGCCGTGTCGTGGACGATGTGGTGCTCTCCGGTGCGGGTGACCTGGCCGACGACCGAGCGCGAGCCGACCGCCAGGCGGTGGCCGCGGGCGACCATTTCGCGCCCGGCTTCGCCGGTCGATTCGCGGACGACGGCGAATTCCCCGTCCTCGCTGAGCAGGAAGACGGAGACATGGTACAGGGAGAAGCGGGTGCGAATCAGGTCGATGGCCCGGCGCAGCAGCGTCGACGGATCCAGCAGGCCGGTGGCATCGCGGGCGATCTCGGCTGCGGTTTGCAGCTGCGCCGCGCGGCGCTGCGTTTCATCCAACAGCCGGATCTGTTCCAGCGCGGTGGCAACTTCATCGGCGACACTCTGCAGGACGTCCTTGTCCAATTCGTCCCAACCGCTGGGCGCCTGAGGGACCTCGGCCCGAATCGCGCCGATCGACTCGCCCCGCAGCGCGATGGCGACCTCGAGGGGGGCATCTTCGCTGGCGGCCGGCGGGCCGGCCCGCAGGGCGTATTCGAAGGAGCTGCGGCGTGGATCGGCGGCGCGCGGGCTCAGCACCTTGTCCCACACACCCCGCGTCTGGCGTCGGTACAGCGCGTCCACCTGCTGCAGGCTGTGCTCCATGTCTTCGAACAAGCGGGTGTTCTCGATGGCGACCGCCAGAATGCCGGACAGGGTTTCGAGGATCTCGGCGTCCGGCTCGCCCAGGCTGTCAGGCTCAGCCTGTTCGACCGCGACGGCGCCGATGGCCTGGCCGCGCGTCATCAGCGGGACGGCCAGCAGGGAGCGAGGCTCGGCTTCCCCGGAGCTGATCAGCGGCATGCGTTCATCGGCGGCCAGGTCAGGGATCATGACCGGGGCTTTCAGGCCGACCGCGCGACCGAGGATGCCCTGGCCGATGGGGGCGCGCGTCCCCAGACGGAGCGCCTTTGTCGGCGAGGTGGCGGAAGAGGCGCGGACGATGATCTCGGCCCCCTCCTGCAATCCGAGGGTGACGCGCCGGTAGCCGAAGGCGCGCCGGATCAGGTCCGTGGATCGGAGCAGCACCTCCCCCAGTCCGAGCTGCTCGCTGATCTGGCGCGAGACCTCGATGATCTTGCGCCGTTGGGTGGCGCGTTCGGTCTCCAGACGCAGCAGGCTGGCATTCTCGATGGCGATGGCCAGCTGGTCGGCGACGGTCTGCATGACCATCAGATCGTCGGCGTCGAAGGCGTTCTCCTCGCGGCTCTGCGCGTCGAGCACGCCGATGACGCGGCTCCCGACTCGCAGCGGCAGCGCCATTTCCGAGCGCGTGTCGGGCAGATCGGGGTTGGCGAAGTGGACCGCGTCGGCACCGACGTCGGCGGCGATGCGCGGCGTGGCGCTCTCGGCCACGAACCCGACGATGCCCAGCTTGCCGACGGCGAGTTTGTGGCCGCGCTGGAGCATGCGCCGCCCGCCCTCGGACGAGGCGGCCCGCAGCACGGCGTACTCATTCTTCTCGTCGAGCAGGAACACGCCGGCATGGTAGAAGCCGAATCTCTCGGCCAGGATGCGGACGGCCTCCTGCAGGAGCTGATCGATGTCGCGCACGGCCGCAGCGTCGCGGGCGACCTCGGCGGCGGTGCGGATCTGGCGCGTGCGCTCCTCGACGCGGTCTTCCAGGCCGCGGTAGAGCGCCTGGAGTTCGTCGGCCATCTCGTTGAAGGCCGTGGCCAGGCGGCCGACCTCGTCGGTCCGGGCGACGGGCACCCGGTGGCGCAGATCGCCCATGGCGATTCGTTCGGCACCACCGGTCAGATCGCCCAGCGGCCGCAGCGAACGGCGCGTCGCCAGAGGCACGATCACGGCCACCAGCGCGAACGCCGCGGCCAGCAGCAGGATGAAGAACAGCGACAGCGAGTTCAGGCCGGCGTAGGCGACGGCCTGCGGCATTTCCAGGACGACGGCCGCGCGCAGTTGGGGTACCCACTGGTAATAGGCCAGAACCTGCTCGCCATCCAGCGCCTGGAACTCGAGGCTACCGCTGGGAGCGGCGGGGATGGCATCCAGCACGGGATGTGCGGCCACGCGAACAATACGCAGCTGGCCCGTTTCAATCGGGTCGTAGGAGGCCACCGTATCCGGCGGCAGGATGAAGTACAGCTCGCTCGAAGGCACCTGCAGAGCCCCAACCTCATCGATCAGCGTCGTGATGCGAGCGTCGTTCGACATGCCGACCAGCGCAGTCTGCAGCGCCGGATCGGCGCTCGGGAACGGCATGACGGTGAAGAGTGAGATGGGCGTGGCCCGGCTGAAGGCCATGTCGCGAGTGACGTGCGAGGCGGTGGTCGGCATGTCGGCCATGCCGGCAATTGTGTCGCCCTCCCAGAAGGCCGGGGTGGCGGCCAGGATCAGCCCGTCGCTCATGCGGACTACCATCAAGCCGGTGTACAAACCTTCGGCGACGCGTTCGTTGATGGTGATCAGCCGCTCGACGATCTGCTCCCGCAGTTCGTCGGCCTGACGAGGCCGGGAGAGCTGGGCGGCCAGATCGCTGGCCAGGTTGGCGAAAGACTGGCTCTGGGTCGCGCCCCAGAGCGGGTACTCATGCGACGTTCGCCAGTCTTCCAGCGCCTGAGCCTGCCGCTCGGTCGCCTGGCGAAGCTGGACGACGACCTGATCGCGAAGCAGAGCCCGGGAGCGCTGATAGGCGGCCAGGCCCATGATGAGCAGGGGGATGAGCGCCAGCGGTAGCAGGGTCAACGTCAAGCGGGTGGACACGCTCTCGCGAGGGGAGGCGAAACGCACTCGCTTCCAGAACGGGGCTTGTGCGCTCATGCGTCAGCCTCCTCCGCTTTGGGTCGTGGGGCGGCCCCGCCGCCTCCCGCCGGCCCCGAGTCCGGGCCGGCTTGAGCCGCGTCGGCACTCTTGCCCAGGCGCGCCACGACCCGCGAGGCCGTCAGGCCTCGGCTGAGCTCGCGGGCGGCCGTCGCCAGAACCGTCTCGATGTCGGCGGAGCGGCGGATCTTGGCCGTGATATCGTGGATGAGCTGCTGCCGCCGGGCCGTCCGCCGCACCTGCTCCAGCAAGCGGGCGTTCTGCAGCGCCGTGCCGACCTGGCTGGCGACCGTCGCCAGCAGCGCGGCGTCATCTTCCGAGTAGCGCCCCTCGGTCTGCAGGTCCTGGACCGCCACCGCCCCGACGACCGACTCGCCGACGAGCATAGGCACTCCCAGCCAGGATTTAGGGGGCCGGTCGGTGAGCTTTGCGCCCAGCGACTGGGCGGCCTGCTGCATGTCGCGCTCGATCAACAGCGGGGCGCGCGAGCGGATCACCACCGAGAGCAGGTCGTCGGCCAGGGCAACCGGTTCCTCGGATCGGACCTCGCCGTGTTCGGAGACGTACGGGAGCGCCACTTCGTCCCGATCGGGGTCATACACGGCCATGAGGAAATCGGTGCGGCCGATCACCTGATTGACCTGGTTGTGAATTACCCGGTAGAGCGTGTCGAGGTTGGAGAGCTGCGAGACCGCCTGGCTGATACGGTTGACCACCTCGAGCTCGACGACACGCCGGCGTTCCTCGGAGTATTGGCGGGCGCTTTCCAGCGCCAGGGCAGCCTGGCTGGCGACCGCTTCCATGAGCGCCGTCTCTTCCTCCGACCACCGCTCGCCCGGGTTGGGCTTGCGGGCGGCAATCGTCGCCACCGTCTC
>Ga0154653_1006_pt2 | contig 13877 bp, 12 predicted proteins | sample Rifle2008BG13ft_FD_116082 | JGI IMG/M metagenome (GOLD analysis project Ga0154653, IMG submission 116082) | Chloroflexi bacterium RBG_13_68_17
TCCATCCTCGCCTCCGACTACCGGATGGACTGGTCGCCCTTGCCGGCGCAGCGCGGGCTCTTCCTGTGCTGCACTTCCTCCGGCCGCACCATCACACAACGGCCTGGAACCATGCGGCGGTGACGAATGCGATCACCGGCAACCCCCATCGCACAGCCGTATCCTCGAGCGACATCCCCGAACTCAGCGCCAACGGCAGCGCCTGGTTCACCGATTCGGCTGTCGCCTGCTCGGCTCGCGGCCTCTCCCTGGTCCAGCCTCCGACGTGCCCCGCCTCCGCTTTCGGTTCGTGCCACAATGGCCGACATCCTGATCTGGAGACAGCCCCATGCCCAAGTGCGTTCTCAGCCTCGTGATCCTGGCCCTGCTGTTGTCCGCTTGCAGCACGTCCGGAGCGACCCCTGCCCCGGCGGCCGAGACGGCCCCGCCGCCTGAAGCGACGCCCACCGCCGTTGAGGCGCCCACCCCGGCCTCCCCGCCGTCGCCCTCGGCAGCCCCCGACATCACCTCGCTCGATCTGTGCACGCTGCTCGATCCAACCTCGGTTGAGGCCGCTCTCGGCGAGTCGACGACGCCCAGCCCCGGCCCGGGCTTGTGCCTGTTCGTCGGCGCCTCCGGCACGCAGTCCGTCTCCGTCATGGCCCTCTCGGGAGAAGCGGCCAAGAACCTGTTTCTGGCCACCATCGCGCAGCTGCAGGCCGACTGCACCGTCAGCTTCAGCATGCAGGGCGAGGCGACGCCGACCCCGTTCCCGCCGGAGGTCCAGGCCCTGGCTGATCGTTCGCTGGCCGAGCTGATCGACCTGCAGGATCAGGTGCAGCGCGAACAGTGCGGCTTCATTCCGACGCCCGAGGAGTATCAGCGCCTGGACGGGCTGGGGGAGGCCGCGTATTTCCAGGTCCTTGATCTGGGCTTCGTGCAGTCGGGAATCGTGGTCGTCGCTCACGGCGACACCTACCTGGCGGTCACTTATGCCGCCCCGACACTCGACCCGGCCGCCGCCCGGTCGATCAGCGAAAGCCTGGCGAGAGAGGCGCTGGCGCATTTGCCGTAGTGCTGGCCCTTCCCCGGCAATGCGCAAGCCCTCGCCGGTTGGCGAGGGCTTGCGCATTGCCGGGCCAAAGCCTGGATCAGGGACGCAGGATCGTGCCGGCGAGACCGGCGAGCACGGCCACGCCGAAGGCGAAGATGACGGCGCCGGAGAGGCGGTTGACCCAGCGGAAAGCCGACGGCCCGAGGCGCATTCGCAGCGCTCCGACGCCCAGGCTCAGCGCCAGCCACCACGTCGCCGAGCCGGTGAAGACCCCGCCGACCAACAGCGCGGCCTCGCGGTAGTCGCGGCCGGTCGCGACGATCCCCAGGCCGGCGAAGACCGCCGCGAACGACAAGATCGTCATCGGGTTGGTCAGCGTCAGGGCGAAGGTCGAGGCATAAGCGCCAATCAGGCCGCGCCCGCCGGCCGTGGCCGGGCGCTCGGCGACCGGCGCGGCGAAGGTGCGTACCCCCAAGACCAGCAGGAAGAGGCCGCCGACCAGCCGCAGCCCGAATTGGTAGGCGATCAGCGCGCCGGAGATGGCCGTCAGGCCGAAGGCGGCGACGCTGCCGTAGACCGCGTCGGCCGAGGCCGCCCCCAGCCCGGAGACGAAGCCGACCGGTCGTCCGTCGGCCAGGGTGCGCCGGATACACAGGACGCCGATCGGCCCGACCGGGGCGGCAATGGCCAGTCCGATCAAGAAGCCTCGCAGGAACAGGGACACATCCATGGCCGCCAAGTATACCGGGCGCGCGCGGTGTGGGCCCCATGGGCATCGCCGGGGTGCACCGCTCGGTGCGCCCCGGCGGGTTGTGCCGCCGTCGTCCGGCGCTCGATGTCAAGGGCTCAGCGGATGGGCCGTGAAGAAGGCCCACATCGCTTCGCTGGCCGAGAGATCGCCGGTCGTCCTGCCCACGAATGTCGACCCGCCACCGGGCCAGGCGTGTCCCCCACCGGCGACCGTGTACAGGATGACCTCCGCCCCGCCGGCGCCACCGCCGTAGCGGATCCCGGAGACCGTCCCCTGCGCCGGTAGGACCTCGGGCGTCGATTCGCAATCGTCGCGCGCGGCCCAGGCCGCGATCCAGTCCTCGACCGGCGGGAACGGCGAGGTCGCCCGAACGGGCATCCACCAAGCCCACCAGGGCGGCTCCCCGGTCGCCAAGGCTGAGCCCTGGTAGGCGACGAGAGGGTCAGCGGTCCCATAGAAGGCAATGATCGGAACAGGTCGCCCTGGGCTACAGCCGCCCGGCGGGGTCGTCGGTGGCCCGGCGACGATGCCGGCCGCGGCGAAGACCTCCGACATCTCGCAGGCCAGGCGATGAGTCATCGCGCCGCCATTCGACATGCCGCTGGCATAGACGCGCGCCGGATCTACTTGCACGACCTTTGACAGCTCGGCGATCAGGTCGCGCACGAACTGCACGTCGTCGACCGTCGAGGCCTGGACGTCATCCGAGCTGTTCCAGCGCAGTGGGCCCCCGGTCCCCTGTGGGTAGACGACGACGAAACGCTCCCGGTCAGCGATGGCGTCCCACCGGCTGAGGTACTCCTGGCCCCGAGCGTTGGAGGCCAGCCCATGCAGACTGAGGACCAGCGCGGTCGGCTCCTGGGGATCCAGGCTCCGCGGGACATGCAGCCGGTAACAGCGGGTGATCCCTCCGGAGACCAGGCTGTGCGATGACGTCCCTGCCGGCGGCGGTCCGGCCAGCGCCGGCCCACAGCCGGCGGCCGCGACGGTCGAAAGGGCGACCGCCGTCGCCACGCCACCGCATGCCAGCAGCCCGATGACGGCCGCCAGGAACGCGATCCGCCGCCTGGCCCGCATTTCGCCCTCCGAGTCTGCTCCCCAGGCCCTAAGCCGGCGCGGCGGCGTTCAGGGCGTCCCGCCCGCGTCGAACTGCACCGACCGCAAGACGTCCTCGAGGGTCGCCAGCGTCTCCGGGTCCCGGATCGAAAAGCCGATCAGCTTCCCCTCGCGCTCGACGAAAGTCCACTCCACGACAAACGGCACTCCGCCCCCGCCGATCGGGGTCCGCCGCGCCGGGAGGCCGCCCAGCTGCACGTCGACGAACGGACTGGTCGGGCAGGTCGTACATTGGGCGGCGGCGAAGGCCTCCGCCGTCAGCTGCGCCGCCTCGGCAACGATGATCTGACTGGTCCCCGGCCCGCCGCTGGCGCCGGGATCGATCCCGAGCGCGTACAGCGAGTAGGCCGCACCGTCTACTTGTGCGGCAAATGGACCGGCCACGCTCCATCCTTGCGGCAGGGTCATGGAGAAGCCGCCTTCGTCGAACCGCACACGGCCGGGGTCGGGGGTCGGCAACGCGGCGGTCGTCGGCGGCGCCGCTGGCTGCGGCGCGGCGCAGGCCAGGGCCGCCGTGGTCAGCAGCAGCAGGGCAGCCCACGGTTGAAACCGTCTCACCATTCCGTTCCTCCAACGATGGTCCCATTCGGAAATCCGGCACACATCTCGAAAAGAGGGCCTGCCGGCGGGCTAGGGTTGACAACCCGGGGAAGGCATTCTATCCTGAAACCGTTCCCCAGGGCAGTGATCCGGGTTTAGGTGAGTGACGCATGTCGGCGTCGAGGGTCGGAGGGAGTGCCGTGGACATCTTTCAGAAGTGCGCCGAGTACATGGATGCACGCATGGCGCAGGCAGCCGGGTTGTACCCGTACTTCCTGCCGCTGGAGGACACCGAGGGCACCGAGGTGATGATCGGGGGCCGGCGTATTCTGATGATCGGCTCCAACAACTACCTCGGGCTGACGACCGATCCGCGCGTGCGCCAGGCGGCCATCGAGGCCACCCGGCGCTACGGCACCTCCTGCACCGGTTCGCGCTTCCTCAACGGCACCCTGGCTCTGCACCAGGAACTGGAGCGGCGACTGGCGGCGTTCGTGAACAAGCCGGCGGCGCTGGTTTTTAGCACCGGCTTTCAGGTCAACCTGGGCGTGATCTCGTGCCTGGTCGGGCGCGGCGATGTGGTCGTGGCCGACAAGGACGATCACGCCAGCATTGTCGACGGCTGCCTGCTGGCGCTGGGTGAGATGCGCCGCTTCAATCACAACGACCTGGGCCACCTGGACCGGGTGCTGGCCGGCATCGACGACAAGGCCGGCCGCCTGGTGGTCGTCGACGGGGTCTACAGCATGGGCGGCGACCTGGCCCCGCTGTCCGAGATGCTCCCGATCCTCAAGAAGCACGGCGCCCGCCTGATGGTCGACGACGCCCACAGCCTGGGCGTGATGGGCGGCGGGCGAGGCACGGCGGCGCACTTCGGCGTCACCGACCAGGTCGACCTGATCATGGGCACCTTCAGCAAATCCTTCGCCTCGCTGGGCGGATTCATCGCCGGCGACGAGGAAGTGGTCCACTACATCCAGCATCACGCCCGCTCACTGATCTTCAGCGCCTCGATGCCGGCCTCCAACGTGGCCGCGGTCCTGGCGGCGCTCGAGATCATGGAGACCGAACCCGAACGGGTCGAGAGGTTGTGGGCCGTCACCGAGCGCATGCGCGCCGGCCTGGTCCGGCTGGGCTTCAACATGGGTCCGAGCGTGACGCCGATTATCCCCATCATCGTCGGCGAGCGCGACACGGCCCTGCAGGGCTGGAAGATGTGCTTCGAGAAAGGCCTGTACACCAACGCCGTCATCTCCCCGGCGGTGCCTCCCGACCAGTGCCTGCTGCGCACGTCCTACATGGCCACCCACACCGATGAGCAGATCGACCGGGCGCTAGACATCCTGGGCGAGGTCGGCCGCGAGCTGAGCCTGATCGGCTGAGCCGCGCCCGGCCGCCGGCGTGGACTCTTGCGCATGGCATCACCCACAAACCGCCCCCAACCTCTGGACGGCGTGATCCTCGTCACCGGCGCCAGCGGCTTCATCGGATCGGCCGTGTGCCGCGCCCTGGCTGCCGAGGGCTGCCGCGTGCGCGCCCTCCTCCGCCCGACCTCGTCGCGCTTGGCCCTGGAGGATGTGGCCGTCGAGATCGTCCTCGGCGATATCCGCCAGCCGGACACGCTTCGCCCGGCCATGGACGGCGCGGCGTTCGTGTTCCATGCCGCGGCCGAGTCGGCCTACTGGCGTCACCCGGCCGACGTCATCCCGGCCGCCGTCGAAGGCACCCGCAACATGGTCGCCGCCGCGGCCGCGGCCGGTGTCCGCCGGCTGGTGCTGACCAGCTCGCTGGCGGCCATGGGTCTGCCGCGCCGCGACGAGCTGTTGACCGAGGCGCACACTTTCGACCTGCCCGCCCGGCGCTTCCCCTACGGCTTCGCCAAGTACCAGGCCGAGCTTGAGGCGCGGCGCATCGCCGGAGATCGGCTCGAGGTGGTGATCGTCAATCCGTCGATCGTCCTCGGTCCGCGCGACGTCAACCAGATCAGCGGCGCTTTGGTCATCGAGGCGGCGCGTGGCCGGACGTTCCTGTGGCTCGACGGCGGCATCAACGTCGTGCACATCGACGACGTCGCCGCCGGCCATCTGGCGGCGATGCGCCGCGGCCGGCCCGGTCAGCGCTATCTGCTCGGGGGCGAGAACCTGACCCACCGTCAGGTGTTCGAGACGCTGGCCGAGATCGCCGGCCGACGCCCGCCCTGGCTCAAGCTGCCGCGTTTCGCCGTCGGCCCGGCTGCGGCGGCCATCGACGCCCTGCGCCGCGTGGTGACTCTGCCATTGGACGGGAACCAGCTGCGCCTCGCCAGCCACTACCTGTGGTGCGATACCACCAGAGCACAGGCCGAGCTCGGACTGCCGCCTGCCCGACCGTTTCGCCAGGCCGCGCAGGAAGCCTATGATTGGTATCGCGCGCATGGCGTTCTCCCGGCGTGAGGCATGTGAGCCCCGCCGGACCTTTGGGAGAGGTACTCCAGGACAGGTCGTCGACCAACGGCGGACGCGCCGCAGCCGGCGCGTCCGCCTTACCCACCGAGCTGGGTTGATCGCCTCCAGAGCTGGGTCGATCGGCTGCGCCTGCCGCCCTGGCTGTTCTACCTTGTCGCAGGAGTGGTCAGCGTTCTGTTCCATCAGCTGATCCAGCGCGCCGGCGGCGATTACCGTCCGGGCCGGTCCATCCTCTTTCACGTCTGGCTGTCGGCGCACTTCGCCTGCCTGCTGGGCCTGATGCACTATCTCGACCGCGCCGCGGCGGCCGCGCTCGAGAGCTTTCAGCCGGTCCTCCACGTGGGGCGCGGCTCCGGGACGTCGGGGCGATCCGGCGCGCCCTCGCTGTCCGAGCTGCGCTACCGGCTGACGACCATGCCACGCCCGGCAGCCCTGTGGGCGAGCCTATGGGGGGCCGTCCTCGGGGTCGGTCTGCCGCTGGCCTTCATCCGTGGGCCGGCTTCGGGCACGTCGTCTCTGGCCGACACCTTTGGCCTGTTCCGGCTCTCGTCCTCCCCCCTGGCCATCCTCGTCTCCCTGGTCCATCTGACGCTCACGCAGGCCATCCTGGGCGCTCTCGTCTACCATACCGTTCGTCAGCTGCACATGATCGACCGCATCTACGCTGCGTATGCGCGCGTCAACCTGTACCGCCTGCAGCCCCTGTACGCGTTCTCGATTCCCACGGCACTGACCGCCGGCGGCCTGGTCCTCTACGACTACGCGTGGTTCGGCACGGCGCCCGAACTGCTTTCGCAACCCGTCAGCCTGTCGTTGAGCGCCTTCTTCGCGGTGGTGGCCGCCATCACCTTTGCCTGGCCGCTGCTGGGAAGCCATCGACGCCTGGTCGCGGAGAAGAGGCGCATGCTCGCCGAGAGCTCGGCCCGATTCGAGGCGACCGTGGTCGTGCTCCACCAGCGGGTGGACAACCGGGCCTTGCGGCAGATGGATGACCTCAACAAAGCGCTGGCGAGCCTGGAGATCGAACAGACCTTCTTGCGCCGCATCCCGACCTGGCCGTGGGAACCGGGAACCGTGCGCGGCCTGGCGGCTGCACTGGGTTTGCCCATCGTCATCTGGCTGATACAGTTCGGGCTGCAACGAATTCTACAGTGAACCCCTGGGGCGCCCCTGCCCAGGAATCGATTCTTCCCGAGGGTGCGGTCCGGCCTTCCCCGTTTTCTCCCGCGGACGGCCGCACGACGGAACCTCCCTCCGGACTCTGGGGCGCGCCGGGGGGCAATCCTTAGCGGCGTTCTCACAGACCTGGCCCGGATGCGGTGACCCTGATCGCCGGGGGTCTCATCCAGGCGGCCTCACGGCGAGCGCGCCGCGAGTACCACCCCTGTCCCTCGCGGCGCACACCCCGTCCGACCCCGGCCCGCCTGCCCATTCGGGTCGTGTCCACGGCCCCCTCCGAACCCGCGTGGTATGATGCCCGTCATGAAGTCGCGCATCGAACGAATCGGCGCGTGGATCCGCGAGCGGCGCGCCAAGGTGGGCGACGCCGGAAGCAACGTCCGCCGCGCCTTCGCCATCGTCTGGGAGGCGCATCCGCGCTCGGCGCAGGCTATGGCCGCCTGCACCGTCGTCGGCGCGCTCCTGCCCGCGGCGCAAGCCTGGATCGGCAAGTTGATCGTCGACGGGGTCGTGGCGGCCATCAGCGGCCAGGTCGGCGCACAGGCCGGCCTGACGGCGATCCTGCCGTTGCTCCTGGCGGAGTTCGGTCTGGTTCTGCTGGGCGCGGCCGTCGCTCAGGGGCGGAGCCTGGCCGAGCATGTCCTGCACGCGCGCCTGAACCTGGCCATCAACACCCGCATCATCCGCAAGGCGCTCGATCTCGATCTGACCCACTTCGAGAACGCCGATTACTACGACAAGCTGCAGAACGCCCGGCGCGAGGCCGACTGGCGCGGGCTGCAGATCGTCAACGGCGGCTTCTACCTGGTGCAGAACATCCTGACCCTGCTCTCGTTCAGCGCCTTGCTTCTGCGTTTCAGCCCGCTGCTGGCGCTGATCCTGTTCCTGGCCACGCTACCGGCGTTCATCGCCCAGAGCCACTTCGCCGACCTGACCTTCCGGGTCATCTCGTGGCGCGCACCCGAATCGCGCAAGCTCTCCTACCTCGAGCACCTGCTGACCGACTACAGCGCCGTTAAGGAGGTCAAGCTCTTCGAGCTGGGCGAGCCGCTTCTGGGCCGATACGCCAGCCTGTTCTGGAAGTTCCTGCGTGAGGACCAGGCCATCGCGCAGCGCCGCAGCCTGGCCTCGGTCAGCTGGGGTCTGCTGGCCACGCTCTCCTACTACGCCTCCTACGCCTGGATTGTTTGGCGGGCGGTCGCCGGGGCGATTACGCTGGGCGACATGACTCTCTACCTGGGGATCTTCCGCAGCAGCCAGAGCACCTTCGAATCGATCTTCTTCGGCTTGAGCGAGCTGTACGAGAACGGGTTGTTCATGAGCAACCTGTTCTCCTTCCTCGAGCTGCGCCCGGCCATGGTCGTGCCGGCCGCGCCGCGCCCGTTTCCCTCCCCTATCCGCCAGGGCGTCGAGTTTCGCCAGGTGTCGTTCCGCTATGACGGCAGCCCGACCTGGGCGCTGCGCGGCGTGGACCTGTGGCTGCGCCCCGGCGAGAAGATCGCCCTGGTCGGCCCGAACGGCGCCGGCAAGACGACACTGATCAAGCTGCTGACGCGCCTGTACGATCCGACCGAGGGGCAGATCCTGCTCGACGGGATCGACCTGCGCGAGTTCGACGTCGGCGACCTGCACCGGCACATCGGAGTGATCTTCCAGGATTTCGTCCGCTACCACCTGACCGCGGCGGAGAACGTCGGGTTCGGTCAGATCGAAGCGCTCGAGGATCGGCCGCGCATCGAGTCGGCCGCCCGCAAGAGCGAGGCCCACGACGTCATCGCCGGCCTGCCGCAGGGCTACGAGACGGTCCTGGGCCGCTGGTTCTCCGGAGGCCGCGATCTGTCGGGGGGCGAGTGGCAGAAGATCGCCCTGGGGCGGGCTTTCATGCGCGAGTGCGAGATCCTGGTCCTGGACGAACCGACCGCGGCGTTGGATGCCGAGAACGAGCTGAAGGTCTTCCAGCAGTTCCGTGCGCTGATCGAGGATCGCATGGCGGTGCTGATCAGCCATCGCTTCTCGACCGTGCGCATGGCCGATCGCATCTATGTCATCGAGGGCGGACAGATCACCGAGCAGGGGACCCATGCCGACCTGCTGGCACGCCAGGGGACCTACGCCCGGCTGTTCACGCTGCAGGCCGCCTCCTACCGCTGAGCCTGGCAGCCGACCGCCTCCACATCGACCCCGGAACCCCAACTGCCCACGGCACCCCGGTGACGGGGAGCCAGCCCTTCTTTGTCAACAAAATGACGGGAAGGAGGGCCCTTGCGCTTGTTTTCAAACTTGTCCATATGATAGACAAAACATTGACAAGTATGCTGATGTGTGGGACAATCCCTTCAACCAAACGTGATCCATGGAGAAGAAGCTGAGATGACCACCGTATCCGCCGCTTCAGCCGCCCCCACCGAGAAGACCTATCGTGGGCTGCGGCGCTTCAACGCCGTCATGGGCCTGCTGCACCTGGTGCAGGGCGTGTTCATGATCGCGGTCAGCAATGACACCACCTATCCGATCTTCACCAACTTCCTGCGCTTCGACGTCAGTACCTTCAGCCTGACCCCGGACCCGAAGCTGGTCTACGAGCTTCCCTTCGGCCTGGCCGTCGCCATTTTCCTGCTGATCTCGGCCGTGGCCCACTTCGCCCTGGCGACCTTCGCCTACCGCTGGTACGTGGCCAAGCTCCAAAAGGGCATGAACCCGGCCCGCTTCTACGAGTACGCCCTGAGCTCGTCCCTGATGATCGTCCTGATCGGCATGCTCGTCGGCCTGTGGGATCTGGGTAGCCTGATCCTGATTTTCGGCCTGAATGCGATGATGAACCTGTTCGGCATCCTGATGGAGCTGCACAATCAGACGACGCAGAAGACCAACTGGACGGCGTTCATCTACGGCTGCATCGCCGGCATCATCCCCTGGGTTGTGATCGTGATGTACTTCCTGGGCGCCGTAAGCTCGTCAGGTGCCGAGCCGCCGGCTTTCGTCTACGCCATCATCCCGACGATCTTCGTGTTCTTCAACATCTTCGCCGTCAACATGCTCCTGCAGTACAAGAAGGTCGGACCGTGGCGCGACTACCTGTTCGGGGAGCGCGTCTACATCGTCCTCAGCCTGGTCGCCAAAACCGCCCTGGCGTGGCAGATCTGGGCCGGCACGCTGGCGCCGGTCTAGCCTCCGCCGGTTCACCCCTGCACTAGGCAAACCGCCCGTCGATGTGACGGGCGGTTTGCCTTTCCCGGCGCCGACCAGCCGCAGTATCATGGCGCGCGTCGCTCCTTTCCGTCGTTCCGGCCTGTCCCGATTCCTGGAGAAGCCCGTTAATCCTCCAGACCTATCGACGGCCTCCGAGGAACCACTGATGCCCGAATCCATCATGACAAGCCCGACCGCGGAGCCGGAATTCGACGAGGAGGCCGCCAGCCTCGCCGCAGCCCGCTCCGGCGATCCGGTCTCCATCACCAGGCTCTACCAGCGCCACGTCCGCTCCGTCTATCGCTACCTGTACAGTCAGGTCGGCAATCCCCGCGACGCCGAGGACCTGACCTCACAGACCTTCCTGCATGCCCTCGAGTCCCTCCCCCGCTACCGCCACCGCGGCCGCTTCGCCGCCTGGTTGTTCACCATCGCCCGCCATAACGCCATCGACCATTTCCGAAGGAACCGCCGGCAGATGCCGCTCGAGACCGTAACCGCTGCCGCTGACGGGCCCGACCCCGCCGCCCAGGCGATCGAGACACACGAACGCCGGCTCCTGGCGACGCGCCTGCAAACCCTCCGCCGGGACGAGCGGGAACTCCTTCGCCTGCGCTACGTGGCGGAGCTGTCCTTCGGTGATATCGCCAACGTCCTGGGAAAACGGGAAGACGCCGTGAAGAAGTCCCTGTACCGCCTCCTGGCCCGGCTGCAGGATGAGATGGAGAGCGAGCATGACTGAGCACGCCCCTCGCCCGGATCTGGACTCCGTAATCCGCCAGGCCCTGCAGACTCCTGACCCGAGTCCGGTCTTCGTTGAGCGCCTGCACGGGCAGCTGGTTTCGGCTCCGCGTGGACGCCGCACGGGCCGCGCTCTTACCTTGTGGGCCTGGGCGCTGGCCGCCGTCGTTGTGCTCATCCTGGCCGCCCTGTTCGTTGGACCGAACGATCTCGTCGCCGCTCTGCAGCGGCTGCTGGGCTACATCCCCGGGATCGGGATGGTCGACGAGGCCGGGGGGCTGCGCGTCCTGGCCGAGCCGGTCTCGCGTCAGCGGGAGGGGATCACCGTTACGGTCGAGCAGGCGGTCCTCGATTCGGAACGGACCGTCGTCGTCTACCAGGCCGACGGCATCCCGCACACCGCCTACCCGGACCGCGAAGACAGCCCGTTCTGCGGGAACGATCCGCGCCTGCGCCTCTCGGACGGCACACTCCTCTCGCCCGGCGAGGGCAGCGGCCGCGGTTGGGGCTCGGGATTCGAATCCCGCATGGTGTTCCCGGCAGTGCCGGCCGGGGTGGACCAGGTCAACTTCATTCTGCCCTGCCTGATGGATACGGCCCCAGGCGCCGCGCCGGAGGACTGGGAGCTGCCGCTGCGTTTCGTCGCGGCCCCGCCGGAGCTGACTGTCGCCCCGGTCCGCGAACTCACACCCCCGGCCGCCTCCACCGCTCCGGCCGAGGCGCCGGCCGAGATGGGCCTATCCCTCGAGCAGGTCATCGAGCTCGAAGATGCTTACATCCTGATGGGGAGCTTTCGCCAGGGCGACGCCCTTCCGCAAGCGATGGTCATGGGCATCTCCGTCTGGCCCGAGATCACCAACGCCGCCGGCCAGACATGGCCTTTCGACATCCCCGACGATATCTATCAACCGACGGGCGAGGCCGGCATCTTCCCCTGGGCCTACCAGGTGCCAAAGGGATTCGCCGCCCCACTGACCATCACCCTTGCCGCTGTGGACGTCGAGTTTCCGGCCGACCTGTCCTTCTCGTTTAACGCCGGGCCCGCCCCACAGCCCGAACAGGAGTGGACGCTCAACCAGGAGTTCGAGATCGCCGGCTACTCCGTTCGGCTGATCTCTGCGGTCCGCCATGAGGGACCGCGCCAAAACGGCTATGAGTTCTTCTTCGAGGCCGACCCGGAGGTCTCCATGGTGTCGATTGAGGATCCTGAGCACGCACCTGCCGGGGGTTACGGCGGCGGCAGCCTGGGCGGGTTCAGCGCCGGATTCGTGTACAGCGGGCCCGTGCCCACGGGCGTCCTCACCTTTCACGTCACCGGGCTGATGGCGCAATACCCCGGCCCATGGACCCTCACGTGGTCGCCGCCCGGCGAGGACCTCCCGGCCACCTCCGTCGCACCCCCGCAGGCCTGCCTGACGCTGGAAGCCTGGCAGCAGGCGCTCACTGACCCGGCCCCGCCGCCCGAAGGATTGGCCGGCCACCTGATCGCCTATGGGCGGATCGTCGAAGACGGTCAACAGCTCTCGCCTGAGAACGCCGGCGTCTTCGTCTTCGACCTGGCCAGCGGGCAGCGTCTGGTGCTCGGCCCGGGGACCTGGCCGTCCCTCTCCCCCGACGGGGTGCGCGCTGCCTACGCCGGGCCCGGTGGTCTGCGCGTGGTCGACCTGGCCACCGGGGAGAACCGACCCGTCCCGGGCACTGCGCCGAACGATTACGGCCCGCGCTGGTCGCCCGACGGGAGCCAGCTGGCTTTCCGGCGGGACCTCAACCTGTACCTGATCAACCCGGACGGAACCGGCTTGCGCCGCGTCACCGCCGGTCCGGAGTATGAGCTGCTCGTCGACTGGTCGGCGGACGGCTCACAGCTGGTCTACGCCGCGCCCGGACCGCAGGGGCTGCGCCTGCGCTCGATCGATCTGGCCGGGGGTGCGCCCTCTGAATTGTTCGTGATCGACGCCAAGGACATCTCGGCCGCGCTCTCGCCTGACGGCCTGCAGATCGCCTACATGGAGCGCTTGCCCGGCAGCATGGAGTATGGGTTATTTCTGGCCGCGGCGGATGGCTCGCAGCCGCGCCTGCTGGCCCTGTTTGGCGGCCTGGCCATCACCCATCCGGTGTGGTCGCCAGACGGCGAGTGGCTACTCGTCAACGTCACCAACATCGGCCAGGTTTCACCGGCGACCGTTCCGATGCTGATCGACCCGTCCGCCTGTCAGGCCATTCCGTTGGCCGGTATCGACGGAACCGTGCAGGACTGGTCTCGCTAACGAGCCGGAAGCGGCTTGACTGCCGCGCCACACCCCGCCTGCGGGGAGACAGCCTGCCTTAGAACCACTCCGCCCGCGGGGCCAGCGTCTCCACGACGCTGCCGCGCAGCGTCCGTCGGGCGGGCAGCCAGGCGGCCGCGCCCGCCAGCAGCGGCGCGGCCGCCAGCGCGACCAGCCCGCGACCCAGCGCCGGTCCAAGGGATGCCCACCCGGCCTCCCACACCGGGAAGTCCGCGAAACCGAAGGCGCTGCCGCCGGTCGCGACGATGAAAATCATCACCAAACCGGAGCCGGCCAGCACTCCCACGCCCGCCCCGACCAGGCCCAGGAGCATCCCTTCCAGGATCACGATCCCCTGCACGTGGTCGCGAGTGGCGCCGACGGCCCGCAAGACTCCGAATTCCAGCCGGCGTTCGCTCAATCCGATCACGGCGGTGTTGACCACGCCCAACGCGGCCGTGACAATCGCCACCAGCAGCATGCCGCTCATCAGCGATCGGATCGATTCCATGGCCTCGTGCTGCATGTCGGTGATCTGGCGGATGTCCAGCAGCCACACCTGCGGGTACCGGTCGGCGATCGCCTGCAGCGCCGGTTCAATCGCCGCGCGATCCTCC
>Ga0154653_1034_pt1 | contig 13543 bp, 9 predicted proteins | sample Rifle2008BG13ft_FD_116082 | JGI IMG/M metagenome (GOLD analysis project Ga0154653, IMG submission 116082) | Chloroflexi bacterium RBG_13_68_17
GCGGAACAACTGACAAAGGTCTACGGGGAGGGGCCCACCCGGGTGACCGCGCTAGATCGGGTCAACCTGAGCGTCAACACCGGCGAGTTCGTGGCGGTCATGGGGCCGAGCGGGTGCGGCAAGTCGACGCTGCTGCATCTCCTCGGTGGTCTGGACCGGCCGACGGAGGGCAGTGTGGCGATCGACGGCCGGATCCTCTCCGATCTGTCGGACACGGAGCTGACCGAGCTGCGGCGCCGGAAGATCGGGTTCGTCTTCCAGTTCTTCAACCTGATCCCCGTGTTGAACGCGGTGGAGAACACCGCCCTGCCGGTCACGCTCGACGGGCTGCGGCCGGCCGAAGCCCGGGCCAGGGCCGTCGAGTGGCTGACCAAGGTGGGGTTGGGCGACCGCCAGAGCCACCGCCCCGATCAACTCTCGGCCGGGCAACAGCAACGCGTGGCCATCTCGCGGGCCCTGGTGGCCGAGCCGGCGCTGGTGCTGGCCGATGAGCCGACCGGCAACCTCGACTCGCGCGCCTCGGACGAGATCGCCGCGCTGCTTCGCCAGGTGGCCAACGAATGGGGCCGGGCCGTGGTCATGGTCACGCACGACCCGCGCATCGCCGCCTACGCCGACCGGATCATCTTCCTCAAGGACGGGGCCATCGCCGACGAGACCGTTCTCGAGCCCAGAAACGCCCAGAATGCGGAGATGGTTGCGGGGAAGATGCGCGTGATGGGAGACTAGGTATGAATATCCAGCTCACCCTCGCCTCCCGTTATCTGGGGGGACGCAAGCTCCGCACGGTTCTCACCACCCTGGCCATCGTGTTCGGCGTGCTGGTGATCTTCGGCATGAACACGATGCTGCCGGCGTTCACCGGCGCCTTCCAGGCCAACGCCCTGGCCGCCTCCGGCCAGGTGGACGCCACCATCACGCTCAAGACAAGCGATGTCTTCGACGCGAATGTCGCCGCCGGCGTCGCAGCCGTCGATGGTGTGCGCACGATCTCGGGGCTCCTCAACCGCGCCGTCAACTTGCCGCCCGACTACATCGACGGGGATCCGGCGACGGCCGACGCGGTCAGCGCGGTCACGCTCGTCGGCGTCGATCCAGCCCAGGCGACGACCGTCCACGCCTATATCCTCCACCAAGGCCGTTTCCTCGAAGAGGGCGACGCGGCCGTGGCGGTCATCAGCCAGAGTCTGGCCGATGTGGTCGGCCTCGCGGTGGGTGAGACGCTCCGCCTGCCGACCGCCGCGGGCGAGACCGAGCTGACCGTCATCGGGATCTTGCCGACGCGGCTCATTCCTGGCAACGAAGAGGTGCTGGTCACTCTGCAGCAGGCCCAGAGCATGTTGGGCATGCCCGGGAAGATCAACACGATCGAGGTGAACTTCGACTCGCTCGATGAAGCCCGGCGGGCCCAGATTGAGAATGACGTCCTCGGCGTTCTGGGCGACACCTACCAAGTCGGCACACTGGCGTCAAACTCCGAGCTGCTCACCAACATGCGCGTTGCCCAGCAGATCTTCAATTTGCTGGCCGTGATGGCCCTGCTGATGGGCGGGTTCATCATCTTCAACACCTTCCGGACCATCGTCGCCGAGCGGCGGCGGGATATCGGTATGCTCAGGGCGCTGGGGGCCACTCGTGGGACCATCATCGGTGTGATCCTGAGCGAGGGGCTGCTGCAGGGCGTTCTCGGGACCGCCATCGGGATCGTGCTCGGCTATGTGCTCGCCTTGGGGATGGTCACCCTCATCAACCCGCTCATGCAGCAGTTCATGAACATCCGCATCAGCACGCCGGTGATCTCTCCAACTCTGGCTGCATTGAGCGCCCTGATCGGCGTGGGCGTGACCCTGTTGGCCGGCTTGCTTCCGGCAATCAGCGCCGGGCGGGTCACGCCGCTCGAAGCGCTGCGCCCCTCCCTGGGGAGCGTATCCATCAAGCGCCTCGCCGGCTTCGGGTTCTGGAGCGGGACGGCGATGATCGTCCTGGCCATCCTGGCGCTGCTCACGCACAACATGGGCCTGATTGGGCTGGGCGGTGTGCTGTTCGTGGCCGGGCTGATCCTGGCGGCCCCGGCGCTGGTCAATCCGATCGCCAATCTGTTCGCCGCGTTGGCAGCCAGGATCTTCGCCCGCGACGGCACGGCCGAACTGGCCGAGGGCAACCTATCCCGCCAACCGTCGCGCGCCGCCATCACCGCCAGCACCACCCTGATCGCCATGGCGATCCTGGTGATGGCCGCCGGCCTCTTTGCCAGCGTCGAGATCGGTTTCGGGCGCGTTTTGCGCCGGAGCCTGGGAAGCGACTACGTCCTGCTGCCGCCGGCGCTTGCGGTATGGGGGACCAACGTTGGTGCCGACGCTGCGCTGGCCGAAGGGCTGCGCGGGATCGACGGCGTTGAGGTGGTCAGCACGCTGCGCTTCGCTCCGACGCTGATCAACGGCGTGGCCACGTCGGCCATGGGCATCGACCCGGCTAGCTACCGGCAAGTTAGCGGGCTGACCTTCACCCGCGGGGAAGAGGCGGCCGCCTATGCCGCGCTGAGCGAGGGTCGCAACGTCATCGTCAACGGCATCCTGGCAACGACCGCCGGGATCGACGTGGGCGACCAGATCGAACTAGTCACGCCGACAGGCCGGCACGCTTACCAGGTCGTGGGGATTGGCGGGGACTACCTGAACGCCAAGATCGCGACGGCCTACATCTCCCAGGGGAATATCGCCGCCGACTTCGGACGCAATGAGGATGTGCTCGTGCAGGTCAACTTGGCGCCGGGGGCGGATCGATCGGCGGTCGACGTGGCCCTGCGGGCGGCCCTGCGCCCGTACCCGCAGTTCCGCTTGATCGCCGGCCAGGAGTTCATCGAAGAGAACTTGCGGGTGTTCGACGCCGCATGGGCCGGCATCTACGGCATGGTGATCTTTCTGGCCGTGCCTTCTCTGATCGCCATGGTCAATACACTGGCGATCGGGGTGATCGAACGCACGCGCGAGATCGGCATGTTGCGGGCGGTCGGGGCGACGCGCCGACAGGTCCGCACGGTGGTCGTCACCGAAGCCCTGATCCTGTCCGGGATCGGCACGGCCTTCGGCCTGCTTTCGGGCATCTACCTGGGATACATGGCGGTCGAAGCATTGAGCGCGGCCGGGTTCCCGATGGAATATGCGTTCCCTGCCGTCGGCGCGATCGTGGCGATCGCGGCGGGAATCCTCTTCGGCGCATTGGCGGCCATCATCCCCGCTCGCCAGGCGGCAAAGCTCGAAATCGTCCAGGCGCTGCGTTACGAGTAGGCGAATTCCGTGCACACAGCGGGGCCGAGGCGACTCGGCCCCGTCGCGCGTTCCCGCGTCATTGCGAGGAGCCGCGCAGCGGCGGCGAAGCAATCTCCTCGCCAGTGAGGTATTGCGGCCGCGGAGATTGCTTCGCCCCGCACGCCGTCCGGGGCTCGCAAGGTCACTCGCCTGCCATGGCCTTGTGGGGAGCGCGCAGTGGTTAGTGTTCCTTTGCCTCGGCGAACCGGCGCAGCGCCTCGACCGAGGGCAGCGCATAAGTGCGTTGGTAGTGAAGCAGGGCCAGCAAGGTGGTGAACTGCACCGCCGCCCAGCCGATGGTCGAGAACTGCTCGAAATAGAAAAGCAGCAGATCGACCGCAGCCAGCGACAACAGCAGGCCCAGAAGGCCGAGGCGCAGGCCGAAATGCTCCCGGCGGACGAGCAGCAGGACGGCGGCCAGGAGGAGCAGCGCGCCGACGGTGCCTTCCAGGGCAACGCGGGCCGAGAACCATGCCAGCCCGCTGGCACTGGCCACCCGCCCGGCCTCGACCAACTGGCGCAGGGTGCGCTCGAGCGCGGCCGCCGACCTGACCGACAGCAACAGCGACCCCAGATTGACCACTGCCAGCACTCCCAGCCCGGCCAGGCCCAGCATCACGATTGCCTTTAGGCGCCGCCGGCCGAGCCAGCGGCGCTCGGTCTGCTCGCCCCAGGCGCGCAAGCGCCTCAACGGGCCGGGTGTGTCCGGCGCCAGGTGGAGATGCTCGTCGCTCAGAAACGTGAGCAGGTGTTGGGCCAGGTGAGCCAGATCGGACTGGTCGGCGCGAGCCGCGGCATAGCGCAGCCGGGCGAGCAGCTCCTGCCGCTCCTGCGGCGTGAGGTCGTGGTCGAGAACCTCCTCCAGGGCGTCCAGCGCGTGGTACAGGTGGGCACGCGCATCCGATCGCGGCGCCCGGCGGACCTGCACGTAGAGCAGCACCGTGAGCAGGAAGAAGGTGTAGATGATCGGCGCAGCGGCCGGGTAGAAGTAGTTGTGGGTCTGGGTGATGAACTTGCCGACCTCGTCGATGAACAAACCGATGCCGATGCCGGACAGCGCGGCGCTGCCGGTGAGGGCCCAGCGATTGGCAAAGAGCAGGGGCAGCAGACTGGCGACAAACAGCAGCATCCCGCCCCACAGGACATGGGCGACGTGCAGCTCAACGTTGCCCAGCTGGGGGTACCCGGTCAAGTACAGGATCAGTCGGGTCAGGGTGACCGTGGCGGCGAAGCTGAGCAGCGTGAGCAAGATCAGGCGCTCCGTCCGCAGGCGGCGGACCGGACGACGGACTCGAGCGAGGAGGTTTTTCACGTGGGGTCACACCGCCTTCGACGGATGCATTGGCAGCCGCGCCAACAACAGGGCGGCCAGCAGAGCCACCCCGCCGCCGAACAGGAAGGGCGCGGCCGGACCGAAGCCCGACCAGCTGCCCAGGCCCTGCCACAGGATGCCGGCCAGCAGGCTGGCCGGGAATGCCGCCAGGCCAACCGCGGCGTGGTACACGCCATAGGCGGTGCCGCGCCGCTCGGGCGGCACCAGATCGGCGACGAAGGCGCGCGCCGCGCCCTCGGTCAGGCCGTAGTAGATGCCGTAGACCGCCATGCAGCTCCATGCCTGCCAGCCGGCGGTCAGGCGGGCGAAGCCCAGGTAGACACCCGCGTACACCAGCCACCCGGCCGCGAGCAGACGCCGGCGGCCGAGGCGGTCCGAAAGCGCCCCGGCCGGACTGGCGACCAGCGCATACACCAGGTTGAACGTCATCATCATCCCCAGCACGCCGGCGACGGACAGGCCGACATCCTGCGCCCGCAGGATCAAGAACGCGTCGGAGGAGTTGCCCAGGGTGAAGAGCACCACGATTCCCAGAAAGGCCAGGAAACGGCGATCGAATCCGGACAGCCGCAGGGACAGGCGTTCCTTCTGCTGAGCGGGCCGGGCAACCTCCCGCGCCCCGAAAGCCAGAACGGCCACCGCCAACAGCGCCGGGATCAGGCTGAGCAGCACGATCGTTTGGAACGTGGGCCGCTCCAGGGTGGCCGTGCCGCCCTGAGTGACGACCAGGACGGTCAGGGCGATCAACAACCCGAAGAAGGCGCCGGCCGTATCCCCCGCCCGGTGCAGGCCGAAGGCCAGGCCGCGCTGGCGTCCGTCGACCGAGTCCGCCACGAGCGCGTCGCGCGGCGCCGTCCGCAGCCCTTTGCCCACGCGGTCGGCGAAGCGGACGCCGAGCACCCATCCCCAGGAGGAGGCGAAGTATAAGAAGGGTTTCGACAGCGCCGACAGGCCGTAGCCCAGGACGGCCAGGCCTTTGCGGCGCCCCAATCGATCGGAGAACCACCCGGAGAAGACCTTGAGCAGGCTGGCGGTCGTCTCGGCCAGTCCTTCGATCAGTCCGATGACGGCCGTGCGCACGCCGAGCACGTTGGCCAGGAAGAGCGGCAGCAGGTTGGTCAACATCTCCGAGGAGACGTCGGTCAGAAACGAAGTCGCCGTGACGACCCAGAGGTTGCGAGGCAGACGGGGGTGAGGCGCTGCGGCGGGCTCCATGGGGACGGTTTCTCCGGTTGGCTATGTTCCCAGAAGGTGGATGGCCAGGCCGGCCAGCGCGCCGCCGATCACCAACCAGGTGGTGTTCAGCCGCAGACGCAGGAGCGCTGCGGCGGCGAGCAAGGCCAGGACGACGGTCGGCACATCCACCAGGGAAGCGCGGGCGATCTGCAGGGTGACGGCGGCCATCAGTCCCAGCGAGGCGGCGATGACGCCGTCGAGCAGCGCGCCCAACCACACGGATTGGCGCAGGCGCGGCACGAGCGGATGCGTCAGGGCGACGAAGACGAAGGAGGGCAGGAACATGCCGACCGTGGCCAGGAGCGCCCCGGGGAGTCCCGCCAGCAAGTACCCAATAAAGGTGACGCTGGTGAATAGCGGCCCCGGCGTGACCTGGCCGACGGCGATCGCATCCAGCAGCTGCTGGTCGGTCAGCCAGCCGAGGCGGGTGACGAAATCGGCCCGCAGGAAGGCCAGCAGGACGTAACCACTCCCGTAAAGCACGGCGCCGATCTTCAGGCAGGTCAGGAACAACAGGGACAGGCTGAAGGCCGGGGCCGCGGCGGCCGAGATCCCCAGCGGCAGGAGCGGTGCCCACGCGGCTAGACGGGCGCGAAACCCCCGACCGACCGTGGCCAGCACGACGAACAGCCCGCCGGCGAACAGCAGGACGATCTCATTGATACCCAGGAACGAGAGGACCAGGACCGCCAGGCCGGTCAGGGCGGTGGGCACCGTACGGATGGCCTTGCGTCCGAGATCCCACAGCGCGCAGGCGATCAGGGCGATCACGACCGGTTTGACCCCGTACAACAGCCAGCCGGCAGCCGGAGAGGACCCGAAGCGGACATACGCCCAGGCAAGTGCCAGAACCATTGTCATGGCCGGGAGGATGAAGCACAGCCCGCCGGCCAGCAATCCCGGCCACCCGGCGCGCAGGTAGCCCAGGTGGATGGTCATCTCGGTCGAGTTCGGGCCGGGGATCAGGTTGGTGGCGCCGAGCAAGTCGAGGAAGGCCTGGTCGTCCAGCCACCGCCGGCGGCGGACGACCTCGTCGCGCATCATGGCGATGTGGGCGGCTGGGCCGCCGAAACCGATCAGTCCCAGTTTGAGGAAGACGGCGATCACCTCTCGCAACCGAGCGGAGCGAGAGGGCTCAGCCACTGGCGGCCTCCATCGGCACGCGTGTCCGCCGCGGCCCGACCACCTGGGCGCGGACCGCGCCGATCAGGATGAGGAGGCGGAGGCGGGCCAGGCTGGGCCTGCGCAATTTGTGGGTCTGCCCGGGCTGTGTCATCGGATGGCGATCGCGCCGCGGCATTCTAGGCCGACCCGCGTCGCCGGTCAAGCGGACCTGCCTGGCAGGATGAACGTGGGCGAGGCCCCCGCTCGACCGATCTGGCGCCCGCAACCTTCATCGCCAGGAGAGCAACGCGTTCCGTCACTTGTGGAAGATGCCCCTCCGACGCATACTCTCCGGAGGCCGCCGGGCAAGGGGCGTCATCGGGAGGGGCGATGCCCGGGACGGATGCCGGCGGACGGTGCGGCCCGACCCGAAGCGAGGTTGCCATGAGAGGACCGACAGATCGCGCTCGCATTCTCCGCCCACCGGCGCTGACGCGCCGGGGATTCCTTCGCCTGACCGGCGCCGCAGCCGGCGGGGCGTTCTTGGCAGCCTGCTCGCCGTCGGCCCTCAACCCCACTCCGTCCGAAGAGGAAACCATCCAGTTGGTCTACCAGGATTGGCGGACGGAATGGTTCCCTCCGATGGTCCAGGAGATGCTAGAGGTGTTCCACGCCAGCTATCCGTCGATTCGCGTTTTCTATATCCCGGACCCGGAGGATTTCGAGCAGGGGATGATGTCGGACTTCCAGGCCGGGACCGCCCCGGATGTTTTCCAGAGCTGCTGCACGTATGGTCCGACGTGGGCGCAGATGGGCTTCGCCCTCGACCTGCGCCCGTATGTCGAGGACAGTTTGGACCAGGCGACCATCGCCGACTGGGATCCGGTCCAATATCATTCATTCTTCCTGCCCAGCGGCCTGCAGTTCGCGCTGCCCAAGTACCACGGCGCCCTGGCACTGTACTACAACAAGGACCTGTTTGATGAGTTCGGGGTCGATTACCCCAATGCCTCCTGGGATCACGACGACTACCTGGAGGCCATGCGCCGTTTGACTCACGATCTCGACGGCGACGGCGAGATCGACCTGTGGGGGAGCATCATCGATGTCTCCTGGGACCGGATCCAGATCCACGTGAACGGCTGGGGCGGGCATTTCGCTGATCCGGCGGATCCGCGGCGCTGCCTCTTGGGCGAGCCGGAAGCGCTGGCGGCGATGGAGTGGCTGCGGGCGCGCATCTGGGATGACCGGGTCTTGGCCGTCACGCCTCCCGAGCAGGGCATGGCCACCCGCCAGGCCTTCATCGACGGCCGCGTGGCGATGGCCGAAGACGGCTCATGGGCGCTGAAGGACATCCTCAGTGGCGCCACCTTCCGGATCGGTGTGGCGCCGATGCCCGCCGGCCCGGTGCGCAAGGTCACGCTGGCCACAACCGACGGTTTCGGCATCTTCTCCGGGACGGCCCACCCCGCCGAAGCGTGGGAGCTGCTCAAGTTTCTGATCAGCCCCACCTATGGGCGGGCGATGGCCGAGGCCAACTTCCTGCAGCCCGCCCGCGCCTCTCTGGTGGAAGACTGGGTGAGATTCATCCGGGAGGAGTATCCCCGCCAGACGAACTCCGTCGATCTGGCCGCCTTCGCCGACGGGCACCTGCAGGGCTACTCGGTCGTGGCTGAGGTCTTCCCCAACCTGTCCGAGGCCAGACGCATCGCCTACGACGCCTGGGACCAGATCCTCACCCTGGGGCAGGCGTCCGTAGATCTGATGATCGATGCAGCTGCGCAGATCCAGGCCGCGCAGCAGGGCGGCGGCTGAGCGGGGGCGGCGGACCGATGCGTAGGCGCGGCCGGCTGCGCAACCGAATCATCGCCTGGTCCCTCATCCCTACCAGCTTGATCCTGCTGGCGGTGGCGCTGGTGATCCTGCGCTCGTATCAGCAGGTCACCGAGGATCTGGTGCTCGGGCGCAACCGGGAGCTGACACGTCTGGCGGCCGGCCAGCTCGGCTCGGAACTCACAGCCTACAGCGACCTGCTCGAGGCGTTGGCCGAAGAGCCGGGGATCCGTCAGGGGGACCCGGCGGCGCAGGCCGATTCCCTGGAGCAGGCCCAAAACCGGCTGGTGGTGTTCGACGCCGGCGTGGTCATCCTCAACAACCAGGGCGTGGTGGCCGCCGGTATTGCCGACACCGCCGAGCTCATGGGCGAGGACTGGAGCGACCGCGCCTTCTTCCATCAAATGCTGCGCACGATGGGGCCAACGTTCTCGGATGTGTTCAGCATCGGCCCGCAGGAACAGGGCGTCTTCGCCGTGGCGGTGCCGCTGATCAATGACCAGGGCGGCTTCGGCGGGTCGGCGGTCGGCATGTTCCGATTGGGCGCGCCCACATTCAGCGCGTTCTATGGTGGAATCGTCAAGCTGCGCATCGCCGAGGGTAACAACAGCCTTCTGGCCGACAGCAACGGCCGGTTGATCTATCATCCCGACCCGGCGCAAATCGGCGGCGAGCTGGCCGAGACGTGGATCATCGACCGGATCGCCCAGGGTCAGGTCGATGCCCTGCGGATGCGGAACGGCCAGGGAAGCGACGTCCTGGCCAGCTTTTCGCCCGTCCCGGGCACACCCTGGGGGTTGGTGACCGAGGAGAGCTGGGCGGCGGTCACCGCCTCCAGTCGCTCGTACACCTCCTTTCTCCTGTTGCTGCTCGGGCTTGGGCTGGTCGTGCCCGCCCTGGTCGTCACGCTGCGCGTTGCTCAGCTGACCCGGCCGATCCTCGACGTCACCCGGGTCGCCAAGGAGGTGGCCGGCGGGGACTTCGGCCACAAGGTCGAGGCGCGCACCGGGGATGAGATCGAGGATCTGGCCGACCAGATCAACGCGATGTCGGCGCAGCTGCGCGAGTCGTACTCGGGCCTGGAGCGCAAAGTCCAGGAACGGACGCGCGAGCTGGCGACCCTCAATGCCGTGTCGGCCGTGGTCAGCCGTTCCCTCGATCTGCGCGAAATCATGCAGGCCGGCGTGGATATGGCCTGCGAGGTCGTCCCGCTGGAGATCGGTGCCGCCTGGCGACTCGAGGCGGCTGGATCACCGCCGATGCTGGTCCGAATTGCCGCGCACGGGCTCACGCCGGCGCTGCTCGCCGGCACGGCTCGCCTCCCACTGGAACGGACACCTCTCGGGATTGCGCGGCAGGCGGGCCAACCGTACATCTGGACGGCCGACGACCTGACGATGTCCGAGGAGCTGGCGGCGCTGGTGAAGGCCGAGGGGATCCGCCGGGCGGTGACCGTCGCCCTGGAGGCCAAGGGCCAACTGCTGGGGGGGCTGACACTGGCCACGCAGGTGGATCGGCCGATCACCGGCGAGGAGCTGTCGCTGCTGGCCGCCATCGGCCAGCAGATGGGCGTGGCCATCGAGAACGCCCGCCTGTATGAATCCGAGCGTGAGGGTCATGAGGAGTCGGAACGCCGTCGGCGCGTGGCCGAGGGGCTGCGCGAGGTGCTGGCCGTCCTGAACTCGGAGCAACCCCTGCAGGACATCCTCGACTTCATCGTCCACCAGGCCTGCCAGCTGCTCGGCTCGGAGGCCTCGGCCATCCTGCAGCCGCGCCGGGCTGACGGGCCCCTGGAGTTCGGTTCGACCTGTGGGTTGGATCCGGAAATGACGGCGGCTCTGAGCATTCCGATCGGTCAGGGCATCGCCGGGCGCGCCATGGCCGAGCGGCGCCCGGTCGTGGTCCCGGACATCCTCGGGGCCGTCGGCGCGCCCGCCCCGGGCAAGGACTGGCCGTCCGAGGCTGAGTGGAGCGTGGTGCGCGGCTTTGCCGAGCTGTATCACACCGTCCTGGCCCTGCCGCTGATCGCCCGGGACGAGGCGCGCGGCGCCCTGGTGCTCTACTACCGCGAGCGAAGGAGCTTCTCCGAGGAGGACCTCGATCTGGCGCGCGGCGTCGCCCACCAGGCGGCCCTGGCGATCGAATCGGCCCGCCTGCGCGAGCAGGCCGAACACGTGGCGGCCACGGCCGAGCGGACGCGCCTGGCGCGCGAGCTGCACGACTCGGTGACCCAGTCGCTCTACAGTGTGACGCTCTACGGCGAGGCGGCGGCGCGCCTGCTGACGAACGGCCGAACCCAGGAAGCGGCCGAGCATCTGCGCGAACTGCGTGACACGGCCCAGGAAGCGCTGCGTGAGATGCGCCTGCTGATCTTCCAGCTGCGCCCTCCGGCGCTGGAGAAGAGCGGCCTGGTCGGAGCCCTGCAGGCTCGACTGGAGGCGGTCGAGCTGCGCGGCGGGACGCAGGCCGAGCTGTCGGTCGAGGGCGCCGAGCAGATCGCCCGCGTGTCCCTGGCCGTTCAGGAGGAGATCTACCACATCGCCCAGGAGGCGATGAACAACGTGCTGCGGCACGCCAAGTCCGAGCACATCTGGCTGCGGCTGGCATATGACGGCGCCGGGATCGATCTGGAGGTGCGCGACGACGGGGGAGGCTTCCTGCCGGCGGCGGCCGGAGCCGGCGGCGGCCTGGGTCTGCCCGGCATGCGCGAGCGGGCGGACCGGATCGATGCTACATTAGATATCAACAGCCGCCCCGGGGGAGGCACGCGCATTCGGCTGCGGGTCCCGTTGCAGCCGTCGCGCGCCTCGCCTGGCCCGGGCCGATGAGGAGCAACAGGAAGACCATGACCACGCCCATCCGGGTGCTTATCGCCGACGATCATGCCATCGTGCGCAAGGGGATCCGCGCCCTGCTGTCCACCGAGAGCGACATCGAAGTTCTCGGCGAAGCGGAGGACGGCGCCCAGGCGGTCGCTCTGGCGGCCAAGCTGCGCCCGGACGTGATCCTGATGGACCTGGTAATGCCGGGGACCGACGGCATCGAGGCGACGCGCCAGATCACCGCCCAGCAGCCCGGCGCGCGCATCCTGGTCCTGACCAGTTTCGCGGCGGACGACAAGGTCTTCCCGGCGATCAAGGCCGGGGCGCTCGGTTACCTGCTGAAGGACTCCGGGCCGGACGATCTGGTCCGGGCCATTCACCAGGTCCACCGCGGGGAGCCGACGCTCGAGCCGTCGATCGCCCGCAAAGTCCTGTCTGAGCTGTCGCAGACGCCCAAGAAGCCCCTCTCCCCGGATCCGCTGACCGACCGGGAGTTGGACGTCCTGCGGCTGTTGGCGCAGGGGAAAAGCAATCGCGACATCGCCGAGCAGCTGGTCATCACCGAGATGACCGTGCGCACGCATGTGAGCAACATCCTCAGCAAGCTCCACCTGGCCAGCCGTACGCAGGCCGCTCTGTACGCGCTGCGCGAAGGGCTGGCCTCGCTGGACGACGTGCCGGGCCCCGAGGACACCTAGTCCGGCGGCCGCCGGGGAGTGTCCCGCCCTCCGGTATCCCTCAATTGGACGAGCTCGCCTCCCCCAATCATGGCTTGTGAGGCGGCGCCCAGCCGTCTATCCTGAGTTCAGCAGCCGGCAAGCGCCTGTCGATTGCCAGACAGACGCCTGCCACCCATGGGTCGCCGAGCGACGCGCCTGCGGGCGGGGCCGGCCGCCGATCGACTCATCCATCGCCGTCTCCGAAGCGGGAAGGTTTGTTCGCGCCCACCTCCCTCAAGTGCGGTAGGTGGCCTCCTCTTCGCGCTGTAGGCGCAGTCCACTCTGGCCCGAAGCTTCAATCCACAGGCGAATGCCTCTTCTGTCGGATGACGGCGGCCCGAAGCCGGGTTACTGTGGTTTCAGTCCCGAAGGAGCCAGGCGCATGTCGACCGAGCGCAGCCAGAGCGGCCCAGGGGTACGGGTTCTGATCGTCGATGACCAGGCACGCGCCCGGCAGAGTCTGCGGGCGCTGCTGATGACCTGGCCCCAGGTAGGTGAGCTGCGCGAGGCCGGCGATGGGTTGGCGGCGCTCGAGAAGATCGCCGAGTCGCGACCGGACCTGGTCCTGATCGACGCGCGCATGCCCAGTTTGGACGGGCTGGAGACCACGAAGCGGATCAAGGCGCGCTGGCCGGAAGTGCAGGTGATCGTTCTGTCGATGAGCCCGGAGTATGCCGACCGGGCCCGCCAGGCCGGGGCAGAGGCGTTCGCCGTCAAAGGCGATCTGGGTCGCCAGCTCCGCCTCATCCTGGGTGCCATTTCTACCTGCGAGCAGCGGCTAGGCTTCGACAGCGAGCCCAGAGAGTGGGAGTACACGACCGAGGCGGACAACGAATGAATCGTCTGAGAATTCTGATTGTGGATGACCAGCGGCGGGCCCGCCAGAGCCTGCGGGCGCTGCTGGCGACCGAGGAGCGCATCGGGGAAATCGAGGAAGCCTGCAGCGGCCTGGAGGCGCTGGAGCGGGTCGAAGCCTTCCATCCGGACGTCATCCTGATGGACGCGCGCATGCCGGAGATGGATGGACTGGAGGCCACCCGGCGGATCAAGTCCCTCCGGCCGGGGATCGGCATCGTCCTGCTTTCGATGTATGCGGAATACGGGCCGGAGGCCGCTGCGGCCGGCGCCGATGCGTTCCTGGCCAAAGGCGAGGCGCCTGGCAAACTGCTGGAGATCCTGTGGCGCCTG
>Ga0154653_1160_pt3 | contig 13466 bp, 13 predicted proteins | sample Rifle2008BG13ft_FD_116082 | JGI IMG/M metagenome (GOLD analysis project Ga0154653, IMG submission 116082) | Chloroflexi bacterium RBG_13_68_17
CTCGTGTCACAGAGCGGTCTCACCCTTTGGGGGCTGACCCCGCGCCGTCTCGGGCCGGGGGTCTACGGCGCCTTTCGACGAAAGCGAAGCCAGCGCCTCGGCTTCCGTCTGGAAGATTATGGCATCGAACGGGCAATTAGGCATGCAGGTTCCGCATTCGACACAGATGGCCACGTCGATATGCGATTGGGTTTCGCCTTCGGTGATGGCGCCGCTCTCGCAGCCTGCCACACAGGCCCCACACTGGGCACAGGCGTCGGTCACAATGTAGGGCATGCTACCTCACGCGTCTCAACCGGGATCCACTTCGAGAACAACTACCCCATGTACATGCGATTCGGATCGATGGTCTCGCGGATCAGCTTCAACTGACCCGCCTCGGGTGGCTCAGTGAAGGGCACTTTCGCCGGGATGAGCGGGGCGAACCCCATGTTCCCCAAGACGTCCTCGAGCGTGATGCCCGGATGGATGGTGAGCAGCATCATCTGCTTGGTCTCCGGGTGGAAGCCGAAGATCGCCTTGTCGGTGATCACCCGGCTCGGCCCGCCTGGCAGCCCCGCATCTTGACGACTCGTGCCGCCAGAAAGATACCCGGGGCTGGTCACAAACGAGATGGTCTGGCGTAGCTTGCGTTCCTCATGGCGGATGATGATGATGGTCCGGCGCGCAGACGAGGCGATGTCGTTCGCCCCGCCGCTCCCGATCATATGGCGGAACTTGCCGCGCGGGTCCCCGATCAGCGAGGTGTTCAGGTTGCCGAACTGGTCCGTCTCCAGGCCGCCCAGGAATCCAACATCCACTCGGCCGTTGTGTAGGAGCGTCCCAAGGATGTCGGTGAAGCTGCTGAGCACCTTGGCCCGGTACCAAACCCGCGGATCCGCCAGGCCAACCCCGGGGTGGATCGGCTCGGGATCAATCACACCCAACTCGAACAGGATGGTCATGTTGGGAGCATGGGTTTGCTTGGCCAGGAATGAAGCCACGACCGGCAAACCCAAGCCGACTGCTACCACCTCTCGGTCCTTGAGCTCGCGGGCGCCGGCGACGGCCATCAGTTCAGACATGCTGTAGTCGAGATCCATGGCCCTGCTCCCCTAATACCCCAGGCTCGGATCGGCCCGCAGCTTCGCCATCCGTTCCATCCCGCCGATGCTCGCCAGGTAGCCCCAATGGTCCTTTGGGCCATAGACGGTCTCATCCAGATAGGTCCGCAAGCTCTCTGGCGTCCTGGTCCCCTCGACGTAGCGCTCGACCTCCTCGGCGTCATGATCATAGAGACCGTAGACCGAGGTCGGATGAGCGCCATAGGGCACTTCCACCACGTGCGAAACCAGCAGCCCCGGGATCACCGTGAGTTCGGCTTGGGATCGAATCACTTCATCCCGCACGATCTGCTCGGCGATGACGATGGTCCGTTTGCTGGCACGGACCTGCTCCGGATTGTCCCATCGGGGACCCATGATCTGGGCATTCCCTTCTTCGTCGGCCAACTGGACCTGCACCACTGCGACGTCCGGCTTGAGAGGCTTGAGCGCCAGCCAGGTCTCACCGGAGAAGGGATCGGTGATCATGGCCACATCCGAGCCGGATCGCTCCTCGAGCTGCCGAGCCAGGTCCGAGCCGCGCAAGGAGCGGATGGGCATGAAAGGAATCCCCAGGGCGCCTGCCAGGTAGCGGAAGGTCACCGACAGACTGCTGTACTCCTCGGCGCGCAGGCTTCCATCTTCGATCCCGCGGTTCACGCACGCCAGGCGCCCATAGCGATCGAGCGAGCCCCCGCCGTAGATGATGCGATCGACGCACCCGGCGCCCACCAGCAGATCGGCGTCCATGGCCCCGACGCACTGCGAGATCGTCAATCCCTTGATGCCCTGGCGGATCACCTCGCGTGCGAAGGCCATGGTGCAGCGCGTGATCGCGAACCCTGAGAGCGCCAGATGGGCGCCGGAGGGGACGGAGGTGACGGCGTCGGCCAACGTGGTCAGCTTGGACATGGGCGCATCACTCCAACGTCGGTCGTGTCTCGAACACCACCATCAGAAGCTGGCAAGCGTCGGCCTCGACCTTGATCTCCGCAAGCTCGACAGGGCGGTCTAGCTTTTCCTCGATCGCCAGGGCGATCAAGTTGGCCGGGACGCAGGTGAACGGCTCGACGCCGTACGCAATCAGCTTATCCTCGACCAGGCGATGGACGCATCCCTGCACACGCACTCGCAGCAGGCGTTCCTCCCTGGTGTAGGCAATGTCGCCCGCCACACCATCATGCTGGAGAATCTCCTTGAGTGCCCCCAGAATGGTATCCATCTCGCCGGACTGGATCCCCGGGAGGCAGCGCTCGCGGTAGTACTCCCGCCCGACGGTTGTCGTGCGAAAGCGGGCGCCCTTGCCGCGCTCATCCCAGAAGGCCTTCTCCAGCTCGAACATCAGGCCGTTGGCGTAGCCCAGTGGAATCGCCTTGTCGCTCATGCTTCATCCTTGTAGTAGACGTCCCCCCACTTCTCGAGGAAGACCAGGTCTTTGATAGGCATCCGGGGCCGAGGCCGGTGTGGGCGGGTGGGATGGCCGACGGAGATGATGCTGACGGCCTTGAACCCTTCCGGGATGCCCAGCAGCGCCTTGACGCGCTCCTCGTCGCGGATATCGATACAGGGCGCGATCACCCAGCACGCTCCCAAGCCGAGGGCCGTGACCATGAGGAGCATGTTCTCGATGGCGGCGGAGGTATCGAAGGGCATATCCCAGACGTCTTTCTTGCCGCAGACGACGATATTGAGCGGCGCGCTGGCCAGGAACGCCGACACCTGGCCGGAAGTCAGCTTCTCGAAGGCCGCCTTCTTCTTGGCTTCGTCCTCGAGGCTGGCGAAGCGTTCCTGCATCTTCTTGGTGACGAACTCCGACGTGAAGCGCCGACCGCTGCCGCCGCCGGCCAGGGCGCCCAACTTCCTGCGCGTCTCCCGATCCCGGACGATGATGAAACGCCACGGTTGTGCATTCTCTCCGGAGGGAGCCTGCCGCGCCGCCTCCAGGATCAAGTCCAAGTCGCTCTCCGAGACAGTCTCTTCCGTGTACTCGCGAATGCTCCGGCGATCCTGGATGACTTTCAAGGTCGCTTCCGCCAAGGCGTTTTCCGCCATGCCCCTATCCCTCCTGAGCCCAATCCGCGGCCGCCCGCTTCACTGCGCCGGGCAGTTCACGATTTCTGAGCGTGCTGGCGATCCACCCTGCCCACCAAAGCCCTGGTTTGCTCCTCAACACCCCTTCTCCGGAGTATCACCTGTCAAAACTCAATCTCGTGTGATGATACATTCCGAGAATAGACCTCTTCGATGGCCATGTCAATACCTACATTTCCGGGGGCCCCCGGCACCCACCGCACCCGATGGAGCCGGAATGAGCGTCGGTCCATTCTGGGTCGCCACAGACCCGTCACGTCGGCAGGGCCTTCCCCAATCCAGGGGAGGCCCTGCCGTAGCCCCGGCTCGTCTGAAGCCCAAGGTGCGTGAGAGGATCCCGGTGGGGGAAACCCGAGATCCTCAGGAGGGGACGTGGCCGGGTCTCCCGTCAGCCGCTCAGGCATCGCGCCTCCACACATGGGCTATACTGTTTCGGAGAAGGCCATGACCTATCTCCTTGATTTCGAGCCGGTCGGTCGCCGAGGGAGATGTCCGAAGGGCGAGTCACTGCTGGAGTGCACCCGCCTGCTGGGGGTTGGTCTTACGAGCCTGTGCGGTGGGATCGGCGGATGCGGGCAGTGCATCGTTCAGATCGTAGAGGGCGATGTCTCGGAGCCCACCTCGGAAGACTCGGAATTCCTCAATCCCGAGGCGATCTCGCAGGGCTACCGTCTGGCTTGCCGGACCGTACCTCTGGCCGACTGCACGGTCCGAGTGCCTCTGGAGTCGCTCACTACCCCGCAGCGAACCCAGGTTGAAGGTGAGGAAACGGCGGTAGCACCCGATCCCCTGCCACAGAGCTGCGTTGTTACCCTGCGGCCTCCCTCGCTCGAAGATCTGCGCTCGGATGCAGGCAGGCTCACCCAAGCCCTGGAGGGGCAGTGCGGGGACCACGCGACCGACGTCGACCTCGACGTCTTGCGCCAGATTTCCCTCAAGCTGCGCGACCACGTTGATCCGGAGAGCGGCGAGTGGCGCGTCCGGGCAGTGACGCGTGAGGGTGAGGTGATCGCCCTTCTCCCGCCCGAAGCCTCCCCGCTGGGGCTGGCGGTCGACCTGGGCACAACCAAGATCGCCGCCTATCTTGTCGATCTCACCAGCGGCCGCACGCTGGGATCCCACGGCTTGATGAACCCGCAAATCGCGTACGGGGAGGATGTCATTGCCCGCATCGCTCTCGCCGAACAGGATGAGGGCAGGCGTGAGCTTCTGCGCCAGCTTGTCATCGGAGCCCTCAGCGACATGGCCTCCGACCTGTGCGGCCGAGTCGGTGCCGACGTCTCCCATATCGTCGACATGGTCGTCGTGGGCAATACAGCGATGCACCATCTCTTCCTGGGCCTGCCCGTGCGGCAGCTCGCCCTGGCCCCCTACGTACCCGCTGTGGCGTCGGCCCTCGATGTGAAGGCACGTGATCTGGGGTTGCGGCTGGCGCCCGGGGCGTACGTGCACCTGCTGCCCAATGTCGCCGGGTATATCGGCGCGGACCACGTGGCCATGCTTCTGGCAATCCAGATCCAAGAAGCGCAAGGGCTTGTCCTGGCGATTGACATCGGCACCAACACCGAGATCTGTCTGGCGAATGAAGGCGTCCTGACCAGCGCCTCCTGCGCCTCCGGGCCCGCGTTTGAGGGCGCCCACATCAAATACGGGATGCGCGCGGCTAATGGTGCGATCGAGAGATTGCGCCTGGGGAAGGACGGTATCGATTTCCAGACGATTGGCGGCGGGCCGCCGGTGGGATTGTGCGGATCTGGCATTGTCGATACCATGGCCCAGCTGTTCCTGGCCGGAGTCCTCGATCGGCAAGGGCGCATGAACGACCACCCACAGGTGCGCGAGGTGGATGGGGTCCGCGAGTTTGTCCTCGTTGATGAGTCAAGGCTCCTTGGCGGGAACACAGGCGAAGCACGGCGAAGCACGATCGTCTTCACCCAGCAAGACGTCCGTCAGCTGCAACTGGCCAAAGGCGCGATGCGCACCGGCGTCGAGTTGCTGCTTACGTTGAGCGGCCGCAGGGTGGAGGAGGTCGATTCCGTGATCATCGCCGGCGCTTTCGGCAGCTACATTGATGTCGCCAACGCCATCACCATCGGGCTTCTCCCCAGGCTCCCCTTGGAGCGCTTCCGCCAGGTGGGCAACGCGGCCGGCATGGGCGCCAAGCTGGCCCTCATCTCTCGCGCGAAGCGGGAGGCCGCGCGGGCCCTGGCTTCCCGGATCGGCTACCTCGAGCTCGCCGCACATCCCCTCTTCACCACCACTTTCGCCCAGTCCATGCTTCTGGGGTGACCCCCCGCCCGGCAAGGCGCGCCGGTGCGCTGTGCCGGACAGCGGCGAGAGCATCCCGGGGCGTCCGCCCCCCACCTACGCCCTCAACGCGCGTGTGCAGCCACACGGCCGCGGCCTCGGGTTGTGCCCAGACCCCATGCAGATCCAGGGCTCCGGTTGACCTGGGGTCAGAAACCACATACACTGAACGCGCTCATTGAACCCGTTCGGTTTCCTCACATCGCGACGGGAGAGCGTCCCCATGGACGAAACCAAGGCAGGGTTGACCGAGATCGTCGGCGAGGCGGGCGTGCTGGAGGATCCCGGCCTGGGGGAGGCCTTCTCACTTGCCCACGATCTGATCCTCCCCATGAGGCCTCGTTTCAAGGTGAGCCCCCGGGACGTGGACGAGGTCCAGAGAATCGTGGCCTGGGCGAACAAGACGCTCACGCCGTTGGTGCCGATGAGTTCCGGTGGGCCTCACATGCGGGGAGACACCGCCCCTCAGGTCCCCGGTTCCGTCATCGTCGACCTGAGCCAGATGAAGCGAATCCTCAAGATCGACCGCAGGAACCGCCTGGTCCTGATCGAACCGGGCGTGACGTACGCACAGCTTCAGCCCGAGCTCGAGAAGCAGGGCCTGCGAATCGTGACGCCGCTGCTCCCCCGGTCCTCCAAATCGGTCCTGGCCAGCCTGCTGGAGAGGGAGCCCGTGATCTCTCCGAAGGTTCAGTGGAATCTGTTTGAACCACTACGCAGTCTTGAGATCGTGTGGGGCAACGGCGAGAAGTTCTGGAGTGGAACCGGATTCTTGCGCAGTGAGAAGGAAGAAGATTGGCGGAGAGGCGTGGTGCCCGTGGTGGGCCCCGGTCCGGGACAGACGGACTTCAACAGATTCGTCTCTGCTGCTCAGGGAAGCATGGGTGTTGTCACCTGGGCCTCGGTGAAATGCGAGGTGCTTCCGACGCTCAGGAATCTGCACCTGGTGCCGGCCAACAGGCTCGAAGATCTGATCGACTTCACTTACCAACTGCTCCGATTCCGTTTCGGCGATGAGCTCTTCATCGTGAATGGCGCCTGCCTGGCCGCCATCCTTGCGGACTCCCCCGCAGAGATAGAACCCTTGAGAGGGCTGCTCCCCGCATGGGTTGTGGTCGTCGGGATCACGGGCGGACAGATCCTGCCACGACAGCGGCTTGAAGCCCAGCAACAGGACATCCGCGACATCGCCCAGCAATTCGGGCTGCAGAGGCTGCCGACTGTCCCGGGCTGCCAAGGGGATGACCTCCTCGCCCGCATCCTGAGGCCTTCCTCCGAGCCCTACTGGAAGCTGAGATCAAGGAATGGGGCACAGGAGCTGTTCTTCCTGACCACGCTCGACAAGACGCCTGGCCATGTGGCCACGATGGCCTCCATGGCCAACGACCATCAGTATCCCTCATCGGACCTGGCAGTCTACATCCAGCCCGTGCACCAGGGGGCGGGCTGTCACTGCGAGTTCATCCTGCCCTTCGATCGCAAGAACCCGGCGGAGGTCCAGAGGACGCAGGCGCTGTTCCGCGCCGCGAGCCGCACGCTGTGGAGGCAGGAGGCGTTCTTCTCACGACCGTACGGGATCTGGGCCGACATGGTCTACAACGCGGACTCCATGACCACACAGGTGACCCGGAAGATTAAAGCGATCTTCGACCCCAACAACGTGATGAATCCCGGCAAACTCTGCTTCTAGCCGCACGAGGCGCGGGAGAGACACATGGCCCTGGAAGACTTCGCGGCGGAAATGGATCGATGCAGTCAGTGCTCGTACTGCAAGTGGATACCGTTTGACCATGTGAAGAGCTGGAGGTTCGCCAAGAACTGCCCCAGCGTCTCCTACTACAACTTCAACAGCTATTCCGCCCGGGGCAGGTATGCGGTCGCCCGATCCCTTCTGCATGGGGATAGCGGGGTTTCGGAGACCGTCCGCAACATCGCTTTCACCTGCATGACCTGCGGGTCGTGCGACGTCAGCTGCAAGATCTGCCGCTACAACCTGGAACCATTGGAGATGGTTCGGGAACTCAAGTTCAAGCTCGTCGAAGATGGCCAGGGACTTGAGGCACACCGAGCCGCGATCGCGGCTCTGCACACCGAGCCGCGGTCATCAGACCGTTCCAAGGCGGGTCGCGGCGACTGGGCGAACGGCCTGGATGTGCGCCGTTTGCCCTCAGAAAAGACAGAGGTTCTCTTCCACGCCGGCTGCAGGTCCAGCTTCGACAGGAACGTGCAGCCGACTGCCCGAGCCGCGGTGCAGCTCCTCAAGGAAGCCGGCGTCGAGATCGGCATCTTGGGCGACCGGGAGGCCTGTTGCGGGGGGCGAGTCTATTCCATGGGCTACCGGGACGAGTTCGTCCGTCTCGCCAGGGCGAATATCGCCGCGTGGGCCGAGGCCGGCGTGAAGACCGTCATGACTTCCTGCGCAGATGGATACCACGCCTTCAAGCGTCTCTATCCGCCCCTGGGCTCACAGGTCGAAGTACTGCACACGGTGCAGGTCCTGGACCGCTTGATCCGGGAGGGCAGGCTCACCCTCCGCTCCACCGTTCCGATGACCGTCACCTATCACGATCCCTGTCACCTCGGCAGGCAGGGAGAACCGTACGTGCCGTGGAATGGTGTGGAGAAGAAGATCAAGGCGCAGATCGTTGTCTACGAGCCAAAGAGGCCCCGCAACAACGGCGCCTGGGGCGTGTACGATCCACCGCGGAACGTCCTCAGAAGCATCCCCGGCCTGGAGTTGGTGGAGATGGAGAGGACAAGGGAATACAGTTGGTGCTGTGGCGCAGGCGGAGGCGTGCGGGAAGCTTACCCCGAATTCTCCCAGTGGACTGCTTCGGAAAGGATCGCGGAAGCCAAGGCCTCCGGCGCGCAAGCGATCGTCAGCGCCTGCCCTTGGTGCGAGAGGAACTTCATCGATTCCCTGGCAGCCACGGGGGAGCGCATGCAGGTCTTTGACGTTGTCGACCTTGTCCGGAAGGCGGTCTAGAGGAGGAAGCCGATGACACTGCCAAGGCACCTCTACAAGGCCCTGGGAGATATCGTCGGCCAGGCGAATATCTCCGACGACCCGGCGGTGCTTGATTCCTATCGATACTCTCTCGCCCACACCGCCATCCATCTCGGGCCCTACTACGACACCTTCACACCAAGGGGAGCCGCCGTCCTCCTGCCTGGAACTACGGAGGAAGTGCAGGCCATCGTCCGTCTGTGCAACCAGCACACGATCCGGTTTAAGGCCTCCAGCACCTTCTGGTCCGCGCAGGGCTACCCCTCCGAGGACGACACACTCCAACTGGATATGCGGCGGATGGACCGCATTCTCGAGATCGATGAGAAGAACATGTATGCGGTGATCGAGCCGGGGGTGATCGGCGCGACGCTTCAGGCCGAAGCCATGAAGGCGGGCCTGAACGCCCATCTGCCCGGGTCCGGCTGCAGTTGCTCGATCCTGGCCACCGCGACATCGTACTTCGGTTCCGGGCCCAGCAACCTATACGGTGGATGGCAATACGACAACCTGCTGGGCATCGAATGGGTTTTGCCCACAGGCGACCTGTTCCGGACAGGCTCGCTGGGCTCCGGCTGTGGCTGGTTCTGCGGGGAAGGCCCGGGCCCGAGCATGAAGGGGGTGGCCCGAGGATTCCTCGGCGCCAAGGGCGCCATGGGCGTGTTCACCCAATGCGCCGTCAAGCTGTTCGCATGGCCCGGCCCGCCGACCCTCCCCGTGGAAGGGATCGTACCCGCCTACAGAACACCTCTGCCCCGCAACTTCAGGGCGTACACCGTGGCCTTCCCGACATGGAAGGCATGGGCCGACGCGGCCTATTTGATCTGGGAGACGGGAATCGGGTATCTCGCCCATCGGCAGTACACCATGTTCGGCAGGGACCTCAAGTTCGCCATGGTCAAGATCCTGACCGACCCGACGAAGACGCTGGGGGATCTGGAGGAGATCCTTGAAGATCCCCAGGTGCAGAGGGTGACCGAGGAATCCAAGCGCGATTTCCAGATCGTCCTCGCAGGCATGACAACGAGGGACGTCGAGTGGCAGGAGAAGGCTTTCGACGAGATCCTGGCCAGGACGGGCGGCTGGAAGGTCGAGGCCATGAACGAGCCGGAGATCAATCAGTGGATGCTCCTCTATCTGATCAGGCTCGGCCACAAGAACCTGAATCTGGTCTTCGGAGGATCTTACGACGGCGCATTTGGTCTGGTGGGCCCCGCGGACTACGGCACGACCTACGCCGAAGAAGCCGCGGAATTCAAGAAGGAGTGGGAGAAGCGGGGCGCCGTTGTGCAGGCCGGCGGCGATTGCATGATGGGGCCGATCGGTGGCATGGGCGGCGGGGGCACCTGCCTGTGGGAGAACTTCACCTGCTTCGACCCCTATGATCGGGAGTCAGTCGATGGCACCCGGGAGTTCTTTGACGCTTGCACGCAGCTGGGCCTCGAGAGAGGCTGGGGCGTTGGTATGGAGAAATGGAACGCCCAGGCGCGAGGCCCGGACGGTCGCACCACCCCAAAGGCGGAACGGGACCGGATCCATCTATCCTCGCCGCAACCTTCCGCCTTTCGATACCAGCACAAGATCCGGGAGGCCCTCAACCCGAACAACCTCGGCGACGAGTACTACGAAACGCTTGAGGACTGAGTTCCCGCCTCCTTGGGTGGAGCAGGGGCAGGCTAACGCAGTCCCCGCCATGGGCCTCCCCGGATAGGCGTGGGCGCAAAGACCGCCGGTGGACCCGGCGGCACTGAGGGCGGTCTTCGTCCCGCTTGGAACGAGGGCTTATCTCAAACGGGGGCCGCGTCTCCCGGACGCAGGGTTGACACGAGAGTTTCCATGTAGCTGTGCATCGTCGCTTCGAGATCGTATCCGCCGTCGTACAGGCTCCATTCAAAGACGACGCCGCGCGCCATCACGAATAGCAGCCTGGCAAGCTCCTCCGGCCTCGCGTCGCAGCGGATCTCCTTCCGTTCCTGGCCTTTCCGAATCAGGTCCTGCAGAATCGTCTGCATGGGCCTGCCCTCCTGGATGAAGAGCTTAACCTTCGGATTGAAGAGCTGCTGCGTCATTTCCACCCCGCTGGCGACGTTGAACTTCGCGTAATGGTCGAAGTACGCGACGATCTGCTCAGGGATGGTTCGCTGGTCCAGGTCGCCGACAACCTGGGTAACGAAGTACTCATCCGCCCTGCGGAAGATCTCGGCCAGGATATCGTCCTTCGAGCGGAAGTAGTGGTAGAAGGCGCCGACCGACACCCCCGCCCTCTTGCTGATGTCGGCGATCGTAAGTCTCTCAAATCCCTTGCGATCCATGAGCTCGATCGCGGCGGCGTAGATTCTGTTCGCAGTCTCAGTTGCCTGGGCCTGCCGACTGGTAGCGGCTTTCTTCGCCATGTTCTATCCAAGAGGACGAGAGCTTGATCGGTGTGGTTTGACTTTCACGTATATCATGACGAGGGGCTTCCGTAAAGCGCGGGGTGGCAGCGATCTGCCGCGCTGACTTGCCGCACACTAGACCTCTGAGGCAGCGAGAAGGCCTGGAACCGCCGCCGCGCGGGTTCCTCGCCGCGATTTCGCGCGGGGTGACCCGGCCCACGATGGGTGTCCTGTCGAGGCTAGACGCACCCGGTGGGTTTGGGGACGCCGGCCCACTTGCACGCAGACCTGGCAGGCCCCTCCGGAAAGAGCTCATACAGCCGCTTCAGGCCGAGGCCCGTTGCCTTCGTCAGCCTTCTGACCATCGGGCAGATGCCGTTCTCCAGGTAGTAACCCCTCAAGTAGCGGATCACCTCCCAATGCTCTTCCGTCAGTTCGGTCACCCCTTCCAGCGCGGCATAGGCCTTCGCGATGTCTTCATTCCACTTGTCGGTTTCCTGGAGGAAGCCCTTCTCATCGACTTCGTACATGCTGCCGGCGAGTTCCATCTGGGGCATGACAGGTCACCTCTCCTTCGCTGAGGCGTATCCCCCGCCCGATGATAATCCACCGGACGGGAAGATGCAGCCTCCCGCTACTCCTGCCATTCAATGAAAGGCTTTCGGATCCCCACCATCGCGTTGACGATCAGTTCGGCCAGTCCGCCGACGGCAATCCCCAGCCTTTCCCGTGCGCCGTAGTGCTCGAACATGTCCCTAAACTGATTCTTGCAGTTCAGGCATGGGGCACATACATACTTCTTCACTTCCGGGCCGGGTTGGTCGCTGAAGGCTTCCACAACCTGCTTGAACTTGATCCTCCCGGCGACGTTCACTCTCCAGTCCATGAAGTTCGTTTGGGACATCACGCTCAAGCCGCCCCCACCGCCGCAGCAGTAGTTGTCTACTCCGTGAGGGGTCATCTCCCGGAACTGAGGGCAGAGATAACGGAGAATCCTCCGCTGTGGTTCGACGATTCCCAGGCTGCGCACGATGTTGCAGGGATCGTGCAGGGTCACAGGGAAGTTGTTCTTGGAGGGGTCGAAACGGATCTTGCCGCTGAAGACCAGGCTCTCCAGGAAGACCATCACGCTCTCCCGCGGCGTATTCAGGTCTCCTGCCAGGAGCCTATCGCCCACCGCCATGAAGGCCTTGTGCTGATGGCCACACTCTCCCATGACGATCTTCTTGACACCCAGCCTCCTGGCGATCTGAGCATGCCGGGTGGCGATCCTGGCGAGTTGCACATCGTCATAGAAGACACCGTAGTTGGCCCCGTCATACCCCGGCGCCTCCGATGAAAGGGTCCAACCGATCCCGGCCGCGCGACACAGTATGGCGAAAGCGGCCGGATTCTCCGGCCAGGACAGGATATCGCCGGCACCGTGAATGAGCAGAACCTCAGCGCCTTGTTGGTCCCAGGGTGTCGAGATCTCCAGGCCGGTGGCATCGGCGAACTCCTTGTCCAGAAACTCAATGTTGTCCCTGACCACGCGGGGCTTCATCCCCGTCGGCGAACCGACCTCGAGCTGAAGCACCGTGCCCTTCTCATGAAGCTCTTCCGGGCTCCAGCCCAGTTCCTGGCTGAAGAGCTTGCGCAGCTCACGAGTCAGGAGGGCGTTGTCGACGCCCATCGGACAGGATTGCGCGCAGCGACGGCAGAGAGTGCATCGATAGCTCAGCTCGCACAGCCGGGTGATGGTGGCCCAGTTGAGCTCCACATCGCCTCGGTAGAGCTTCGCAAGCAGCTTTCCGCCGGGTCGTGCGTGCTTGTTGACGAGACGCCTGAAGATCTCTGCGCGGTAGGTCGGACGATAGAGGTCGTTTCGGCCACTGCCCAGGTAGACGGGGCAGGCCTCGCTGCACGTCTGGCATTGTGCGCAGTAGTCGAGGGAGAGCAGGAGAGGTTGTAAGAAGGTCCAGTTGTCCTGCCGGCTCAGGAGCTTTCTCAGACCTGAGATGAAGAGCTCGACTTGCTTCGCCTTCTCCTGCTCGCTTCTTGCCTTGGGAAGCCCCAGCGCAACCACACCATCGAGATTGCACACCAGACGTGCCTTCTGCTCCCGGCTGACGGCTTTCCACCCCGGCCCCCTCTCAAGTCCGCCACAGCCGGATGGGAGCGGCATCAGATCGCCGATCTCGATCTCCGCGAGCTGACCGTCCCCGTCCCGGGAGATATCCTCGAGCCTAAGGGGTCTTTTCACGGCCCGATTCCGCAGAGGCAATCTCCGCCCAGTTCTTCTCGGCGGCCGAGTGAATGTGGGAGGCCGACCAGGTGACCGGCTGCGTCATGAGCCCCCGCAGCTTTCTCTCCAATGGACCATTCAGGGGCCGGTCATCCCAGCGGACCGCGTGATAGGTGAAGTACTTGGCAATGAAGTGGATCATGTCCGTCAGGGGCAGGTACAGGAGGAACAGAAGCGATATCACCAGATGGATCGAGAATGAGAAGCCGAGCGTCGCGTTGGGATCCAGTGTGATCACGCCTTGAGCGAAACGACTCACCTCGGCGACGTAGTCTTCTGAGCGAAGCCAGGCATGGCCGCCGCTGAGGAAGACTGCGCCC
>Ga0154653_1097_pt1 | contig 13374 bp, 10 predicted proteins | sample Rifle2008BG13ft_FD_116082 | JGI IMG/M metagenome (GOLD analysis project Ga0154653, IMG submission 116082) | Chloroflexi bacterium RBG_13_68_17
CGACGGCGTCCTGCGCGGCGTGAGGATCGACAGCGGTGCGCACATCGTGATGCTCGCATTTCGCCCCTTGCCCGTCTTCGTCGGCGCGGCATGGTCCTTGTTGACGGTGTTGGCGATCCTCGTTTGGCGGATGCGGGCATGACTCGGCCGGCGCGGACGTGGTGTTTGCGCTACGCGGCGATCCTCGCGTTGGTGACGACGCTCCCCTACCTCATTGCATTTGCAGTCGCGGGGCCGGAATGGGACTTCACCGGCTTCTTGTTCGGGGTGGAAGACGGCAACTCGTACATCGCCAAGATGCTCCTGGGAGCTTCCGGCGAATGGCTGTTTCGAACACCCTACACGGCGTTTCCGCAGCGGGGCGCGCTGGTCTTCCTCCCGTATCTCTTGCTGGGAAAACTGGCCTCGGGTCAGGCGCTCCATCTTCAACTGGTAGTCCTTTTCCACTTAGCCCGCGTAGCCGCGATCCCCTTGTTGGTCGTGTCCTTGTACCGCTTCACCGGGGTCTTCTTGGAGGAAGAACGATGGCGGCGTTGGGTCGTGGCCATGGCGACGATAGGGGGAGGCCTGGGCTGGGCGTTGATCCTTGCCGGCCAGGAGGATTGGCTGGGCAGTCTGCCTCTGGACCTTCACTCGCCGGAGGCGTTCGGTTTCCTGGCGATCTACGGCCTGCCGCACTTGATCCTCGCCCGGGCCGCCCTGCTGTGGGGGCTGACGGAGTACCTTCGGTCCGACACCGATGTGCGGCGATCCTGGCGGGCCGGCGCCCTCTGGCTGGTGATGGGACTGTTCCAGCCCCTGGCGGTGGTCACAGTCCTGGCGATCTTGGGCATGCATCTGGCCATGCTGGGCGTGTTGACCTTCCGGTCGGACGGCCTGTCGGCCGTCCGACACTGGGGAGACCGGGCCCTACGCGCGGCGGTCATCGCCGCGCCTGTCGTCCTGTACAACGCATTCGCCTTCCTGGGGGACCCCTACCTGCGAGCGTGGACCGAGCAGAACCGGATCCTCTCGCCGCACCCGGCCCACTACCTGATCGCGTATGGGCTGGTGCTGGCGCCGGCGGTGTGGGGTGGATGGGCCACGCTGCGCAGCGGCAATCGAGGCAGGTGGCTGGTGGTTGCCTGGGCGTTGGCGCTGCCGTTCTTGGCCTATGCACCGCACAATCTCCAGCGCAGGCTTCCGGAAGGGGTCTTTGTTGCGCTAGCGATTCTGGCGGCGATGGGCATGGCTCGTTGGACCGGCGCGGGGAGGCTGGCGCGCTGGCTCTCACCGGGGCTGCTTGGCGCCTCGGGGGTTTCGACCGTCCTGTTGCTCGCCGGCGGGACCCGCGCGGCGATGCAGCCGGCGGCGCCGGTCTTCCGGCCGGCGGCCGAGGTGGCCGCCTTCGAGGCATTGGCTGGGGCCGCCTCGCCCGGAAGCGTGGTGATGGCCTCCTATGCGACCGGCAATCCCCTGCCGGCCTGGGCCCCGGTGCGGGTCGTGATCGGCCACGGGCCGGAAAGCGTCGGCCTGGCCGAGCTGGAGCCGGAAGTGGCGAGGGTTTACGCCGCGACGACCCCTGACGCGGAGCGGGCCGGCTTCTTCGCACAGCACGCCGTCCGCTTCGTTTTCTGGGGACCGTACGAGCGGGCCCTCGGAACCTGGAATCCGGACGACACTGGCGAACGATCCATCCTGTACGATCATGACGGCTATGTCCTCTTCGCGGTCCGCGACTCTTGATCGTGCGGCTGAGGCCGCGCGGCGCAGCTGGCCCTGGCTCGTCACCGCGTTGGGGCCGATGGCCCTCTTTGGCCCCATGCTGGCGCGCGGCGCAGTCTTGTTCTGGGGCACACCGCTTCTCCAGTTTGTCCCCTGGCGGACGGCCGCTCTGCGCGCGCTTGCGTCCGGCCATCTCCCCCTCTGGAACCCGCTTCTGGGCATGGGGGCGCCGCTACTGGCGAACTACCAGGTGGGGGTCTTCTACCCTGCCCACGTTCTCCTGGCGGTCTTCGGTCCGGAATGGGGCGACGGGCTGCTGGTCATGCTCCACCTGGTCTGGGCGGGCTGGGGGATGGTGGCCCTCACCCGCCGCCTCGGGCTGGGGCCCGCGGCCCAGACGGTGGCCGGTGCCGCATTCTCTCTCTCGGGCTACCTGGTGGCACGGGCAGGCTTCTTGAGCATCAATGCCGCTGCGGCGTGGCTACCTTGGGGAGTCTGGGCGGCTGACGGGCTGGGCCAGGCCGCCGCACATAGCGGGCGGCCGCGAAGCTTCGCCGGAGCCGTTGCGCGCCTGGGTCTGATTCTCGGGTTACAGTTCCTGGCGGGGCACGCGCAGACCGCTGCCTACAGCCTGGTCGTCGTCGCGGGCTGGTCGATCGGCCGGGCGTTCGCCGAGGGCCGAGGACGCGCAGCGGTGAGGGCCGTGGCCGGCATGGCCGCTGCCGGACTGTTGGGCGTCTGCCTGGCCGCCATACAACTCGTCCCTACCGCCGAGTACCTGGCCGAATCCGCCCGGGAAGGGGGCGTTGACCCCGCGTTCGCTATGACGTATTCCTTCTGGCCCTGGCGGCTCTTGGGCTTCCTGATGCCGAACATCCTCGGCAGCCCGGTGCGGGGCGATTACTGGGGATACGGGAATTACTGGGAGGACGCGGTCTACCTGGGCGTCCTCCCGCTGGTCGTGGCGCTGGTGGTGGCCGCGCGCGCGCTGATCGGACGCGGGGATCGGGCCGCGCTCGGTCGGGCCCTGCTTGGCTTGGCCGCTGCGTCGACGCTCTTCGCGTTGGGCCGGAACACACCCATATTCCCGTTCCTGTTCCGCTGGGTCCCGGGCTTCGATCTCTTTCAGGCGCCGGCGCGTTGGATGATCCTGGCAGTGTTCAGCCTGACGCTGCTCGCCGCGCTCGGCATCGACGCATGGCGGCCTCCGGTGGGCCGGGGGCTGTATTGGACGCGGCTGAGCACTGCGGGCGCCGGCGCCATCGCTGTGATGGCGATCGCCAGCCGCAGCTTACTGTCGGACCTGCAGCCGACCTTCGCGCCGGCTTTTGCCCAGGCGGGCATCCTGCTCACCGGTGTCGGCCTCCTGGCACTGCTGAAGGAACGCCTCACCGATCGTCTCTGGACGACCGCCGTCTGCGCGCTGGTGCTTGTCGACCTGGTCGTGGCCGGATGGGGCCTCAATCCCTCGACCGATTGGCGGCTGTACGCGGGGAGCAGTCGCCTGGCTGCGCAGGTCGACGCCGACCACCGCGTCTACATGGCCGCCGAACTCGAGTACGACCTGAAGTTCGAGCACTTCTTCCGATTCGACCGTTACGACAGCGGGCTGGACTGGCGCGCGGTGCGGGACAGTGGCGTGCCGAACGTCGCCGTGCTGGACGGCATCGCCTCCGCCAACAACTTCGACCCGCTGCTGCCGGGCCGATTCGTGACGTGGATGGAAGCGCTGGAACGGCTTCCGGCCTCCGGACGGACGATCCTTCTGCAACTGATGGATGTCGGGGCAGTCGGCGAGGCCACGGCCGGGCTGCCCCAGGTGACGTATGTCCGCCTTGCGGGCGCGAGCCGAGTGCGGCTGGTCGGGGAGGCGCGCTGGGCCGCGTCGGCGGACGAAGCGCTGCGGATGACGATGGCTGGCGGGTACGACCCGGACGCCGCCGTCGTGCTGGAAGGGGAGCCCGTCCTCCCGCTATCGGCGAATCCCGGCGAGACGAGCCTCGACATCGTCGCAGGTGCGGATCCGAATCAGGTGACGATCCGCGCGACGAGCGACGGCGGAGGCTGGCTGGTTCTTTCGGACACATGGTATCCCGGGTGGGTGGCCTTGGTCGACGGCGAGCCTGTGCCTGTCTATCGGGCCGACTACCTGTTCCGCGCCGTTCCGATACCCGCCGGCGAGCACATCATCGTCTTCGCCTATAGGCCGGCGAGCTTCACCTTCGGCGCAATCCTGAGCCTGGTGACTACCGTGCTGCTGCTCATGGCGGGGTGGCGATGGCGGCGAAGCTGAGAATCGCCTGGCCGGCGATCGTCGCCCTGCTCGTCGGCGGGGCGTATGTCGCATGGCGACTCAGCCAGGCGGCGTGGGATCCGCTTGCGCTGGCTGAGCTCGGCGGCAGAGGCACGGCGGTCGGCGAGGCGGGCATGGCCGGCTACGATGGCCAGTTTGCCTACTACCTGGCGCTTGATCCATCTCCCGAGCAGGCCTCGCAGCACCTCGACGATCCTGCCTATCGCTACCAGCGCATCCTCTATCCGCTCCTGGCTCGCTTTCTGGCCTTCGGTTCACCGCAGGCGCTCCCGTGGGTCCTGATTGGCGTGAACCTGTTGGCCCACGCGTTGGGGACGGGGGCGGTGGCCTGGTGGCTCCATGCTCGCGGCGTCTGGCCGGGCTTCGCCCTGACATATGCGGGTTGGGTGGGCCTGGTGAGCGGGGTCGGTCTCGACCTCAACGAACCTCTCGCCTTCGCCCTGGTAGCGGGCGCCTGGCTGGCCTCGGCGCGCGGACGGGGAGGGCGGGCCGCGGCCCTGATGGCCGCCGCGCTGTTCACCAAGGAGAGCGCGATCCTGTTCTGGGCCGCCATGCTGGTGGGAGAGATTGCCGGCCGGCGGAGGCCGCGGGCCGTATGGGGACTGGTCGCTGCCGGGGCGATGTTCGCGGCCTGGCAGCTGTGGCTGAGGGCGACGTTCGGAGCATTCGGCCTGGGGATCGGTGGGGCGGGAGCAACGCCTTTCGATTGGATCCCCTTGATGGGCCTGTGGAGGATCGGCGGCTTCAGCCTGGCAGCGATGGGGCTGTTCGCGGCCATCTTCGGCCCGACGATCGTCGGGCCGTCGCTGTGGGGCGTGGCCGCCGCAGTGCGAGCTGCTTGGCGCGGCCAGCGGGAGGCCGAGACCTGGGCGCTGCTCTTCAACGCCGGCGCGGTGGTGTTCGTGCCGTTCTCGACGTTCCGGGAGCCGCTGGGGTTGGTCCGCTTCTCTTGCGGGCTCGTCCTGGCGACATTGTTCTTCGCCGGAAGCGGACGACTGCTGCGCCCGCTACGCTACTCGCTGTTCTGGAGCGCGCTGCTGGTGATGTTGCTTTCCCGTTGAATCCAGGATTCAACGTCTTCCCTTCGCCGCAGACGACGGCCGGGCTATAATCCGTCCCAAGCTCCGCTCCCTTCGGATGGGATCGGAGCCTTCGGTCAGGCGGTGCGCCGGGCCGGGACTTGGGGGCACCGAGGTCACCCATGCAGGGAGTTCAATCGTTCGCACAGCAGCTGGTCGAAAACGTCGAGCGAGTCATCATCGGGAAGACGGAGCCGATCCGCATGATCGTCATCGGTCTCCTCTGTCAGGGGCACGTGCTGATCGAGGACGTCCCCGGCACCGGCAAGACGATGCTGGCCAAGAGCCTGGCCCGGTCGATCGGCGGTTCGTTCAACCGCATCCAGTTCACCCCTGACATGCTCCCCAGCGATGTGACCGGCGTCTCGATCTTCAATCAGAAGACGCGCGAATTCGAATACCGCCCCGGACCGATCATGGCCCAGATCGTCCTCACCGACGAGATCAATCGGGCGACGCCCAAGACCCAGGCCGCATTGCTGGAGGCGATGGAAGAGCGGCAGGTGACTGTCGATGGGGTGACCTATCCGACCCCCAACCCATTCCTGGTGCTGGCTACGCAGAACCCGATCGAGTACGAGGGCACCTTCCCGCTGCCCGAGGCGCAGCTCGACCGGTTCATGCTGCGTGTCCACCTCGGCTATCCGTCCCCGCAAGACGAGATCCGGATGATGGAGCGGCAGCAGCTGGCCCATCCGGTGGATGCGCTCGAGCGCGTGGTGACCGTCGAGCAACTACTGGCGGCGCAGAAGCAGGTTCGCACCGTCACGATCTCGCCCGAGATCAAGCGCTACATCGTCGATCTGGTCAACGCGACTCGCCGGCACGGCGAGGTGTATCTCGGGGCCAGCCCGCGCGGCAGCCTGACCCTCTTCCGCACGGCGCAGGCCCGGGCGGCCATCGCCGGGCGTGATTACACCGTCCCCGACGACGTCAAAGCGATGGCCGAGCCGGCGCTCGTGCATCGCCTGATCCTCGGCCCGGCCGCCCGCATTCGCGAGGTCGAAGCGCGGCAGATCGTGCAGGAAATCGTCACCGCCGTGCCCGCCCCGGGAGGGGAGTTCGTCGCATGACCGTCCGCGGCGCGGTGGTGATCGCCCTGTTCTCGCTGAGCGTATTGGCGGCGGCCGTCTCCGGGCGGGAGATGTTCTTCAACCTGGCCTACGTCTGGGGCGGGGTGTTGGCCGTGGCATGGATCTGGTCGCGCCTGACGCTGTCGGGTCTGACCGTCTGGCGCCGCCCGTCGACGCTGCGGGGACAGGTAGGGCGGAGCTTCGAGGAGCGATTCGGTCTGCGCAGCGCCAGCCGTTGGCCCAAGCTGTGGGTGGAGCTGATCGACACATCCGACCTGCCCGGGCACCGCGCCTCCACCGTCACCCTCAATGTCGGGGCCAGGAGCGAACGTACCTGGCTGGTGCGGACGCTGTGTGTCCGGCGAGGGCGATTCCGCCTCGGGCCGGCCCAGCTCAAGGGCGGCGATCCTTTTGGATTCTTCCCCGTCCGGCGCCAGGTCCCCCAGACGCAGTATGTCGTCGTGCTGCCCAGCGCCGTGCCGCTCAAAGGATTCGAGCTGCCGAGCGGGCACCGCCCTGGCGGCGAGGCGCCGCGGCACCGCACACATCAGGTGACGCCCAGCGCCGCCGGCGTGCGCGATTATGCGCCGGGTGACGGGCTGAACCGGATCCACTGGCCGTCGACGGTTCGCAAAGACCGGTGGATCGTCAAGGAGTTCGAGCTCGATCCAAAGGCCGAAACCTGGATCTTCGTTGACGCCTCGGCTCGGGCGCAGGCCGGATCGGCCGAGCTGATCATACCGGAACCGGGGGTGTGGACCGCCCAGTGGGACTCGCGTCTGCCGGCCTCAACCGAAGAGTATGCCGTGGCCGCGGCCGCCTCCGTCGCTCAACATCTCCTGCAGCAGGACCGGGCCGTCGGGCTGGCGGCGCTGGGCAAGGCCCGCGAGGTCATCCAGCCGGACCGGGGGGTGCGGCAGCTATACCGCATCCTCGAATCGCTGGCGGTTCTGGAAGCGCAAGGCTGGCTGGCGCTCGAAGATCTGGTCAAGATCGAGGGCAGCCAGGTGCCGCGCGGCGCGAGCGTGATCCTGATCACCCCAAGCGTTAGCCCGGGGGTCATCCTCTGCGCTCGCCAGCTTCACCGGCGAGGCCTGGTCCCGGCGCTGGTGCTGATCGACGCGGCGAGCTTCGGCGGCCCGGAGGGGACGCGCGGGCTGGCCGCCGCCGCGGTCAAGAGCGGCTTCCTCGTCCGCGTGCTTGCCTGCGGTGACGACCTGGCCGCGGCGTTGTCCGGGCCGCGCCTGGCCGGGCGGAAATTCGCCACTGCGGCCTGATCCCTCGAGAGGGTGGAGAGCCAGTTGAGAAGAAGGGACGTGATCGTTTCGGTTTTCATCGCCGGTTTCGTCAGCCTCGGCCTGGAGATGACCGCCTCCCGGCTGCTCGGCAATGTCTTCGGCACCAGCAACCTGGTCTGGGCCAACATCATTGGCCTGATCCTGATCTATCTCAGCCTGGGCTACTACGTGGGCGGCCGCTGGGCCGACCGATCCCCTTATCACGCCACGTTCTACCGCATCCTGGCCTGGGCTTCGTTCACGGCTGGTCTGGTGCCGATGGTGGCTGCACCGGTGCTTCGCCTGGCGGCTGCGGCGGTGGAGACGCTGGACACGGCCGTGATGCTGGGCTCGTTCCTGTCGGTCCTGGTGCTCTTCTGCGTCCCGGTCACACTCCTCGGCTGCATCTCTCCCTTTGCCATCCGATTGGCGATGACCGACGCGGGCCAGGCCGGGCGCATCTCCGGACGGATCTACGCCGTGTCGACCTTCGGGTCGATCCTGGGGACTTTCCTCCCGGTCCTGTGGCTGATCCCCAGTTTGGGCACGGCCCGCACCTTCCTGGCGCTCAGCCTGATCCTGATGGCTGCCGCCCTGGCGGGCCTGGCCTTGACGGAGATCAAGCTGGCGCTTCGGCATTTGTGGATGCCGGTCGTCCTACTGCTGCTGGCGTGGGCGACCTTAGGCGGACCGATCAAGACGACGGCCGGGCAGATCTACGAAGGCGAATCGGCCTACAACTACATCCAGGTCGTCGAACGCGAGGGGACGCGCTACCTGCTGCTTAACGAAGGGCAGGGGATCCATTCGATGTACACGCCGGGGGGCGAGGTCCCGACCAACGGCACCTGGGACTACTTCCTATCGGCTGCCTTCTGGAATCCGGCGCCCCATCCGCCCCGGGAAGTCCAGCGCCTGGGATTGGTGGGCCTGGCCGCCGGGACCATCGCCCAGCAGTACACGCAAGTGTTCGGGGCGATCCCGATCGACGGGTGGGAGATCGATCCCGGAATCGTCGATGTCGGCCGGCGATTCTTCGACATGCGTGAGCCGAACTTGAACGTGATCGTCGCCGACGGCCGCTGGGGGCTGGTGCACAGCCGGCAGCGCTACAGCGTCATCGGCGTCGACGCCTATCGTCTTCCCTATATCCCGGCCCACTTGACGACCCGGGAGTTCTTCACCGAGGTGCGCGAGCATCTGACGGACGACGGCGTCCTGGTCATCAACGTCGGGCGCACCCCCGACGACCGGCGGCTGGTGGACGCCATGGCCGGAACGATCGGCTCGGTCTTCCCCTCGGTCCACGTGGTCGACGTCCCGGCGACCTTCAACACGATCGTCTACGGCACGGTCCAGCCGACTTCGCCGGCCAACCTGCTCGCCAATCTGGCGGCTCTGCGCGATGCCGGCGCGCATCCGCTCCTGTTGGATACCCTGGCGCGCACGCTGGCCAACCTGCAGCCGACGCCCGCCCCCGGGCTTGTGTTCACGGACGACTGGTCCCCCATCGAGCAGCTGACCAACGCCATGGCCATCCGCTTCATTCTGGGCGGGGACCTCGACAGCTTGCGGTGAGGGTCACATGAGCTCCACCAGCCTTCGTCTCACCGGTCGATGGCCGGCGTTCGCCCGGACGCTGATCCAACTGCTCATCCCCATCGTCCTCGTGCTGACCAACGTCCGCTTGCTCATGACCGACGCGTTCGTCCGGCTCGAGTATTCCATGCCGGGCTTCCCGACCGACTCGTATGGGTTCTCGAAGGAGGACCGCCTGCACTGGGCGCCGATCGCCCGCGCCTATCTGCTGAACGACGCCGGGACCGAGTTCCTGGCCGACCTGCGCTTCGAGAGTGGCGAGCCGGTCTACAACGAGCGGGAACTGCGCCACATGGACGACGTCAAGCGGCTGACGCAGGCTGCGCTGCGACTCTGGGCCGCATGCCTGGCGACGGTGCTGTTGCTACTGGTCGGGTTGTGGTGGCGGGGACGCCGGCAGGACGCCCTGCGCGGCCTTTCGGGAGGGGGACGGCTGACCCTGGGCGGGATGGTGTTGCTGGGAGCCGGCCTGGTCTTCACGTTCTCAACGGTATTCGTCGGATTCCACCGCCTTTTCTTCGAAGGCGACACCTGGCTGTTCTACTACAGCGATACGCTCATCCGACTCTTCCCGGAACGCTTCTGGCGCGACGTGTTCCTCCTCCTCGCCGGCGCGACGCTGGCGGAAGCTGTCGCGCTGCACCTCCTGGCGACCCGGCGGCTGCGCGCAGATCTCGCACGCCCCGGCCGCGGAGCGCCCCGACCGGAAGCTGGGAACACCCCCTGAACCGTCCCTCGGCTACGCTCCGAACTTGATCAGGCGGCCGGCGTGGGCCATCAACTGCGGCATCGCCTCCTTGGTCAGGAAGGTGCCGAGCCCGCCGTGCGCGCAGGAGCGCTCACCGAACTTCGTCTGATCGTCGCTGCGCACGGACGCCGGCGCCCAAAGCAGGAACGGCACCGGATGCCAGGTGTGAGTCTTCATGCGCGCCGGGGTGGAGTGGTCGCCGGTGACGGCCAGCACGTCTGGTTTGAGGTCGAGCAGCTCCGAGAGCGCCGTGTCGACCGATTCGATCACGGCCACCTTCCCGTCGAAGTCGCCGTCCTCACCCTTGCTGTCGGTCTTCTTGATGTGGACGAAGAAGAAATCGAATCGCTCCCAGGCGCGGGCGACGGCGGCGAACTCGTCCGCCGGGGAATCGCCCTCGACGGGCTGCAGGTCCATGCCGACCAGACGTGAGACACCCTTGTACATGGGATAGACGGCCACACAGGCCGCACGGAGTCCGTAGATTTCGGGGAACTGCGGCAAGGCCGGGTCGGTGGAGAATCCGCGCAGGGTCAGCGCGTTGGCCTTCGGTTCACCGGCGATGACCGGGCGCGCCGCGCGGATCCACGCATTGAAATGCTCGGCCGCCTTGTTCGAGCCGGGCTGTAGCGGGCGGGCCGGCAGCGGCTCGATCCCGGTCTGCTGCGGGTCGGTGTCGGCGATTTTCGCTTCCAGCCCTGGGCCTCGCATCACCACCGCGAAGCGGTATTCTTTGACGGGCCGAACTTCGGTCGTGACACCGGGGACCTGCACCTTGGCCATGCGCTCCACGATCGGCGCGGCGGCCTCGCTGGGGATCCGGCCGGCGCGGCGATCCGTGATCTTGCCGTCGGCGTCGACGGTGCAGAAGTTGCCGCGCGCGGCGACGTCCCCCTTGCGGACCTCCATCCCGACGCCGATCGCCTCCAGCACGCCGCGCCCGACGACGTACTGCAACGGGTCGTAGCCGAAGAGGGAGAGATGCGCCGGCCCGGAGCCGGGGGTGATTCCCGGCCCGATGGGCAGGCTCAGGCCAAGCGCGCCCTCGGCCGCCAGGCGATCGAGGTTGGGGGTCTCGGCCGCCTCCAGCTCGGTCGGGCCGCCGGGTCGCATCGGCAGGCCTCCCAGTCCGTCCATGACCAACAGGACGATCTTGCTGGGGGCCTTCTGGCGAAGATCGCGCATCAGATCGAAGTCAGACATGACCGGGTCCCTTTCGTTGGCTGTGAAAGCCCCCCGACCGACGCAGGCGAGGGGCTCTGGTGTTCGTGGCCAATCCGGGCGCGGCCGCCCGCGTGCGGCTTGGGCGAAGGCGATTATAGTGCATGCTCGCGCGCCGCGGTGCCCGGGATCGACGCGGGCAGGAGGACCGCCAGATGTGGCCGGAAGCTTGTCGCTGCCGAGAGGTGAAGGCCGTTCGTTGACGGTGCCTGCCAACTCTGGTAGAGTAGCCGCGTGCGTTCGTCCATCCCCCCCCGACGCTCGAATGGCGGCCCCGGCGCAACCCGGGGCCGGCTCTGGCGTTGGCTCCGTCCCGGCCTGGGTGTCAAGCGCTGGTTCGTGGTGATGACCCTGGGAATGGCGTTGATCGGCCTGGGACTGGCCATCCTGTTGCTGGACATCTACCGCAGCAACCCCGAGTCCCCCTGGCTGGCGGTCCTGAGCATGCGGGCGCTGCCGCGCTGGATTCGGGCGTTGCTCCTGGGTGCGGCCGGGTTCTCGCTGGTCGGATTCGCGCTGGTCCGCCTCAACCGGGTTCTTATGGCCCCCTTCGTGCGCCCGGGACGGCAGGTGGTGGATGCCGTCGCCGAGCACCGCCGGTTGGGACGCGGCCCGCGCATCGTCGTCATCGGGGGCGGCACCGGCCTGTCGACGCTGCTGCGCGGGTTGAAGAAGCACAGCACCCATCTGACGGCCATCGTCACCGTCGCCGACGACGGGGGTTCGTCCGGTCGACTGCGGCGCTCGCTCGGCCTGCCGCCGCCCGGCGACCTGCGCAACTGCCTGGCCGCCCTGAGCGACGACGAAGACCTGATCACCCAGCTGTTCCAGTACCGGTTTGCCGAGGGCGGGGAGCTGGATGGGCACTCGTTCGGCAACCTGTTCATCGCCGCCCTGGCGGGTGTCGCCGGCAGCTTCGATCGCGGCCTGATGGAGGCCGGGAAAGTGCTGGCCGTCAAGGGCCAGGTGCTGCCGTCCACCCTGAGCGCCATCTCCCTTGTGGCGGACAAGGCGCTGGCCGTGGACGCTTCGTCCATCCGCATCGCCGGGGAGAGCCGCATCCCGTCCACGCCTGGCGCGATCCGCCAGGTGCACATCGAGCCGGCCGAAGTTCCGGCGCACCCGGAGGCCATCCGATCGCTCTTGAGCGCCGAGATGATCGTCGTCGGCCCCGGTAGCCTGTACACCAGCGTCATGCCCAGCCTGCTGATCCCCGATATTGCCAGCGCCATTCGCGCCAGCAAGGCCCTCAAGGTCTACATCTGCAATGTCGCCACGCAGGCCGGGGAGACGGACGGCTACGACTGCACCCGGCACGTGGCCGCGCTCGAGGCTCACGTGGGCCGCGGGCTGGTGGAGGTGGTCGTCGCCAACGATCGTTACGAGGGCGACCTGGGGCCGGGCGTGGCTTTCGTGCACGCCCCCGAGAACGGCGCCGCGACGGTCCCGGTCTATCGGGGGCCGATGAACGACGTGGCGCGACCGTGGCGCCACGATTCCGACAGACTTGCGGAGGTCTTGGTCCGGCTGTTCGAGGAGCGCACGGGTCCATTGGAGGGCCCCGTCAGCGGCCGGGCAGCGAACGGACTGAGTCCAAACTAGCTCCGCTGTAGATAGGAGAAGCACCATGACGACCCGAGTTGGCATCAACGGTTTCGGACGGATCGGCCGGCAGGTCCTGCGGGCGATCCGCCAGTATTACCCCGACACGCTGGAGGTCGTGGCGTTCAACGACATCGGCGACCTGAAGACCATGGCCCACCTGTTCAAGTACGACTCGAACTACGGACGCTTCGAGGGCAAGGTCGAGGTGGCCGAGGACGCACTCATCGTCGACGGCGACCGTGTCAAGGCGTTCAAGGAATCCGACCCGAGCAAGATCCCCTGGGGCGACCTGGACGTGGCCATCGTCGTCGAGGGCACCGGCCTGTTCACCATCAAAAAGGACGGGGTCAACAAGAAGGGCAAAGAGGTCAAGGGCGCCGAGAACCACATCACCAAGGGCGGCGCCAAGAAGGTCATCATCACCGCGCCGTCCGAAGGCGAGGATCTGACGATCGTCCTGGGCGTCAACGACGACAAGTACGACCCCAAGAACCATCACGTCGTCTCGAACGCCTCCTGCACCACCAACTGCCTGGCGCCGGCGGTCAAGGTCGTTCACGACAAGTACAAGATCATGCGCGGCTTCATGACCACCATCCACGCCTACACCAACGACCAGAAGATCCTCGATCTTCCGCACAGCGATCTGCGCCGCGCCCGCGCGGCCGCCATGAGCATCATCCCGACCTCGACCGGCGCGGCCAAGGCGCTCAAGCTGGTCATCCCCGACCTGGCCGGCAAGTTCGACGGCTAC
>Ga0154653_1091_pt4 | contig 13366 bp, 11 predicted proteins | sample Rifle2008BG13ft_FD_116082 | JGI IMG/M metagenome (GOLD analysis project Ga0154653, IMG submission 116082) | Chloroflexi bacterium RBG_13_68_17
CGGAAGACCGAAGTGGAACCGGGCCGGCGCAACGGGCACCTGGCAGGGAAGGCGCCCTTCAATCGGGGATTTCTCTCGAAATCGCATGCCCATAGAAATCGTCTGTCAGCCCGTTGCCGCCCGGGGTGATCACAGGGACGCGAGAACAAGCCTTCCCGCGTGGCCGGGTTACGCCTGATCGCTCGCACCCTCGGTGGCGTCCCGCGGGCTTGCTCGCCGCCGAGGGCATCGACAATTGGGGTCGTCGCGAGAGGGAGCCGGGGTGCGACATTGGGTCGACTCCGAGTCCCCTCTCTTTAGAGGAGGAGACAAAAGATGGCAGAATACAGAGGTCTCGAGTACTTGGCCGGCAAGGCGATTCTGGACGAGGAGTTTCGCGAGAAGCTGTTCTACGACCCGGAGGGGACGGCCCGTGACTATGGGGTCCGCCTAACCGCGGACCAGATCGGGAACTTCAAGAAGGTCGACCACGCCCGGGCCGTGGAATGGTTGGCCGAACTCGAATCCAGGGCCGGGGTCGCGGCGAGGCAGGTGGGCACCTGGTAGACGTGGATCGGGGAAAGACCTCGCCCGGTCGGACGCCCGCTTCGTTCGCCTAGCGGATCAACACCGGAACCAGATATGCCCGGGTAATCTCGATCAGGATGAAGTAGATCAGGGGGCTCATGGCAGCCACGACGGCCCGAATGACGGCCGTCGTGCTGCGAAAAGGCCAATTCGGGCTCTCGAGAATGGTCTTGCGCAGAGTCACCAGCGCGGTCGCGCGAGCGTTGAGATCAGCCACGCTTTCGGACTGGGGGTCGAGGAGCTGGATGAGGGCGTTCTGAGCGGCCATAAGCTGGGTCGAGATGAGCCCGAGGGTTTGGATCTTGGCGCCACGCATTTGCCGGTATACGCCTACCAGGGGAAGAATCAAGGCCATCAGGCTGCCCAGTGTGTTCAGGGTGATCAGAATGAGGCTAGCCGCGCTGCTCGGCTGCCCTAGCATAACCAAAGGGATCACGATCACACCGGCTAGCACCAGGCTGTGCAGCAAGCTGATGGAGCCGAAGGGGAGCAGATTCTCCGGATCGTAGAGGTTCACGAGCAGCGGCTTGCGGGCCAGCCGACCGAATCCGGTGGCATCTCGGACCCCCGTGTAGATCAGCCTGAGGCCAAGCCATCCGAGAAGGCTATAGGTGAACACAATGTAGCCGGCGGCCAGAGGATTGGATGGCATATTCAGCGGCCCGCCAATAGGCGGAGGGCTGTCCATGATGACGAACAGCGTGAGGATAAGCACCAGGGCCAGGAGGGCCAGTCCGATATCCACGGCGGCAGGGAGGAAGATCATCCGCCTGACAGTCTCCTCGTACTCTTCGTCTTCGATCAGGATGGACGGCCGGAGATGGACCAAGGCTCGTACCACACTTCTCTTCACAAGCCGTTCGGTCAGTAGGATGTAGACTGCCAAGGTGGGCACCGCCAGGCGGACGGTCACCCTCGAGATGGCGGTCGCGCCGGCTTGAGGGCCAACAATCGCTTCCTCAAGCGCCTGCTCCCCAAGCACCAACCCGGCCAAGATCACCGCCTTGACTGCGAACGGAAGCGGCAAGCGATCCAGTAGGTTCTTGGAGAGTGATCGCCAACGCCTTTCGGAGGACAGATCAGACTTGCCTGCCAATGCCGCTTCAACCTTCCTCGGCCCACCCCGTCTCATCCGCGAAGACACTTTCACCTCGGGTCGCATCGGTCCGGTTGCGGCGGCTCGCCCTCGGGATTCTCGGCCAGGCCGGCCCGGAGGTCGCGGGCGACGACCCTGAACAGGAGTTTCCCCAGCCCGGAATGCCAGGACGGCGAGCGGTTCATAGGGTCATGTCAAGGGTTCCTGGGGAATGTGGGTTCCGGTGTGGGGGACGCAGGTAGGGTGATTCTTCGTGTGGGAGGGCAAAGACCAGATAGTCCGCAGTCAGGGTCGTCCCTCCACCGAGACGGTGGGCTTCGGCTCCTCGGCCGTGAGAGGGCCGCCCGGCACGGCAACTATAGCTGCGGCCGGGGGATCTGTCAACCGAAAGGGTTCCGATAGGGGCTGCGCTTGGGCGGTCAACAAGGACGGCATATCAGGAATCCGGGCCGGGGTGCAGGCGTCGTGGTGCTGGGGCACCTTGCTGGCCGAGCTGCGAGGTCTGCGGCTGAGGGAGCCCACCCCCTAATCCGTGCTTCGAGGGGCGGCACCTTCGAGAGACAGGCGAACACTGGAGTCTGCAGGGCCGGTCCGCTGGCGAATTGGCCGTTCGCGGTTCACCCATTTGGAGCATTCGAGGGGTGAGCTCGACAAGGCGGCGTCAGCACGCTGACCGTCGATGCGAAGAAGCGACTCTCGAATCGGCGCCCTGATGTGTCCCGCTCCTGCTGAGACGACAGGACTCGTCCACCATGCCGAGGGCCCTTCGCTGAGGAGAGACTCTACCCACCTGATGGGCAAGGAGCTCGCTGAGCGCGGACCCGGGGACAGTACGGACCTGGCTTCGGTTTGGTTACACTGGTGGCCCACTTTACTTCTGGCGTTGACAGGCGATTGTGGGAGCAGACCCAAGGGTCCGGTTCTTGCCGTCAGGCTGCACGCTTCCTGATCTTCAGAGAGTCCGGCCTTTAGCTTCAAGCGACGGGGATGAACGTGATGTTTACAGTCGATCAGGGGAGCCGGCAGGTGGACATGTTCGGTTTCGTGGAGTCCGGCCTAAACCACCTCTCTCCCCTCGCTCAAGTCGACCAGTTCGGTCAGAACGAGGATCTGACCCCGTCGGCCTCTTGCTTCCCGGAGTACTCCGAGGATCCCGGCGTCGCGCAGTTTCCGGAGAAGCTCCATGACCATAGGTTTGCTGGGCATGCCCTTGAGTTCGAACAGCGTGCTCGGCCTGAAGATGGGCTGCCGGAACAGGTGGTCAAGGAGTGGGACAGCATACTGTGAATGGGTGAGCGATAGAACCTGCTCCTTGAGACGCGCGTAGAGCTCCAAGATGCCGCGTGCCTTCTCGCTGTTGGCTTGGGCTTGCTCAGCCAACGCCAGCAGGAAGAACGCAATCCACCGATTCCAGGTCTCGGGACCGTCTAGCGCGCGCAGGAGGGCGTAGTACTCATCCCGATGCGCCTCGAGGTATGCGGACAGATAGAACATCGGCCGGGAGAGCAAGGTTCTCTCGAAGAGGAACAGCGGCACCAACATTCTTCCCAAGCGCCCGTTGCCATCGACGAATGGGTGGATGATCTCGAATTGGGCGTGCACGATTGCCAGTTGAACTAACGCGTCCCGCTCGTCGGCGTGATAGTACTTCTCCCAGTTGTCCATGTGCTCCATCACCCGACTCGGTTCAGGCGGGATGAACAGGGCCTGCTCGAGCCCGGCCCCAGGTGGCGCAATGTAGTTCTGGACCGTTCGGAACCGTCCTCTGGCCTTGTCGCGACCGCGCACGCCGTCAAGCAGGGTGCCGTGAAGCTCGCGGAGTAGGTTGAGGTTGAAGGGTCGGCGCTGCAGGGCGGCCTCCGCCACGTGGAGGGCGCGGCGATAGTTGATGATCTCCAGGATGTCTAGGCGTCGTTCTTCCTCGGGAACTTCCTCTCCAGCCTCGAACTTCAGCACCTCATCAAGCGTCGCTCGTGTTCCCTCGATGCGGGACGACAGCACCGCTTCTTGGGTAGTCATGGGGGAGAGGAGGATCACCGGGTTGGGCACCCCCTGTAAGACTCCGTCGTAGCGGGCGAGGGCGCGGTTCGCCGCCCCGATCTGTGGGATCAGGCGTTCCCAGTCTAGCCCAGTGCGAGGAAGTTTCCTGGGGACCGCCGGCTTCATGCGCTCTCCTTGTGAATGGGATTCTATCCGCAATCCTGATTTGTGTAAAGCCGCCTACGGTTATGCTTTACACAAACAATCTAGCCAATGCTGGGCTTTACACAATGCCCTGGGCCGGCAAGCCCTTGCGGCGCAGGCATCACGGCGGCCTCTCGTGTCCCACCCCCAACAGTCGAGATGCAGCCAGGTCCCGCCGGATCACGCGAAGGGATGAGAGGGACATCCCTCGCCCTTAGGGTACGGGGCGGTTGCGCGCTGGTCTCCCATCAGCGCCGAAGGCCCTCAGAATGGCCCGCGGACTCCTGATTGGAGGGTCCCGCAAACCGGGCCTTGGCAGGCTTGGCAACCGCTGGCTTGCGGCATCGACGTTCTGCCTCGAGCGTGGCCGAAGAGGGGGTGGTATCCTTCGCGATCTGGTGGTGCAGGACCAGCTCCGCGATGTGACTGCCCCATCGGGCGTGTAGCAGGGAGCGCAGTTCCGCATCGCCCGAGTTCAACTCAGGGCCAGGCATATTGGGCGCGAAGCAAGCGCACGAGATCGGCGACGGTGTCGTCCTCTCCCACGTTACCAGGAAAGACAATATACGGCATCCCGGGCCAGCGGCTGCCTGGCCCCAGGGTCCAGACAGGCACGCCGGGTGAAATCTGGCCGTTGACCCGAGCAGCGGAGACGTTCAGCCCATCAGTTGCCAGGTCACTGGCAGTAATGCCGCCTTTGGCGATGACGTAGCGCGGCTCGCAGTTGAGCCTCCGCACAACTTCGGCTAGGGCGGAGGACACCACCTTGCCGGTTTTCAGAGTACCCCCTCGACCGCGTCCGATGACAAGCTCACGGGTCGTGAAGACCAGGGCGTCGCGCCCAGCGGCGAGCGTTGTGTCAAGGACCCTGGAGACGGCAGCGATGGCTGCATCGCGCGTGGAGGTGTCAAGAACCTGGCGGACTGGCAGCTCCACAGACGTCACGCTGGGAACGCGTTGGGCTGCATGGAGCTGGGCCGTGCTCTTGGGGACATGGGACCCAAAAACAACAAGCCCTCCCGTGGCAGGGCGATCCCCGACCAAATTGCCAGGCGAAACCAGGGGGAAGTCCGGCATGCCTGCGGCGACCTTCACCAATGAAGCCGCGCTGCGGAAGAGAAAGCGCTTGCCCTCCTGATCCACAGACATCACCGCCCTGACAAAGACCTCCAGATCGCGGTAGTCGGCAGCATTGACGATGACTACGCGGCGGTTGCCTGCGGTACGCAGAAGCTCCGCCACCTTGTCGGGCCCACCCAGCCGGATCGTCTCCAGTGAGATAGAGAGTACATCGGATGCTGAAATCCGGCCCGCCGACCTCTCCTCGACCCACTCAGGCATGAAGGAGTGGTGGTACCCGAAGACAGGATCGCGGGCATAAGGGGTTTGTGCGGCCGGGACAAGGTACTCGCCTTCTTGAACCCAGTGTACGTTGCCGATGGTGAAACGCCCGCCCTCCAAGAAGAAAGGAATGAGGCAGATGCCGTCAATCGGGGTACCGCTGGCAAGGGCAAGTGCATCGGCAAGAGCGTCCACTTCTCCGGGGTAGTGTCCGCGCAGTGTCGAGTCGCTGCGACTGACAAGCGTGATTGTCCGGCCTTCCGCTCGTGAAGCGACGACTAGGTTCCTTACGACCTGGCGGTTCAGGGCCCTTGCCTCTGCCAGCGGCATGCTGCGGCTGTTGGTCAGCACGTAGAGCGCGGGCTCGTCGTCGGCGAGCGCAGCGCGAAGTTCGGGGATCTCCCAGCTTGTGAGAACCCAGATGCCGTGCATTGTCTGGGTGCCGGTCGGGTCGTCGTCCAGCGCAACAACACATCGTCGATCTTGCGCGGCCTGGCGAAGGATCTGCTCTCGAAGAGAGCCGTCCGGCCAAACCGGCGGGAGAGTCTTGAAAAGAACTTCCTTCAGCACGCGACCGGGTTCGTGCATCGTTCCTCGGCCTAAAGAGAGTCGACGAGCTCTCTCAAGTGCCTCACACCGCTCTCTGGGCTGGACAGCACCGGCACAGTCACCGCGCCCTCCGGTAGACTTGGGGCCACGCGGGCCATAGAGGCCTGGGCCAACACGATCACATCTACCTGCGCTCCGAGATCGATGAGCTTCTCGCGCACCATTTGGTCGTGGGCCTCGGACTGACCGGAAGAGAGTAGGTCAAAGGCGCCATCACAGAGCGAGCGCACGATCTCGACTTGGGCGCCGGCATGATCGGCATGTTGCTGTACCAGCCGGCAAGTCGGATCGAGTGTGGTCTTGAGCGTGGCGATCACGCCGATCCTGTGACCGGCTCGCACGGCCTCCTCCGCCATTGCATCGTCGATCTTTACGATGGGAATCCTGACGACATGACGAGCTATGTCCACTGTCTCGCCCACAGAGGAACAGGCGTTGAAGATAACGTCGGCGCCGGTCGCTTCGGCCAGCATGAAGTACCCCAACATGCGTCGGGTCACGGCCGGCGTCAGACCGCCGGCATCGAGGACATCCTGCAGTATGCTGTGCTCGACAATGTGAGTTCGCCGTGCTTCAGGGATAGTGCGGTCGAGCAGGGAGTTGAGCACATCTACCAGGACGAAGCTGGTGTGGACTAGCGCTATGTGTCTTCTCATGGATGTATCCCGAAGAGTGTGAACGTGCGCGGAGATGCGTGGACCGGCCTGGGTTGGAGGGTGATGGTGTCGAGTCGGCTGGGAAGGCATTGCGGATCCTGCTAGCCATGGGTGTTGGAGTGAACCTGCGTATCTGATAGGAGTTCGACGACCTTGATTACTGCGGAGTGGTCGAGGTCGCCCCACCCATGGGCCTGCATCACGGCGAACATCTCGTATGCAATGGACGTCGCTGGCAATGGACAGGCCAGGCTACGCGCGGTCTCCCGAATGATGTTCAAATCCTTGAAGTGGAGCTTACTTCGGAATCCGGGAGCGAAATCCCCCTTGATGATTCTTGGGCCTCGCACATCCATGACTCGCGATTGGGCATACCCGCCGCTCAGGACGCTCACAATGATCTCGGGATCAACCCCTGCCTTGTGGCCGAAGACCAGCGCCTCAGCCATAGCGACCATGTTGAGCGCCACCTGGATCTGATTGCAGGCCTTGACCGTCTGACCAGAACCTGAGGGACCACAGTAGGTGGGGCTTCCCAGGGCCCGAAATACCTCATCCGCGCGTTGGTACGTTTCGATTGGCCCGCCCACCATGATGGTGAGCTTGGCGTTGATCGCACCTGTCTCCCCGCCCGACACGGGTGCATCGAGCATCGGGACTCCTACCTTGCCAGCGGCCTCGGCAACCCTCACTGCAACAACAGGCGAGATCGTGGACATATCAATCGCGACGGACCCCGGCTTCATGCATTCAAGGATCCCGCCATTCGCCAGATAGGCGTTCTCCACGTCCGGCGAATCTGGAAGCATGGTTATGAGAACATCGGCGCTCTCGGCGACGTCCCTGAGAGATGTTCCCCGAGAGGCTCCGTGATCCATCAGCCGATCAACCTTCTCGCTGACAATGTCATACCCGACGAGATGTAGACCTGCCGTGAGCAGGTTCTTGGCCATGGGAAACCCCATGATTCCCAGTCCGATGAAGCCGATCGTGTTGGTCATACCGCCGCCTTCCCTAGAGGGCCCAGCTGCTCTTCTGGGTTCTCGACGAACCGCTTGACGCACTGCAGGAACCTCGCCGCCGGCGCCCCGTCGACCATGCGGTGGTCAAACGTCAGGCTGAGCCAGACGGTTTGCCGGATGGCCAGGCTGTCTCCCGTCACCACAGGCCGGGGGCAGATCCGTCCCACCCCCAGGACACCGCACTGCGGCGGATTGATGATCGGGGTGAAGGCATCGATCTCGTGCATACCGAGGTTGGTGATGGTGAATGTGCCGCCCTCGAGGTCTTCGGGTTGAGACTTGCCGGACCGGGCGCGGCCGACCAGCGTGGCCAGTTCGTCGGCAATCTGGAGGATGCTCTTGGTATCAGCCCTCTTCACCACGGGGCTCAGCAGACCGCGCTGAGTATCCACGGCAACGGCGATGTTCACATCCTTCATCACGTGAATCTCGTTTTCGATCAGACGAGCATTGAGATTCACGTGATCACGAAGCGCGGCGGACACGAGCTTCACAAGAATCGCGTCAAACGGGACGCGGGCTTCTGCACCCTCTGCGTCCCTGGTGGAGAGCCGATCACGCAAGCCGGCCAATTCCGTGGCGTCGGCTTCGGTGGTGAGGGTGACGGCTGCCGCGCTGTGGGCGCTGTCAGCCATACGTGCAGCGATGACGCCGCGCACCCCCGTCAGCGGGATCACCTCGAAGGGAGGCGGGCCGGAGGCCGCCTGAGCCCGCTCGATGTCTTCGCGCGTGATCTGCCCTCCCTTTCCAGAACCTGGCACTCGATCCAGATCAACTCCGGCGGCGGCGGCCACGCGCCGGGCGAGGGGTGTAGCTTTGGCCGGCGGCGTATCCGACGCGCCCTTCAGGTCAGAACCGACGATGCGCCCGCCAGCTCCGCTCCCGGCGGCAATCCTGTCCAGGTTGATACCCTGATTCCTTGCGAGACGTCGCGCATTCGGCGATGCCCGATGCCTGCCAGCGGCGGAAGGCGACTCCTCGGCCATTCGCGTCGCTAGCGTTGACCTCGCAGCCCTGGGCGGCAGCGGCCCCTCCTGTGCCGGAGCAGGGGAGTAGTCCTCACCCGGGGCAGTGATGACAGCCACCAGGCCGGCAACGGCACACGAGTCCCCTTCTTTGACCAGGATATGGCGGATGATTCCCTCGCCCGGCGATTCAAGCTCGGCAGTGATCTTGTCGGTTTGGATCTCCGCCAGCGGCTGGCCCTGACGGACCTTATCGCCGACAGCCACCATCCATCGGGCGATCTGCCCTTCGTCCATCGTCAGGCCAAGCTGGGGCATGCGCACCTCAATGGCCACCTTCTACCTCCCCAGGGTGTCCCTGACGCCGGCGGCAATCGACTCAGGGCTTGGGATTGCCGCCGCTTCAAGTGAGCGTGCAAACGGGATCGGCACGTCGGCCCCGCACACTCTCCCAACCGGCGCATCCAGCCAGTCAAACGCTTCCGACTGGATCTGAGCGGCGATCTCCGCCCCGTATCCGCCCCGGCGTGGAGCCTCATGCACGACGACTGCAGCATGCGTCCGCCTGACGGATTCGCATATCAGCTCGATGTCGAGCGGTACCAGCGTGCGCGGGTCGACGACCTCAATTGAGATTCCGTCGGCCGTCAGCGCTTCGGCGGTCTGCAGCGCGTGATGGACCATGCGTGAAGTGGCGACGACCGTGGCGTCTGTGCCGTGGCGTTTGATGTCCGCGCTGCCGATCGGGATCGTGTACTCCGTCTCGGGCACCTCACCCTTGATCGCGTACAACAGCTTGTGCTCAATGAAGATGACCGGATTGTCGTCGCGGATTGCCGACTTGAGCAGGCCCTTGGCGTCGTGCGGGGTGGAGGGCATGATCACCTTGAGCCCGGGCACATGGCAGAACCACGCCTCCAGGGACTGCATATGCTGTGCGGCGTTGCCGCGGCCGGCGCCGCCGCCCGGTGTGCGGATGACCATGGGGACATGCGCCTTGCCGCCAAACATGTAGCGCATCTTGGCGGCCTGGTTGACGATCTGGTCCATGGCCAGGGTGATGAAGTCCATGTACATGATCTCTGCCACCGGACGCAACCCGGCCACGCTGGCACCGACAGCTGCTCCGGCGATGGCGGCTTCGGAGATCGGCGTGTCGATCACGCGGGCCTGACCGAATTCAGCCAGCAAGCCGCGGGTCACGCCGAAGGCCCCGCCGTGGGTGCCGATGTCCTCCCCGATCAGGATCAGGGTCGGATCGCGCCGCATCTCCTCGCGCAATGCGTCGCGGATGGCTTGAGAGTACGAGATCAAGCTCATGGTTGCCGACCTCCTTCCGACATCAGGTCGGCGTACAGTTCGTCCGGCGACGGATCCGGGCTGCTCTCGGCGAAGCGTACGGCGGCCTCCAACTCCGCGCCGACCTCCTGGCGGATGGCCTGCGCTTGGCCGGCCTGCAGCAGCCCGTCGGCCTCCAGACGGTTCTGGAAGAGAACCACGGGGTCGCGGGTTGTTCGCCACAGGTCGACCTCTTCGCGGCTGCGATAGACCTGAGGGTCCCCGCGGTAGTGGCCCTCCCAGCGGTATGTCTTGGCTTCGACTAGCGACGGCCCGCCGCCGGACCGGGCACGCTGGACCGCGGCGGATACGGCGCGGTGCACGTCCATGGGGTCGTTCCCATCGGCCGTGTCGCCGGGCATCCCGTAGGCAGAGGCCCGGTCGGCAACACTTGAGATGGCCATCGCCCGCGAGACCGGCGTGCTGACTGCCCACTGGTTGTTCTCACATAGGAGGACGACCGGCAGCTTCAGGACCGCGGCCAGATTGGCAGCCTCGTGGAAACTGCCCTGATTGGAGGCCCCGTCACTGAAGAAGCACAGGACTACGCGGCCATTACCCAGAGTCTTGCAGGCCAACGCCGCGCCGACGGCGATGGGGATCCCGCCGCCGACGATCCCGTTGGCGCCCAGGATGCCGACATCCACGTCGGCGATATGCATGGACCCGCCTTTGCCCTTGCAGTAGCCTGTCGCCTTGCCAAACAGCTCGGCCATCATCAGGTCGAGTCGGCCGCCTTTGGCGATGCAGTGACCGTGTCCTCGGTGGGTGCTGGTAATGTAGTCGGCACGCTGCAGCGCGGCGCAGGCCCCAGCGGCGACGGCCTCCTGCCCGAGACACAGATGGACCGCCCCGTGCAGACGCGCTGCGGTGAACAGGTCCCCGACCGTCTCCTCGAACAGGCGGATACGGAGCATTGTCCGGAATAGCTGGACTTGATCCGCCGCAGGTGTGGGCGGCCCGCCGGCGGGGCCCGAGTTTGTGTTGCTCATCGATCGCATCCTCACATCCCGTCTCTTATCTGGTCGAGACCCCACTCGATTGCCTGCTTGCGCGGCATCTGCTGCCGCCTATTCGAGCGTGTAACCAGGCTGGCGAAATCCGGCAATGGCCGAGTACAGCGCAATCACGTTCTCGGTGGGGACCTCCTCCAGGATGGTGTGATCCGGGCCGCAGATGTAGCCTCCGCCCCGGCCCAATTGACAGATCTGGTCATCGACGTGCTGTCGGACCTGTTCAGGGCTACCCAGGCCCAGGATGTTGGTTGTGTCGATCGCACCAACGAAGGTCAGATGACTTCCGAACCGAGATTTCAGGCTCTGTGGGTCCTGATCCGGGAGGTGCGTCTGCACGGTCTGCCACGCGTCTAGGCCGCTGTCGATCAAGTCGGGCAGCACATCCACGATCCGGCCGCAGGAATGCATGAGAGTTCGCAGCCCGCGGTCCTTGGCCATCCGCAGCCATTTGGCGTACAGGGGAAGCAGAAGCCTTCGCCATTCGTCGGGGCGAATCAGGAGGCCGCGGTTGGCGGCGAAATCGTCGCCGAGGCCGAAGAGCTCGAGCTGGTCGCCGCAGGCGTCGAGCATGTGGGAGTAGAACATCGTATAGAAATCATCCAGGCGTGCCAGGGCGGCCTCGATCACGGCCTTGTTCCAGCGCAGGTTGACCATCGCCTGTTCCATCCCGAACAGGCCGCAGAGTTGGGAAAACACTGGGTTCCAGCTCGGGCTGAGCCGTGCATGAAGGCGATCGTTGGACAGTGCCCAGTGCATGCCGGCGAAGTCCCATTCCTCAGCGTCCGCTGACGGCCAGGGGTAGGCGTCCACATCGGCCACCGTGGCCGCGTGAGCCAGCGGGCGAGGCAGCGCATCGGAGTACGAGTAAGGTTCCACATCGCCGGCGATGCCCCAGATCGACGGCATTCCGGGCATGTACTCTTCGGCTGGCACTGATGACTTAGCGGCGAGATAGCCGGGCGCGAAGCTGACGATGGTGTTGCCCAAACGGTCCATCAGTTCCGCTAGCGTCGTAACGCCCAACGCCGCCGCGTGCCGTGGCCAGTCGTGGACCTTGCGGACGTAAGCAGGGATACGATCCGGTACAGCGTGTCCAAGTGTCGTGAGGACACGTTGCCTGGGAGTGGTCATTGGAAATCCGAACCTCGAATTCGGTCGCAGCGGTCCACAGGTCTCGGCGAGTTGCCTTCCAAGCGCCCGGCGCCATCACACGGTAGCGGAAGGATCAGCCCAGGAACCGGTCGGAGCGCGATTGCGATGGGCAAGCGAAGTCTCCTGATCGCGGTGCAGACTCGTGCTTGCCGGTGGCCGTGACGTGGCCCACAAAACCCAGCCTGACGGAGTTCCGGCAGTACCTCCTCGGTGCGGGTTGGTGTTTCCGGCTGCGACCCCGCCCGAAGGTCGGGAAAGCGACTCGGCGGTCGACCGGCGCCGACAACTGCACGGCGAACGCCCGGGAATTGCGGAAGCGACCGGACGTATCGGTCTGCCAGCCAAGCGACTAGATGACCTTTGTGGGACGGCCCTGGAAGAACTCATACCGGATCCCATCCGGTCCTACAAAGTAGATCGCTTGCCCGCCCTTGTTGATGCCCGCCGTCGAAGTCGCCGGCTCGCCGGCGAACTTCACGCCCTCATTGGACAGGCTCCGGTAGGCAGCCCAGATATCCTCGACCAGGAAGCAGAAATGGTTGCTGCCGACGTTTGGGGGAGACATGTCTGCAGGGGGCTTCCTGGGACTGCGGAGCTCCCACAGTTCAATCAGGTACTTAGTGTTCGGCACCGACAGCCATGCCGCTCGAATGGAGCTGTCAGCGAGTTTGCCAACATGTCGGAGGTATCCACTCTCGCCTTCGTAGCGGTCTTCTATGAAGAGCCCAAGCCTTTCGTGCAGGAAGCGTAGCGTCACGTCCAGGTCCACTACGACAAACCCTGTATGCGCCATCCTCACTAGTCGCCCAGTGCTGCCGGTCCGGCCGGCCGCCTCAACCAGCTCAATAAGCAGCCCATCGGGATCGAGAAGGAACGCAGCCTGGGCACCATTGCATGGCCCTTCCCCGATCATGCTCGGATGTGCGAGGAACTCGACGCCCGCTGCACCCAGGCGCTCGTAGGCAGCAGACAGACAATCGACTTCCCAGCACACGTGAGGAGAGCCGACGCTGCCGAACTGGGTGCCGGCCCGGCGGCCCTTTGGATAGGTATACTCGAGGATCTCTACCACAGAGGCGTCACCCTCGATTTGCCCGAATCCGATATGCAGGCTGCAACCCGGGATCCCTGTCACGTCCGCGAGGTATGGTTGGTCGGCCACCTGGGTATGAAAACGGGTGATCCCCAAGGTGTTGCCGTAGAAGGTCAGGCTGCGTTCGAGATTACTGACCGTCATGCCCGTGTGGAATAGCCCTGTGATCATGAGTGAAGTCTCCCTGGTTGGGCAGCCTGCCATTGATGGGGGCCCGTCATCTCGTGAGCCGGACGACCTCATGCCTCCAATGCTTCTCTTCTGGTCTGAATCGCTTTGGTGAACTGATCAAAGCCCTGACGGCAGAAGTTGTTGAACCTCACGCAA
>Ga0154653_1110_pt4 | contig 13276 bp, 15 predicted proteins | sample Rifle2008BG13ft_FD_116082 | JGI IMG/M metagenome (GOLD analysis project Ga0154653, IMG submission 116082) | Chloroflexi bacterium RBG_13_68_17
GGACAGCCGGGCGTACTTCATCCAAAGCGGCCAGATGCAGGTCGTCACTCGCGACCACTCGCTGGTCGAGCGCCTGCGCGAACTTGGCCAGCTTTCCCGCCAGGAAGCCGCCAACCATCCGCAGCGTAACGTGCTCTACCGGGCCATCGGCCAGGGCGCCAATCTCGAGGTCGACGTCCAGACGCATACCGTCCCCCACGGCGGCCATCTGCTGCTATGCTCCGATGGTCTGTGGGGCGTGATCTCCGACGAGGAAATCGGGAAGGTCGTGCGCGAGGCGCGTGACCCCCAAGGCGCCTGCGATGAGCTCGTCCGGGCGGCCAACAACGCCGGCGGGCCGGACAACATTACAGTCGTCCTGGTGTACTTTCCTCCGACCTAGGAACTGGGGGGCTGAGCCTTGCCGGGTGTAGCCGACTTCTACGCGCTCCTGGGCGTTCCCAGGAACGCAATCACGGACGAGATCCGCCGCGCATATCGCGAGTCGGCGCTGCGCCTCCATCCGGACCGCAACGTCCGCCCCGGTGACACCGAGCTCTTTCTTGACGTCAACAAGGCCTACGAGATCCTGGCGGACCCCGAGCGCCGGCGCGCCTACGATGAGGAGCTGGCCGAATACGAGGCCGAGCTCAGCCGGTCCGGCGTCTTCCAGGTGAACGTCCAGCACAGCCGGCGGACGATCCTCGAGCTCGAGGAGCCGCAGGTCCACTATCTGCTCGTGGATATCAACCCTTCACCCGGCGTGAGCGTGCCACGCCCGCCGGTCAACCTGTGTCTGGTGATCGACCGGTCGACGTCGATGCGCGGCCAGCGCCTCGACCAGGTCCGTTCCGCGGCACAGGCTATCCTGAACACCCTGGAAAGCGAAGACAACGCCTCGATCGTCGCCTTCGGCGACACCGCCGAGGTGATCGTCTCCCCCGACCACGCCCGGGATCAGTCCGCCTCGCGCGCCCGGCTCAGCCTGCTCCAGGCCAGCGGCGGCACCGAGATCGCCCGTGGACTGGAGACGGGCCTGAGCGAACTCAGCGCGCACTTCAACCGCGAGGGCGTCAACCACCTGGTGCTGGTCACCGACGGCCGCACATACGGCGATGAGGCGCAGTGTCTGGAGATGGCCGACCGGGCCGCCAAGCAAGGCATCACCATCAGCGGCATCGGCATCGGCGCGGACTGGAACGACCGCTTTCTGGACGATCTGACCGGGCGGACCGGCGGAACGACGGTCTTCCTGGACACCCCCAAGACCGTCTCGTCCTTGCTGCGGCGCACCTTCGATTCCCTCAGCCAGGTTTTTGCCAGCCACCTGCGCCTGGAGGGCGCCTTCTCCCAGCAGGTCGAGCTGCGCTCGGTGTTTCGTCTCCTGCCGGACGCCACGCCGATGGCCGACACGCTGCCGCTCATGCTCGGCAACCTGCCGCGCGAGGGCACGATCCGCCTGATCCTCGAGCTGATCGTCCACCCGGCGGCGCAAATGACCGAACTGACGCTGGCCCACTTCAGCGTGGTCGGAGAGATCCCCCGCCTGAAGTCCGGCGAACAGCGCGTTCCCGTCGTGGCCGTCTGCCCGCTGTCCAAAGAGCCCGATGCCAGCCCGCCCCCATCCGACATCGTCTCGGCGCTGAACCTGATCGCGCTGTACCGCATGCAGGAGAAGGCACGTCACGAGGCCGAGCTGGGCCAATCCGCCCAGGCAGCCCGCCGGCTGGAGAACCTGGCCATGCATCTGCTGGCGGCCGGCGAGCGAGACCTGGCCAAGGCCGCACTCAGCGAGGCCGGGCGGTTGGTGCAGACCCGCCACCTGAGCACAGAGGGCGAGAAGCGGTTGAAGTATGGGACCCGCGCCCTGCTCCTGCCCTCCAAATCGAGCGCACCATGATTGAATGTCCGGCCTGCAAGCACACCGAATTCGTCGGCACCATGTATTGCAGCGAATGCGGCACCCGCCTGATCCACGTCTCCCCGATGCCGACCATGACCATCCCCCGCGACCGGATCGAGGCGGTGGCGTTGGCGACCAAGCCCTCCCCGCCCGAGGGGCCGGATCTGGAATCGGGCGCCATCCTCGGTCTGCGCATCGCCTCCAGCGGCGAAATCGTCTCGCTCATCGGGCGGGAGAGCTACACCCTCGGTCGCGCCATCGCCGGCCAGGCGGTCGTGCCCGACGTCGACCTCGAGCCGTACAACGCCTACGAGCACGGCGTCTCGCGCATGCACGCCGAGATCCGCCTGAAGCCGGAGGGTATCCACGTGGTCGATCTCGAAAGCGCCAACGGCACGCTCATCAACGGCCACCGGCTGGATCCGCAGGCGCCGACGCTGGTTCGCCATGGTGATATCATCCAATTGGGTCGACTGCGCCTGCAGCTGATCTCACGCTACCGCGGATAGAGGAGCCGTATGCCTGTTACCGTGTTGATCCATCTAGCCGGCGAGGATGCGGTCGTGGCCGAATGCGAGGAGCTTCCCGCCCCGGGCGATGTCTCGATCACGGTCACCAATCCGCGCAAGCGCGACGGCAAGGACCTGCCCTACATCCAGAACAACGTGGTCACCGTCATCTGGCCGATGCACCGCATCAACTTCATCGAGGTGATGCCGACCGTCGAGGAAGAGCGGCTGATCGGATTCGTACGCGAGTGACGAGGCCAGGCATGTCCTTGGCCGCTTCCCAGCGCAGGCGCATCCTCGTCGTCGATGACGAGCCCCGCATGGTGCATTTCATCCGCCTCAACCTCGAGCATGACGGTTTCGAGGTCGTCGAGGCTGCTTCCGGTTCGCAGGCTCTGGACAAGCTGCGCGACCAGCTCCCCGACCTGGTCCTGCTGGACGTGATGATGCCCGACTTGGACGGCTTTGAGACGCTGCGGCTGATCCGCGAGATCTCGAGCGTGCCCGTCATCATGCTCACGGCCAAGGGCGAGGAAGACGACCGTGTGCGCGGCCTGGAGCTGGGCGCCGACGACTACATCACCAAGCCCTTCAGCCCGCGCGAACTCGTCAGCCGGGTGCGGGCCGTGCTGCGGCGGACCGAGTCGCCCGGCGCTCCGCCGCACGAGCTGATCGAGATCGACGATCGACTCAAGATCGACTTCGACCGCCGAGAGGTGTGGGTCGAAGGCCGTCTGGTCAAGCTTCGACCGACCGAGTTCCGACTGCTCTACCACCTGGTGCAGAACGCCGGCTGGGTCGTCCCCCACGACCAGCTCCTGGCCAAGGTGTGGGGCTACGAGTACCGCGAAGAGACCCACTACCTGCGCCTGTACGTCAACTACTTGCGCCAGAAGCTCGAACGCGACCCGTCCAATCCCGAATACATCCTGACCGAACGAGGCGTCGGCTACCGCTTCGTCGATTTCCGCCGGGCGGCCGGCGATTCGCCGGCCTGAATCCGCCCGGGTCCCCGCCTCGGCCCCCACACCGCTATCCACCTCTAACGCGAATCTGATGCGCCGTTGGCGCGCCTCTGATCCCGTCTGCCTAGATTCGGGACGCAACATCATAAGACCAGGGAGGTGGAACCATGTCCAATCTGATCCACTGGGAGCCGCCTCGGGAAGTGATGTCATTGCGCGAGCTGATGGACCGCATGCTGGAGGAGCCCTTCACTCGCAGCGTCAACGCCAGCGGCATGCTGGGCGCGCCGGCCATCGACATGTACCAAACCGATGAGGAGATCGTGGTCAAGGCCGGGCTCCCGGGCGTGAAGCCTGACGAGATCAGCGTCAGCGTCACCGGCGACGTCCTGACCATCCGGGGCGAGGCGTCCGAGGAGAAGTCGACCAAGGCGAGCACCTACCACCTGCGCGAACGGCGCTGCGGCTCCTTCTCCCGCACCCTCCCGCTCCCGACCGTCGTGGTGGCCGACAAGGGCAAGGCCGATTTCGAGAACGGCATCCTGACCCTGACGCTGCCCAAAGCCGAGGAGCTCAAGCCCAAGACCATCACGGTCAAGGCCAGGTAATCGGCCTCCTCAAGCCAAACCACGGCGAGCCTGCGGCGACATCGCAGGCTCTCGCGCTTCCTGGACGGCCCGGCCTCCACCGGATCCGGAACGCCCCCGACGCCTTGCAGAGGCTCCGCGCCTCCGTTACAATGCCTGCTCCGAGGTGCCCAGCGTGACCCGACACCGGATCCTGTTGGTCGATGATCACGAAGTCGTTCGGCTCGGCCTGCGAGCGTTGCTCGAGCGCAACCCGGGCTTCGAGGTCGTGGCCGAAGCCGCCACCGCCCGCGAGGCTATCGACCGGACCATGACCTTCAACCCGGACGTCGTCGTCATGGACATCCGCCTGCCGGGCGGTTCCGGCATCGAAGCCTGCCAGGAGATCACCACCCGCTTCCCCGAGACGAAGGTGATCATGCTGACCTCGTACGCCGAGGATGAGATGCTGTTCTCGGCGATCCGCGCCGGCGCTTCCGGGTACGTCCTTAAGCAGATCGGGGGCGACGACCTGGTGCGGGCGATCGAGGCCGTCGGCCGCGGCGAGGCGCTGCTCGATCCGGCGGTCACCCAACGGGTTTTCCAGGAGGTGCGCAAGGCGGCCCGTGAGGAGGAAGCCTCGGCCTTCGCCGACCTGACGCAGCAAGAGATGCACGTGCTGCAACTGGTCTCGGAGGGGCGCACCAATCGCCAGATCGCCGAAGCCCTATTCCTCGGCGAGGGCACCGTGCGCAACTACGTCAGCAGCATCCTGTCGAAGCTGGGCGTCCGCAACCGGGCCGAGGCCGCCGCCTACGCCGTCGAGCACAACCTCAAGGACTATCTCTAACCTCAGAAGTCGCTCGCAAACAAGAAGGCCGAGCGGCGATGCCGCACGGCCTTTCGGTTTCTGCGCCGCCACAGACTAGGTCTGAGCCCGATTGCGCTTCGGGCGCCAGACGCCCCAACTGCCTTCGCCCCCGACGCGGATCTCGCGCCGCTGGAACAGGACCGCCGAGAGCGCCGTCAACACCACGGCGGCGCCGAGCAAGCCGAAGAACCACCCTAGGTTCAGCCCGCTGGTCGCCTCGCCGCCCTGGTAGTACTCGAGCGGCGTGAAGCGTGCCGCCGCGTGCAGGTGCTCGTTGATCCGGGCCAGCCCGGTGAGGAAGAATGACCCGATCAAGACCACGCCGGCGATCATAGCCGCCATCCGGCGAGACGGCAGGACCATGCTCAGGAACAACCCCAGGCAGGCAAAACACAGCAGCAGCGCCAGAAGAGACAGGCACGGCAGGGCGAGCTCCGCTCCCGTGACGTCGATTGCCGACCAGTTCGTGCCAACGGCCAGTCCCAGCCAGGTAAGCCCGACGATACCGAGGTGGGCCGCCAACATCGCCAACCAACGGCCGGTGAAGAAGGACATCCGGCTGACCGGGTGGGCCAGCACCAGGTCCAGTGTCCCATTCTCCTCGTCGCCGGCCAGCAGCCCACTCCCGGCCAGGATCGAGAAGAAACCGACGATCAGCGGCATGTACGAGAATAGCTCCGTGTGGAGGAAGCCGCCCGGGGTGAGCAGCTTGGTCATGTCCCCAAAGAAGGCCAATAGCTCGGGCGGGTAACTTTCAATCAACTGTATCATCGCGCCCCCCTGCTCGAGCATCAGGTCATAAAAGGTGAGCAGGTACCCGCCCAGAATCGCCAGCGACAGCCCCCAGCCGGCCACCTGTCCGAGCATCTTTCCCAGCGTGTAGCGGAAGATGGTCATCATTGGGCTGCCTCCTTCCCGCCGGTGGTGTAGTAAGCCAGGAAGATCTCCTCCAGCGACGGCCGCTCCGTCTCCAGATCCCGCAGCGGGTAGGCGGCCAACGCTTTGACCAGCGCGTCGATCTCCCCTTCGACCTCCACCAGCGCCGAAGTCGGCTCCTGCGAAAGGAGCCGGATGCGTGGCACGGAAAGCAGGCCGCTCAGGTCGACCGGCTGACTGAAGGAGACCCGCACGCGCCGAAGTGCCCGGTTGATCAGCGACGCCGTGTCCGCCACTTCCACCACAACACCCTGGCGGATGATGGCGACTCGCTCCGCCACCTCCTGGACCTCGCTCAGGATGTGAGATGAGAAGAACACGGTCGACCCGTCCGACTTCGCTTCCCAAAGCAGGCGCAGCACCTCGCGCTGCATCAGCGGATCGAGACCGAAGGTGGGCTCATCCATCATCAACAACGCCGGACGGTGCATCAATGCCTGCACCACCCCGATCTTCTGCTTGTTTCCTTTGGATAAGTTCTTGACCACCAGCTTCGGATCGAGGTCCAGCCGGGCGCATAAGTCGCGGACGGACTTCCAATCGGCTTTGCCGCCGCGCAGGTGATTCAGGTAGCGAAGCACGCCGTCCACGGACAGGTTCTCGTCCAGGCGGAGCTCGCCGGGCAGGTAGCCCACCCGACGCCGGACCTCGACCGAGGCGGCCTGCGGGTCCAACCCGAGCACGCGCGCCGTGCCGCCATTCGGGCGGATCAAATCCAGGAGGCAACGGATGGTGGTCGTCTTGCCGGCCCCGTTCGGCCCCAGAAAGCCGAAGATCTCCCCCTGGCGGACCTCCAGATTCAGGCCGCGCAGCGCCTGCACACGCCCATACGACTTACGCAGTCCGCTTGTCTCGATCGCCAGAGAACTCTGCATATCTCCCTCCCACGCGTCGCCAGTCGCCTGGAGCAGGCGTGAGTTGAGTCGCACCGCCCTATACGGGTGAGCTGAGGCTGGCTAATGCGCCCGTGAGGCGTCCGGCGGGGGTTTCAACCCATCCTCGACGCGGACGGCCTGGTAGGCCAGGCTGCCGAGCCAATCCTCCACCGAAGCCTCCAGATGACCGAGAACGCCGAGGCGTGTCGCAATCCGGACCGCTCGCTCGCCGGCCTCTTTGCACACCTGGTCAACGAGCCGCAGATCCTCGCCGGACAGATCGCGCGCCGCCTCGCGGATCCGGCTCTGCAGACGCTGGCTGCGCACCTCCCACAGCATGTCAGGGAAATCGCGGCCGAGAAGCTGCGGCATGTGCAGCCCGAAGCCCGTCAGCGCCTGCCTGAGGTCGTGGCGGACGGCCAGGCCTTCTTGGCGCAGGGTCGACTGCAGGTCGAGGATCTCCTCACGGATCTCGCGCAGCACCGGCAGGGACACGGCCCCGGCCAGGACGAGCTGTTCGACCAATTCCTGGAACGGTTTGATGTCCCCCTGCTCGAGGCAGTGTCCGATGAGCTCACCGGCCTGCATGCGTACGTAGGTGCGCTCCGCCAGGGTCAGGAGATCGTCGAGCGGCTGGCCCACCCTAGCCCTCCGGCCTGGCCGGGTGCTCCCCGCAAGGACAAAGCTCGCGCAAGTAGTCCCACGTGTACAGCCCGTAGCGATGGCCGTCTTTCCACACCAACTGCAGCGCGTAGGTCCCCGCCCGCTCCAGCGCCTCCAGCTCGAAGGCCGGGCCGCTGTGCAGCGGCAGGCTGAGCATCTCAGGCGAACCGTGCACGCCCATCTTCTCGTGGCCGCCGCGGCATTCGGCGCACGGGCAGGCCGAGCGCAGGCCGGCCAGCGGATACTCGCTGTGGTGACCGTCCTCCCACTCGATGATCAGGAGGCTTCGTGACCGCGAAGCCGCCACGCTCTTCGGACGATGGCCCATGGGCGCCATGATAGACCCGCCGCACGGTGCGCGCAACTCAGCGAGGGTTCAGGCCGCGCAGGAAGCTGCCGACGGCCCAACCATTCTTCTGCTGGTCCACCAGGTTCACCAGATACCACCAGGTAAAGCCGTCGGCGTCCACAGGGCCCTGGGAGACCTGGAAGACTTCGTTCTCGACACCCAGCATATTGATGGGCGCGTTGAGGGCCGGAGAGGCGCGCAGGCGCAGGCTGTCGCCGCCGGTGCCGTAGACTTCGACCAGGTCGCCTACGCCGAAGCCCTCCCCGGCCCCAGGGTCGGCGGGCGACGCCGGCGCCTCGGTCGGCGCCGGCGTCGGCGTCAGCGTCGGCGCCGGACTCGGCGTCGGCGATGGGAGGGCCAGGACGGTCAGGATCGGAGTCGGTTCGACCGGGACGGCCGCGCCGCCGCGCCCGACGCCGCTGACGACAATCAACACCAGCAGGATGAACAAACCGACTAACGCGCCGCCGAGCGCCCACACGGCGCCTCCGGACGACCACAACCTGGAGAGCAGGTAGCGCATTCGATTCATAGCGGCAGCAAGTAGAAGGCCAACGCCAGCATCAGGTACAAGGCCAGCAGCTCGGCCCCTTCCAGCCAGTTGGCCTCCCCGTCGGAAGCGACCAACGCGGCGATCAACACCCCGCCGATCAACGCGATCAGTTCGAACTCGTTGAACACCAGCGTCAGCGGGTTGCCCATCAGCAGGCTGACGAAGACCAGCACCGGAACCACGAAGAGCGCGATCTGCAGCGACGATCCCACGGCGATCTCGACGCTCAGGCTCATTTGGTTCTTGAGCGCGACGGTCACAGCCACCAGGTGCTCGGCGACATTGCCGACGATCGGAATCAGGATCACACCCAGGAAGAACTCCGAAACGCCCAGCTGAAGTACGACCGGCTCAACCTGCGCCACCAGGATCTCGCTCAACCAGGCCACGCCGACCGTCGCCACGACCAGCAGCACCAGCGCCGCCCGCACCGTCCAGGTCGGATGATGCACCGCGGTCTCAGCCGACGGCCGTGTCAGCGGACCGGCCGGCATGCGCAGACTCTGGAAGATGCCCATGCCGTAGAGCAGCATCATCAGCCCGGCGACACCCAGGCTCAGGATCTCAACGCTGAGGTCGCCCAGTCCGCCGGTGGCCTGCCCGAAAAGGGATGGGACGGTCAGCGCCACCACCGCCACAACCAACAAGATCGTGTCGCTGTAGGCACGCGCCCGGTCGAAGCTCTGCACCCCGTGCCGCAGCCCGCCAGCCAGCATGCTCAGGCCGAGCACCAGAAGCAGGTTGCCCAGGATCGATCCGGTGATCGAGGCTTTGACCAGCTCCAGCAGTCCTTCGCGGATGGCGACGATGGTGATGATCAGCTCGGCTGCGTTTCCCAGCGTCGCGTTGAGCAGTCCGCCGATGCGCGGCCCGGTGTAAGAGGCCAATGCCTCGGTCGACTCGCCGATCAGCCCGGCCAGCGGGATCATCCCCAGCGCCGAGGCGATCAGAACCCAGGTCGCCGGCGCGCCTCGCCAGGCAAGAAGGATGGCCAGCGGCGCCAGAACGACCAGCCAGTACAGGGGATTGCGGAACAGGCGCAGGGCGGCGACTCGGTTCATCCCACCTCGGCAGCGGCGCTGTCCGGTTCGGAGAACAGGAACGGGCGCGTCCCGCTCGGCACCAGCACCCGCAGGACGCGCTTCTGCACCCGCAGGTGGGCCGGCGGTTGGATCTTCCCCGGCTCTCCATCGAGATGAAGGGCGGTGTCGGCCGGCAGGTCGAACAGCGCCTCCTCGGCCTGGAAGTGTGCGACCCCGGACGCGTCCACATGTCGTCCCGTCAGCACCTGGGCCACGCGTAGAACCGCGTCACTGAGCGAGGTCCCACCGATCAGCCAGAAGTCGAGCAGGCCGTCATCCACCTTGGCGGCCGGGGAGAGCTCCAACAGCCCGCCGGCATAGGAGCGGATATTGGTGGCGACGGCCACGAGGAAGCGGTCCTCCCACACCTGGTTGTTGGCGGAGACACGCACCGGGATCCCGGTCCAGTTCCACGCCGTCCAGACGGTCTGTACGGCGTAGTGAATCGTGGCCAGGACCTTCTCCCACCGCTCGCGCGGCTCGATGCTGTTGACGACCTGGGCATCCAGGCCGACGCCGGCCCACATCAGGAACGGCTGGCCGTTGCAGGTGCCGATATCGACCAGCCGGACCCGTCCGCGAGCGAGTCGGGCGGCGGCCTCCTCCAGCGCGAAGGGGCTGGTCCAGCCCAGGCGCGGCAGGTTGAATTGCTGCGCCCAGACGTTCGCCGTCCCGGCTGGCAGGACACCCAGCGCCGTCGGCGTGCCGGCCAGCGCGCCGGCGACGCGCCCGACGGACCCGTCGCCGCCGGCGACGAAGACCGCCTCGCAGCCGGCCGCGACTGCTTCCGCGGCCCGCTCAGCCAGGTCCTGGCCCGGACCGCATTCCTCCACCCGAATGGTCCACCCCGCCCGGGTCAGGACGTCGACCGCCCGGCTCAGGAACGGGCCGGACGGGAAGCGCCCGGCGGCGGGATTGTGGATCAGCCAGCCTGTGCTCACTCGGGGAACTCCGCGCAAGCGCCCATTATAGCGCGCGGGCCGGCCCGTCCAGGCCGATTGCCTAGCCCGGCCGACGGGGTTAGAATGGCGGCCCGGGAGGCGGGTCGTGATCACTCCGGGCGAGATGGTTCTCGGCGGTCGCTATCAGATCATCCGGCAGCTCGGCTCGGGCGGGATGGCCCTGGTCTATCACGCCCGCGACCTCAACCTGCAGCGCGAGGTGGCCGTCAAAGCGCTGCGCGACGACCTGGTCCACGATCCGGCCTTCCAGGCCCGCTTCCTGCAGGAGGCCCGCGCCGCCGCCAACCTGCTCCACCCGAACATCGTCACCATCTACGACTTCGGCCACGACGCCTCGCGTTACTTCCTCGTCATGGAATACGTCCAGGGCACGGACCTGAAGACGTATCTGCGCCGGCGCGGCCGTCTGACGGTCCAGGAAGCCGTCGAGCTCGGCATCCAGATCAGCTCAGGTGTCGGCTACGCACACCGAGCCGGCCTGGTTCACTGCGATCTCAAGCCGCAAAACATCCTGGTCTCTCCCGACGGCCGGGCGAAGATCACCGACTTCGGCATCGCCCGTGCCCTGGCCTCGATCGAGCCGGATGAGACCAGCGAAGTCGTCTGGGGCAGTCCGCAGTACATGGCCCCCGAACAGGCGGCCGGCGGCCCGCCCTCGCCGTCGAGCGACGTCTACGGTATCGGCGTCATCCTGTTCGAGCTCCTGACCGGCCGGCTGCCCTTCGACTCCGAGAATGCCGACGAACTGGCCCAGCTGCACCTGAGCGCCCCGCCCCCTTCCCCGCGGCGGTTCAACCCCGATTTACCTCCGGCGCTGGAACAGATCGTCCTGAAGGTGCTGGCCAAGGAGCCCTCGGCACGCTACCGGACCGCCGACCAGTTGGCGCGCGTGCTGACGACCTTCGTGGCCCAGCCGCTCCAGGGCGATCCCGGGCCGGTGGAAGCGACCCACGTCTCCCTCTCGAGTCCGGCGTCGGCCGGGCCGGCTGTGCGCCTCGCCGGGGACAGTCAGGTCGACTGGCTGGCGGTGTTCCTGGGGCTGATGGCCTTCCTGGCCGTCGGCGGATTGATCCCGCTCTGGCTGATGGTCTTTCTGCGCAATTCGGCCGGTCGCTGAGCGCGCTCGCCGCTCTGCTCCCCTCCTGATCCGGCACTTGGCCGCGGTATAATGCTGTCGCGTCCTTCATTGGACCTGTGGCGTTGGTACCCTTAGGAGGCAATTGTGAATACGCCGCGAGGCAGAAACTCGCTGGTCCTCATGGTTCTGATCGTCATCATCGCGGTGCTGGTTTTCCGTTTCAATGGCGGCACGGCCCAGCCCGAGCGACTGACCCTCAGCCAGGTCGCCGACGCGATCATCGCCGGCGATGTCCAGAAGATCACGGTCGACGAAAACAACCTGCGCGTCACGTTCCGCGATGGACGGGAGGCGCTTTCGCGTAAGGAGCCGACCTCGACCGCGGTCGAGCAGCTGCTGGCGCTGGGCGTGACCTCCGAGCAGCTCGCGCCCAACCACGTCGAATGGGAGATCCGCCAGCCCAGCGATTGGAACACGATCATCAGCCTGATCACCTACATCCTGCCGGCGCTCCTGGTCGTCGGGCTGATCTGGTTCATGTTGCGGCAGGCGCAGGGCACCAACAATCAGGCGCTGGCATTCGGCAAGAGCCGGGCGCGCATGTTCACCGGTGATCAGCCGACGGTGACGTTCGAGGACGTCGCCGGCGTGGACGAGGCCAAGGAAGAGCTGCAAGAGGTGGTCGAGTTCCTCAAGGAGCCGGAGAAGTTCATCGCCGTCGGGGCGCGCATCCCCAAGGGCGTCCTGCTGATCGGTCCGCCGGGGACCGGCAAGACCCTCCTGGCCAAGGCCGTCTCGGGCGAGGCCGGCGTGCCCTTCTTCTCGATCTCCGGCTCGGAGTTCGTCGAGATGTTCGTCGGCGTCGGCGCCAGCCGGGTGCGGGATCTGTTCGAACAGGCCAAGCGCCACTCCCCGTGCATCGTCTTCGTCGACGAGATCGACGCCGTCGGCCGCCAGCGCGGCGCTGGCCTGGGCGGCAGCCACGACGAGCGCGAGCAGACCCTCAACCAGATGCTGGTCGAGATGGACGGCTTCGACACCGACACCAACGTCATCATCATGGCGGCCACCAACCGGCCGGACGTGCTCGACCCGGCGCTTCTGCGCCCCGGCCGCTTCGACCGGCGCGTCGTCCTCGACCGCCCCGACATGCGCGGCCGCGAGGCCATCCTCAAGGTCCACGCCAAGGGCAAGCCGATCGAGAGCGAGGTCAGCCTGATGACGGTGGCCAAGGCGACGCCGGGATTCGTCGGCGCCGACCTGGAGAGCGTCGTCAACGAAGCCGCCATCCTGACCGCCCGCCGGGACAAGCACTCGATCGGGCAGTCGGAGTTCCAGGAGGCCATCGAACGCATCATCGCCGGCCCGGAGCGCAAGAGCCGCATCATCAGCGAGGAAGAAAAGCGCATTGTCGCCTACCACGAGGCCGGTCACGCGGTGGTGATGCACGTCATCCCCGAGGCCGACCCGATCCATAAGGTCAGCGTGATCGCCCGCGGCCTGATGGGCGGGTTCACCATGGCGCTGCCGGAGGAGGAGCGCACGCTGCTGTCGCGCAACAAGCTGATGGCCGAGATCACCGGCCTGTTGGGCGGCCGGGCAGCCGAGGAGCTGGTCTTCAACGATATCACCTCGGGCGCCTCCAACGACCTCGAGCGCGTGACCAAGCTGGCCCGGGCGATGGTCACCCGGCTGGGGATGAGCTCCGAACTGGGGCCGATGGTCTACGGCCAGAAGGAAGAGCTGATCTTCCTCGGCCGCGAAATCTCCGAACAGCGCGACTACTCCGAGCAGGTGGCGATCCAGATCGACTCGGCCGTGCGTACGCTGGTGAATGAAGCCTACGAACGCTCCAAGAGCATCCTGCAGGCCTACCGCGAACAGCTGCACGCGATCGCCGCCCGGCTGATCGAGATCGAGACGATCGACCGGACGGAATTCGAGAAGATCTTCGGGCTGCCGGTCGAGCCCAAGAAGAGCGGCAC
>Ga0154653_1065_pt5 | contig 13275 bp, 12 predicted proteins | sample Rifle2008BG13ft_FD_116082 | JGI IMG/M metagenome (GOLD analysis project Ga0154653, IMG submission 116082) | Chloroflexi bacterium RBG_13_68_17
AGACCAGATCGGCGACGGCCACGCGTGCTTCGGGCCGCAGCCGGGCGAACTCGTGCGCGATGTTCACGCAAAGCGACGAGGTGCCGGATCCTCCGTTGGCGCTCAAGAAGACCAGCATCCGGCCCGGTTGGCCGGCGGGTGGACGCGCGGCCGCCGTCGGCGACGGCCGAGGCAGGCTGGAGAGATGGCGCAGCAGCAGGTCGACCGCGTCGGCCTGCTTGAGAATGTACTCGTTGACCCCGGCCTCCAGGCCGGCCTTGACGTCGCCGGGGCCGCTGCGTGCGGTTAGGGCGAAGATCGGCATCTGGGTCGTGCGCCGATCGCGGCGCAGCCGCTGGACAACTTCCAGCCCGTCCAGGTCGGGCAGCGCCATCTCGAGAATGATGGCATCGGGCTGATCGCGCCAGGCCTGGATCAGCCCTTCCTTGCCGGAAGTCGAGTGCAGCAACCGATAGCCGGCGGCCGACAACATGTGGCGGATGAAGCCGGCCGTCTTGGTGTCCGGTTCAATGAGCAGGACGGTCGTCTCAGGCACCTTCTCCACCGCAGGCCGCCCTAGGACGGATCTTCTGGAGGCATCAGGTAACCGATTCCCTGCCGGGTGACAATATGGATCGGGTTCTTGGGATCGGGTTCGATCTTCTGCCGCAGCCGGCTGAGGCAGACCCACAGGATCTCCTTGTCTTCCTTATACTCCGGCCCCCAGACCGTGGTCAACAGCTCCTCGGCCGTCATCACCCTACCCAGCGAGGCCGAGAGAGTCTGGAGCAGTCGGTATTCCGTTGCAGTCAGGGAGACCTCCCGGCTGGCGCAGGTCACCAGGGCGCGCGGCAGATCGATGGTCAGCTCGTGGTGCTTGAAGACCGGCTGGTGGAAGTCGCCCACCTGTTGGCGCTCGGCCCGCCGCAGAACGGCGCGCACGCGCGCCAGGAGCTCCTGGGCCGAGAAGGGCTTGACGATGTAGTCGTCGGCGCCGGCGTCCAGGCCGCGCACCCGGTCGCGCTCTTCGCCCTTGGCGGTGATGATGATGATCGGGACGGCCGAAAACTCGCGGATTCGTTCGCAGGCAGTGAACCCGTCCATCACGGGCATCATCACATCCAGAAGGATCAGCTCGGGCTTCTCGGCAGCGGTGCGATCGATGGCCTGCTGGCCGTCGGGCGCGGTGATGACCTTGTATCCCTCGGTGTTCAGGTTGACTTCCATCAGCCGCAGGTAACGTGGCTCATCGTCCACGACCAGGATGGTCTTGCCTTCACTCATCGTTGTCTCTCCGCGTGGGCTCTTCGCCCGGACTGGGCGGCGCGACCGGCAGGAGGAAGTAGAAGCAGGTCCCCTGTCCGGGGCGACTGTCGAGTCCGATCTCGCCGCTGTGGGCCTCTATGATCTTACGGCAAATATACAGCCCCAGGCCGGTTCCGCGAACGGTACGGTTGCCTGTCTGCACCCGGTAGAACCGCTGGAACAGATGCGGCTGGTGCTCGGCCGGGATCCCCAGCCCGCTGTCGTGCACTTCGACACGCACTCGGTCGCCTTGATCCAGGGCCCGGATCGTCACCGGCATCCCGGGAGCGTACTTGTGCGCATTGGAGAGCAGGTTGTCCAGCACCTGAGCGATGCGGGCGGTGTCAATGCGCAGGACCGGCAGGCTGTCGGGCACGTCCAGCGTTAGGGGCATCTCGGGTGCGACGGACAGCACCCGAGTGGCCGCGTCTCGGATCGTGGCGGTGATGCGGGCCGGCTCGATGGTCATGCGTAGTGCGCCCGTCTCCAGGCGGGAGGAGTCGAGCAGGTTGTCGATCAGCTCACGCAGGCGCTCGGCTTCTTCGTCGATGATGTGCAGAAATTCGGTCCGAGTCCCGCCGTCCCAGGAGGCATCCTCGCGCATCAGGGTAGTGACATAGCCTTTGATGAAGCCGAGCGGGGTGCGCAGTTCGTGCGAGATCGTAGCGATGAACTCGTCTTGCATGCGGGCCAGTTCTCGCTGGGCTTCCAGGGTAGCGATGCGAGTCGACAGCCGGTGGGTCTCCAGGAGCTGACCGACATGCCAGGCGACGAACTCGGCCAGTCGGATGTGTTCGGGGGGGAAGGGCGGGCCGCCGAAGCGCCCGAAAACCAGGCCGCCGACGCAGCGGCCGCCGACCATCAGCGGAAGGCCGAGGTAGTCCCGTCGGCGTTCCCGGCCTGGGACACCCGGCCCGCGGTCCTCCTTGCGCAAAACGGTCTCCCCGCTGCGGAAGGCTTCGGCTGCCGCCGGCTCGCCCCAGGCCAGCTCGGCTTCCTGGGAGCGGCCGCGGCCCAGAGCCCGCGCGTAGGCCGGCTCGAGCTCGTGGGTATCCTCGTTCTGCAGGTAGAGCGCGGCCACATCGAAGATGAAGATCGTCCTGGCCAGGCGGAAGATCGCATCCAGGCCGGCCTCAGTGTCGTACGTCTCGGCCACAATCCGGGCGATGGCGTAGACCGCATTCAGTTCGGTTCCATGCGGCAGGGGGGCGGCGGGGCCGGCCGATTCGCTCATTTCTCTGGGCCGGCGGCCGGGAGGCGGAAGGAGAACTGCGTGCCCGCTCCCTCTTCGCTCTCGACCCGGACCGTAGCGCCATGGGCGCCGAGGATCAAATGAACAAGCGCCAGCCCCAGGCCGGTGCCGCCGTAGCGGCGGGTGCTCGAGCCGTCAAGCTGGTGAAAGGGCTCGAAGATCTCGGCGATTTGCTCGCGGGGGATTCCGATCCCGGTGTCGCGTACGCAGACCGTCGCCGCGGCGCCCTCCATCCGGGCCTCGATGGTTACACGGCCGTCGGGTGGGGTGAATTTGATGCCGTTGTCCAGGAGCTGGTGCAGGACCCAGCTCAACTTCTCCTGGTCGGCCCGCAGCGAAGGCAGATCGGCTGGGATGAGAGTCTCCAGCCGGATGCGAGCACGGTCGGCCTTGTCCTGGAGGCGCGCGATCACCTCGCCGGCCAGCATCTGCAGGTCGACGTCAGTCAGGTCGAGGCTCACGCCGCGCCGAGAGGCCGAGGAGAACTCGATCAGGTCCTCGACCAGGTGCTCCAGCCGGTCCACGGCTCGGCGCACGACCCGGAGGGCTTCGGCCTGCTCCGGCGACAGCGAGCCCAGCGAGCCTTGCGCCATGAGGTCGACGTAGCCGACGATCTGGCTGATAGGCGTCCTCAGCTCGTGGGACACGTTGGAGATCAGATTGGCCTTCAGCTGACTGAGCTCGCTCAAACGTTCGAGAGCTCGACGGAGCTCGGTGGTGCGCTCGTCGACCCGAAGTTCGAGAGTCTTGTTGGTCTGCTGCAGCGCGCCGTGTAGCTCGAGGATCTGCCGGGTGATGGCCCGATCGAGTGTCTCCCGATCGAGGATCTGCATGTCGACCAGGGTCTGCCCGAGCAGGCGGCTCTGGCCGGCCGCGGCCATCTCGGCCTGCTGGCGCAGGGCGCGCTCGAGCTGCCCGGGGTTGACGAGGCCCTGCTCGACCAGGTATTCGCCGATGCGCGGCACGGCCGTGTCCGGTTCGACGGCCGACTGCGGCGTCTCCGTGTAGCGTTCCAGGTAGGCGCGCTCGGCCAACAACGCCACCAGCACCAGGTCTACTCCGCAATTCGGGCAGACGCGGCCGTCCGAAGGGAGGGGGGTTCCGCAATGCGGACAGAGCGAGGCACCGGCAGTGAGGGGGCGGGTGTGGGGGCCAGGCATTCTCACTCGGCAGGGAGCCGACCCGCGTATGATAGCCGGTCCCGCGGTTGCAGGCAAGCCGTCAAAGCGCAAGCCGCCTGTAAGGTACTTTGTTCCCAATCTGATGGATAATCGGGGCGGTTGCTGGAGGATGCCGCGAATGGCCATCGAGGTGTTGTTGGTCGATGATGATCCCGATCTGGCAGTGATGCTGCGAACGCTCCTGCGCGGCCAGGACATCCAGATCCGCTCGGTCCTGGACGGGATGGCCGGGATCGAGGCCTGCCGCCAATCGCCCCCGGATGTGGTGATCCTCGATCTGCTCATGCCCGGGGTCGACGGCTGGGAAGTCTGCCAGCGAATTCGCGAGTTCAGCGATGTGCCGATCCTGATCCTTTCCGCTCTCGGCGCGCCCTCGAGTGTGGCTCGGGCCTTGGATGCCGGCGCGGACGACTATCTGATCAAGCCCGTACACGCCAGTCTGCTGGCTTCGCGGCTGCGCACGCTGGTTCGACGCCGCGTGTTGGCCGAGGCGCGTGATGTGGCTGCCTGACTTGGGTTGAATGCCCTGACGCGGGCTTGGCAACCGTCTCCACTCTCCCTCCACGCAGCCTTGGCTGCGTGGAGCGGTTAAGGGACGTCACCCTGGCCCCCCGCCGGCTAGAGGCTGGCGCGCGTGATACCGCCGTCGAAGAAGATCGCCTGGCCGTGGATGTAGGAGGCAGCCGGCGAAGCCAGCCAGGCTACGACCTTGCCGTATTCCTCGACCGTCCCCATTCGGCCGAGCGGAATCTCGGCCGCCAGCTTGGCCTGCTCTGCTTCGACGGTCGTGCCCGCGCGACGAGCCCGGTCGTCCAGCAGCGTCCGCACCCTCTCGGTCCACGTCCAGCCCGGGTTGATGGCGTTGACGCGCACGCCGCGCCGGCCGACCTCGGCGGCCAGCGATTTCAGCATGCCGATGACCGCCAACCGCAGCGAGTTGGATAGGATCAGATTGTCGATGGGCTGCTTCACGGAGTACGAGAGGGAGGCGACGATGCTCCCGGAGCCGCGCTCCAGCATGGCAGGCAGAACCGCCCGGCACAGCCTTACGGCGCTCATGACGGTCAGGTTGAACGCCTCTTGCCATTCGGCGTCGCCCAGCGCCATGAAGCCTCCCGGCGGCGGACCGCCGGCGTTGAGGATCAGGATGTCGATGCGGCCGAAGTGCGCCAGCGTTTCCCGCACCAGCCTGTCGATGTCGGCCGGCCGGGTAAGGTCGGCGATCACGCCCAGGCACGCGCGGCCGGTCTGCGATTCGATCTCCGCTTGGGTGGCCAGGATCTGCTCGCCGCGCGAGCAAATCGCGACGGAGGCGCCTTCGCGCGCCAAAGCCAATGCAGCCGCTTTGCCCAACCCGCGCGAGGCCGCCGCCACCAGCGCCACCTTGTCTCTCAGTTCCAGGTCCATGAGGAAGGCCTCCACAGCTCGCAGTCAGGCCGCGCCTCTCGGCCGGGCCTCACAGCGGCGTATACTCCTGGTCGATCACCTGCACGTCGGGCCGGTAGCGCTCGACCCAACCCGGGATCGCCGCCAGCACCCGCTCGACGTGGGCGTGGTCGTTGGCCACGGCGACGCAGGCCACCAGGGCCTGGGAGTGGCTGTCGCCGTAGTCCACCTCGGCCGCCGAAACGTTGAACTGGCGGTGCAACGCACTCAGGAGCGGCTTGAGGCGGCCGCGCTTTTCCTTGAGCGAGGCGCTGCCGGGCAGTCGCAGATGCAGGCTGAGCGCACCGACGTGCATGGCGGGAGTGTAGCCGCAGTGCGGCCACGTGACAAGGCACATCCGGTCGGGCCGGGTATAATGCGGTCATGCGCAACATCCTGCTGACCACGCTGGCCGTTCTGGCTGCGGCCGCCATCCTGGTAGGAACCTGGCTGGTCGTCCGGACCGTGCAAGAGTCGGCGCGCCCTGTGGCCGATCTGTCGGCCGGGATCAGCACCCAGGTCGCCGCGATCCTGCATCCGACTCCGACCATCGTGCCCGATCCCGTGACCATCGTGCGCGAGGTGCGCGCGCTGGCGCGCCTGGAGACCATCCAGTACACGGTTGAGAAGGTCATCACTGCCGAGTCGGGGCAGGGCCCGTTCGGTTTCCTCTTCGGCGACCGGCTGCTCTTCATCGCTCACGGCGTCGTCATTGCCGGCGTGGATCTCGGCCAATTGGAGCCGGAGGATGTCTGGCTGGATGCCGAGGGACGGGCCTACCTGCGCCTGCCGGAGCCCGAGATCTTCGTGGCCACGCTGGACAATGAGAAGTCGTACGTCTACGACCGCGAGACGGGCCTGTTGACGCGGGGCGATCTTACGCTCGAGGCGGCTGCGCGCCAGGCGGCCGAGGACGAGATCCGGCGAGCGGCGCTGGACGACGGGATCCTCGAGCAAGCGCGTCTGAACGCCGAGAACACGCTCTACCGATTGCTGCGCGCATTGGGGATCCCCGACATCCTCTTCGTCACCGAGGACTCGGACGCGCCGATGCCGGCGATGACCCCCACGCCCTGATCCGCCCCGGTCGCTTTCCTCTCGAAGGACTCGATGCCGCCGGCCAGAACGCGCCGGATTTGCCGCGCAGGTTAGAGCCTGCCGGTCCAGTCCGGATTCGCGTATCTCTCCCGGTTCAACTCGGCCGTTCGCCTGAGCTCTTCCGAGCTCACCGGCCGGTCTTCGAGAACGAGGGAGACCTCCCGACCAAAGCCGACGGCGAACGCCCGTGCCGCGGTCTCCCAATCCAGCCTCCGCCCGAGGCAAGCCTCGACCGTCGTCGCCCGTTGGCGCAGGGCCTCGGCCGCGACGGCCCGCTGAGCCTCGTCGGCGAAATGCAGCCCGGCACACACCCGACCGATGTCCCCGGAGAGCGGTAGCGACCCATGCTGAAGAACCCCGCCACGGCGGCGCACCTGCGCGCTTCCGATGAGCTTTCGTCCGCCGACGGTGATCTCGTACGCACTCGAGACCTGAAAGCAGATCGGGTTGGAGCGATCCGGCTCGCTGTCGCCCGCCGCGGGCTGGACCTCCGGTTCGAGCGACAGGTTGGCCAGCGCGGCCAGCAGGCCGCGACTCAAGCGCTGATAGCTCGGCAGCACGCCGCCGACCATTAGGGGATGTCGCTCCGGCACAGCGACGGAGTAGGTCAGCTCCTCAGTATGCAGGATCGCCCGGCCGCCGGTCGGCCGTCGGACGAGACCCCATTCCAACTTGCGCAGGCGTCCCAGGTCGGCATCGGCGTACGGCTGCGCGTAGCCGAGGGAGAGGCAGGGCGGTTCCCAGGAATACAGGCGCAGCGTCGGCAATGAATCCCCGGCGACGACCGACTCGAGGATGGCTTCGTCGAGCGCCATGTTCTCCGGGCCGGAGAGCGGGGCGGAGAGGACGAGCCTCCAGCGTTCCCGTGAGTCCATGCCTCCGATTATAGTGCCCGTCGGCAGGCCGTCGTCGCGCGGCTGGCCCATCGGTCGGGGGCAGCAGCTGAGAGGGAGGCGTGTGGCCGCATATCCGCGTGGTACACTACCGCCTCAGCCACGTTGCGCGGTTGCATTCTGTGAACAACGCAAACACCCTCCACAGGCGATTCGCCTTTCGGCTGCTCAGCATTGTTGTGTCCGCCGCATACCTGGCGGCCTGCGGCGCCGCGCCTGGAGGCCTGACCGCCGCCCCGAGCGCCGAGGCTGCGACCGTGCCTCCGGCGGCGACTCGGACGCAGCTGCCAACGCCGGCAGGACTGGTCTTGCCGGAGGGCGGACCGAGAGTGATCGTCTGGCTCTCCTGGGGGCCGGAGGAGATCCGGCCGCTGCTGCGCCTGGCCGAACTCTTCCGGGAGGACCACCCGGAGGTGCAGCTCGAGGTGGTCTACTATCCCGAAGGGGAGCTGGCCGCGGCCTTCACCGCGGCGAGGCAGGCCGGCGCCGGCCCGACGGTTTTGATCGGCCCGGATACTTGGGGACCGCCGTTGTGGGAGCAGTCCACGATCGAGGACTTGACCGAGCTGATGGCGAGCGCGCTGCGAGAAGCGCTCTACCCGGTCGCGTTGACACAGGCGGAATTCGCCGGGATCGTATTGGGTTTGCCGCTGGAGATGCACGGCACGGTCCTGTATGCTCGCGCGGCGCAGGTCCCGGCGCCCGTGGAGACGGTCGACGCATGGCCCGAGGCCGCCGCCTCCGGAAGCCGAGCCGCATTTGACCTGGGCGTCGAACAGGCCGGGTCGTTCCTGAACGCCTGCGGCGGGGACTGGATCGACGAGTCGGGCGCGCCGGCATTTCAATCGGCCGCGGGCCTCTGCTGGCTCCAGGTCGTGCAGAGTCTCTCGCAAGCCGGGACGGTTCCGGTGGGCAGCGGCGAGGATCTGCGTCAGTTCGAATCCGGGCAGGCCGGATGGATGCTGGGGAGCACCCGCGACCTGGAGCGGCTGAGGGTCTCGATCGGAGAGGTGGGCCTGCGCATCGATCCGTGGCCGGCCGTCGAGCTGGGCGGGCGGCGGCTGTCCGGCTTTGTGCACACCGTGAACGCCTACCTGGCGGCAGGACTTGCGCCTGACGACCTGCAGGCCTCCTGGAGCTTTGTCGCCTCCCTCTTGTCCCCGGAGGCGCAGCAGGAGTTTGCCGACCCGAACGGCGCCAACCACCTCCCGACGATCCAGGGTGTTGTCCTCCAAGATTCTCTGCGCGCCGCGGCGCTCTCGGCCCTAGTGACCGGCGTCCCCTACCCGACGCATCCCCTGTTCGCCGCCTACCTCGTTCCCCTGCAGCGCGCCATCGACACGACCGCGCGGCAGGAGGGCGACCTGCAGCTGATCCTGGAGAGGGCGGCGCAGGAAGTCGGGCTGGCGCTGGCAGCCACGCCGACGCCACCCTGAGCCGGGCTGCAACTTTGCCCCAGAGCCCCGCGCGCGCTTGAGGTCCCGAATGACCGTCCCGGATTGGGTCCAGGACTCCGTCTTCTACCAGATCTTCCCGGACCGGTTCGCCAACGGGGAGCCCTCCAACGATCCCCCCAATGTCCAACCCTGGGGTGCGCGGCCGACCATCCACGGGTTTCAGGGAGGCGACCTGCGGGGGGTCATCCAGCGCTTCGACTACCTGCTCGACCTGGGCGTGACCGCGTTGTATTTCAACCCGATCTTCCAGGCGACTTCGAACCACCGCTACAACACCTCCGACTACTATCGTATCGACCCGAAGCTCGGGAGGCGCGAGGACTTCAACGAGCTGCTCGCCGTCGCACATCGACACGGTCTGCGCGTGATCCTGGATGGGGTCTTCAACCACTGCGGTCGCGGATTCTTCGCCTTCCAAGATCTGTTGGAGAACCAGACCCATTCCCCCTATCGGGACTGGTACCACATCCGCCGGTTCCCGCTGGATGCTTACGGCGAGGGCCGGGCCGAGAACTACGCCGCCTGGTGGGGTTTTCGCAGCCTGCCGAAGTTCAACACCAGCAACCCGCAGGTGCGCAGCTTCCTTCTCGGCGTTGGCCGGTACTGGGTCGAGGCGGGCGCGGATGGCTGGCGCCTGGATGTCCCGAACGAGATCGACGACGACGAATTCTGGGCCGAGTTCCGCGAGACGGTCAGATCGGCGAACCCGGACGCCTACTTGGTGGGCGAAATCTGGGATGTCAATCCCCGATGGGTCGGTCCGCGGAACTTTGACGGCCTGATGAACTACCCGTTACGCAATTCGCTCCTGGGGTGGGTGGCCGAGGCGAGCCTGTCGACGACGGCGTTGGCAACAAGCATCGAGTCGCTTCTGACGGCCTATCCGCGTCCGCACGCCTTCGCCAGCTACCTGCCGCTCGGCTCACACGACACCGAGCGGATCCGAACGTTATGCGCCGGCGACGTCCGCAAGGTGCGGTTGATGGCGCTGATCCAGTTCGGTCTGCCGGGCGCCCCGGCGATCTACTACGGGGACGAGATCGGGATGGAGGGCGGTAAGGATCCCGACTCCCGGCGGGCATTCCCATGGAGCGAGTCCAAATGGGACCGCGGCCTGCGCGACTACTACAAGGGCCTGATCAGACTGCGGCGGAGGCTCGAGCCGCTGCGCCGCGGCGAGTACCTGCGCTTGTTGGCCGACGACGGCGCCGGGGTGTACGCCTTTGCCCGCAGGACCGAGGCCCAGGCGGCGGTGATCGTCGCCAACGCCTCCGAGTCGACGCGCCAAGTCGAGATCCCCGTCTCGGGGCTGGGATGGGCGGACGGCACCTCCACGGTGGATGAGATGCATGGCGCCCGCCGCCTCGTGTCCGCCGGCGCGGTCCGCCTGCGTCTGCCACCGCGTGACGGAACGATTCTGACCCCGCGATCCGCCGCCTCGCGCGCCTGATCCGCTCGGCTTCGTCCGCCGAGGCAGGCGGTGGGCGCGAGGCCGGATGTATAATCCCCCCGATGCACCTGATCCTGGCTCATGAGCAGGCCGATTTCGATTCGGTGGCCGCGCTGGTGGCCTCCCGCCTGGCGGAGCCGTCCGCGCGCGCCGTCCTGCCGCGCCGACTGAATCGCAACGTGCGCGCCTTCATGACGCTCTACGGCGATGGCCTGCCCCTGATTGAATTCGACGATCTGCCGCGCGAGCCTGTCGATCGGGTCACGCTCGTCGATACGCAGTCCCTTCCCTCGACGAGGGGCGTGAGCGCAGAGACGCGCGTGCATGTGATCGATCATCATCCCAGGGAAGGGGAGATTGAACCGGGCTGGACCTATCACGTCGAGGAGGTCGGGGCGACGACCACGCTGCTGGTCGAGGCCCTGCAGGAGGGCCACCCCGAGCTCAACCCGGTCGAGTCGACGTTGCTGCTTCTGGGCATCTACGAGGACACGGGCTCCCTATCCTACGGAAGCACAAGCCCGCGCGACGTGCGCGCCTGCGCCTGGCTGCTCGAATCGGGCGCCAGCCTGGCCATCGCGGTCGACTTCCTCAATCATCCTCTGTCGGCCGGGCAGCGTCAGCTTTACGACCGGCTGCTCGAGTCGGCCGAGACGCACCAGTTCCACGGCCTGTCCGTGGTCATCGCTTGCGCCTCCGCCGAGGGTCTGACCGAAGAGATCTCAACTCTGGCACACAAGCTGCGCGACCTGTTCGATCCGGCCGGGCTGTTCGTCCTGGTCGCATTGGACGGGAACATCCAGCTGGTGGCGCGCTCCTCAACCGAGGCGATCGACGTCGGCCGGGTGGCACAGCATTTCGGCGGAGGGGGGCACGACCGCGCCGCGGCAGCGCTGATCCGCATGCGGCCCATCGAAGGCGTCCGCAGCGAGCTCATCGAGCTGTTGCAGAAGAGCGTCCGGCCCGATCGAACGGTCGGCGAGATCATGTCGCGCGGGCCGCAGCTGCTCGAGCCTCGAGCCCGGGTGTCCGAGGCCGCCGAACGCATGCAGCGGTTTGGGCACGAGGGCTATCCGGTCGTGGAGGATGGGCGGGTGGTCGGGCTGTTGACCCGGCGGGCAGTTGACCGGGCGATGGCCCACGGCCTGGGGTCGCTGCCGGTTTCGCAAGTGATGGACGCCGGCACGCTGACTGTCCTGCCCACCGATTCGGTGCAGCACCTGCAGCGCGTCATGATCCAGCACGACTGGGGCCAGGTCCCTGTCGTCGATCCGGATGACGGCGCGATCATCGCCATCGTGACCCGGACCGATTTGCTCAAGACGCTGGCCAGCGCCGGCGCGCCGGCCACACCCAACCTCGGCGAGCGGCTGCGCGCCGCACTGCCGCCGGGTCGCTATGCCCTGCTGGAGCTGATCGGGAAGCGGGCCGAGCGAGAGGTCGCCGCCGTCTACATCGTCGGCGGCTTCGTGCGCGACCTGCTTCTCGGGACCCCCAGCGTGGACTTCGATATGGTCGTCGAGGGCGACGCCGTCCGGCTGGCGCGCAGCCTGGCCGAGGCCTACGGCGGGCGGACCAGCAGCCATCACCGCTTCGGGACGGCCAAGTGGCGCCTGGACCGCCGAAACCGCGCCCTGGTCGAGGCGTGTGGCGGCAGGCAGCCAGCCGAGGCCCTGCCTGAGACGCTCGACTTCGTCAGCGCCCGAACGGAGTTCTACACCCACCCGACCGCACTGCCATCCGTCGAACGCGGGAGCATCAAGCTCGACCTGCACCGCCGCGACTTCACCATCAACACGCTGGCGCTGCGGCTGGACGGCCGCTTCTTCGGGGCCCTGCTCGATCCCTGGGGCGGGCAGCGCGATCTGGAACAACGGTTGGTCCGGGTCTTGCACTCGATCAGCTTCGTCGATGATCCGACGCGCATGCTGCGGGCCGTCCGGCTCGAGCAGCGCCTGGGCTTTTCCATCGAAGCCCGTACCCTCGAGCTGATGGCGCAGGCGCTGCCCCTGCTGGACCGGGTGAGCGGCGAGCGCATCCGGAATGAACTGGTCCTGATCTTTCGCGAGGCCTGCCTGGGCGCGATCATGGAGCGGCTCGAGGCCCTCGGGCTGCTCGAAGCGATCCACACCGCGCTGACATGGGATGGATGGCTGGCGGAACGGTTTGCGTCGGCCGGAGACTTCCGCCCCCCGGCCTCCTGGCAGCTGCAGTCTGTCTTGGACCCGCAGTTGCTCCGCTTTGTCCTGTGGGTGTATCGGCTGCCGGAGAGCGAGGCCATGGCTGCCTGCAGACGCCTCAGTCTGCCGCTGGCGATCGAGGAACCGGCCTTGGAGGCCAATCGGCTGGGGAGCGAGTTGAGCGGGCGCATCGAGGATGTGCGCCCCAGCCAGTGGGTCGCCCGATGGGAGGGCTATCATGAAGCCGCTCTGGCGGCGGCCTGGCTGGCCCTGGCCGAAAGGACCCCGGCCCGAGCGGTCCTGGAACGGTATCTGGCCGAGTGGCGGCACGTGATGCCGGCCACCGATGGGAACGCATTGCGTGAGGCCGGCCTGGCGCCAGGTCCGGAGTACAAGCGGATCCTGTGGACGCTTCGATCGGCCTGGGTCGATGGCGAAATTCGAAGCGCCGCTGAGGAGGCGGTCTGGGTCGCACGGCTGCTGAACGAGGCTCGAGCGCGTGGCGGATAGCCTGGAAGTCGAGATCCGCCCGGCCTCGCACGCCGACTTACCGGGGATGGAGTGGGAGGGTAAGTATCGCCACTTCCGCCGTCTGTACCGAGCCGCGTACCAGGATGCCTGCGATGGGCGGAAGATGATCTTGCTCGCCGAGCGCGCCGGAAGGATTGTGGGCCAACTGATCGTCCAGTTCGGCACCGACCTGGCTTGTCTGGAGAACACGGGCCTGACCGGCTACCTGTATTCGCTTCGGGTCCGAGAGGGTCATCGCGGCCAGGGCGTCGGCAGCCAGTTGATCGGGACGGCCGAGGAGGCCTTGCGGGAGCGTAGTTACCGACAGGCGGCGATCGCGGCCGCCAAGGATAACCTGCGGGCCCGCCGGCTGTACGAGCGGCTCGGCTATTCGGTCGTCGGCGAAGATCCCGGACTGTGGTCGTACCTGGACGATCGCGGCAAAGCGCGCAGCGTGTCGGAGCCCGCGTTCATCCTGACCAAGCTATTGTAGGGAGAGGTGGCGATGTCGCGTGGCGGCGCGTGGATCTGGGGGTTCGGTCTGA
>Ga0154653_1201_pt2 | contig 13037 bp, 10 predicted proteins | sample Rifle2008BG13ft_FD_116082 | JGI IMG/M metagenome (GOLD analysis project Ga0154653, IMG submission 116082) | Chloroflexi bacterium RBG_13_68_17
GAACCCCGGCAGCGAGTACTCGGAGGGAATTCTCAAGGGCGTGGTCGTGATCATCGAGAAGGGAAAGGTTCAGGACTACATCTTCACGTCCGGCTAGGTGCGCGGGCGGAGGCAGGCAGTCATGTCCCAGCGGCAATTCCGACTCCCCAAGGACATCCCTTTGGAGGAGTACCCGAAGCCGGAGACCTATCTGGAGGAAGCCCGCCGTCTCACCGACGAAGCCTCCCGGCAGGGAATCGTCTTGCGAGTCATGGGCCCGATCGCCCTGCATTTCTACTTCCCGGAATACGTGGACCTGTACCGCCGCATGGAGCGGCTGGGCGACAGGGTCTTCACGGACATCGACTACGCCGCCTACGGAAAGCAGCGCGGCAAGATGATCGAGTTCTTCCAGTCCCAGGGCTACGAGATCGAAAGACGGGCGCTGATGATCAGCGGAGGCGACCGCCATATCTTCTACGGTGATCGGATTCCGATGATCGATGTGTTCTACGATCGGCTGAACTACAACCATCCAATCGACTATCGCGGCCGCCTGGACGGCCATCCCTATTGCGTGTCGCTGACGGATCTGTTGCTGCAGAAGCTGCAGATCGTCCAGATCGCCGACAAGGATTTGAAGGACGCCATGCTGCTGCTGTTGGCCGGCCGGATCGGCCTAATCGGCGGCGACGGCATCGACGCCGCCTACATCGCCCGGCTGCTCGCCGACGACTGGGGTTTCTACCACACGGCCACCGGGAATCTGGCCAAGGTTCCCGCGACGGCCGAGGGCGTCAATGCGCTGACGGGGGGACACCGGGAACGAATCCAGCAGACCGCCTCGGCCATCCTGCAGCAGATCGAGGAGACGCCCAAGACCCGACGCTGGAGCAACCGGGCGAAGGTGGGCACCAGCAAGCCCTGGTACAACGAGGTCGCCGACTGGTGAACTGAGGCCAGCCGCGCAGGCCAGACCGATAGGAGCCAAGCATGCCGCAATCCCTTCCCGCCGCGCTTGACTACTCGGACCGGTGGCTGGGTATCATCCGCAAGCCACAGGTCACCGCTGAAGAGGGGAAGCAGATCATCGAGGAGGCTAAGGCCAACTTCGACGAGCACTTCAACAAGGGCTGGCTCGAATACCGCAAGTCGGTGACGGAGGCCGGCGACTGGGCGGTCACCGAGTGGACCGGGAGGGGGGCCGTATTCCAGGACGTCCTGGGGCGGGAGTTCATCGACTGCCTGGGAGCCTTCGGCATGATGAACCATGGCTGGGCCCACCCGGAGGTCGTGGCGGCCGTCCAGGCGCAGCTGTTGCGTACGCCCATGCCCACCCAGGAGTTGATCGACCCGCTGCGCGGCGTCCTAGCGCGTCTGATAGCACAGATTACGCCCGGCGACCTGCAGTACAGCTTCTTCTGCGCCAGCGGGACCGAAGCGATCGAGGGCGCCATCAAGGTGGCCAAGATGTACACGCGCAAGCCCGGGTTCATCGCCGCCTTGAAGGGTTTCCACGGCAAGACGATGGGCTCGTTGAGCATGATCGGCAAGGCGGACTTCCGGGAGCCGGTTGGGGTTTTGTACGGCGGCCCGGTCTATCATGTTCCCTTCGGCGACGCCGGGGCGGTCGAGCGGCAGCTCGACATCTGCCAGCAGGTCGGGGTCGGGATCGCCGGCGTGCTGATGGAGCCGATCCAGGGCGAGGCGGGCGCCATCGTGCCCCCGGACGATTTCTGGCCGCGCCTGCGCCAGGCGACCCGGCGCCACGGCGCGCTGCTTATCGCCGACGAGGTCCAGACCGGATTGGGCCGGACCGGCAAGTTGTGGGGCGTCGACCACTGGGACGTCGTCCCAGACATCCTGGCGGTGGCCAAGTCGCTGGGCGGCGGGGTCATGCCGGTCAGCGCCTTTTGCTCGACGGCCGAGATCTGGCAGTGCATGATGTCCCCCAACCCCTTTATCCACACGACGACGACCGGCGGGGGCCCGCTGGCCTGCAGCGCGGCGATCGCTTCGATTCACGTCACACTGCGCGACCGACTGTGGGAACAGGCAGCCGCAAAGGGCGACTACTTGATCCCACGCCTGCGCCTCCTGGCCGAACGTTACCCGCAGATCTACCGCGAGGTCACCGGTCGCGGCCTGCTCATCGGCCAGCATTTCCACACGCCCGAGATCGGCTATCGGGTCGCGGCCGGGTTGTTCAAACGGGGCGTGCTGGTATCTGGGACTCTCACCAACGCCCACACCGTGCGCATCGAGCCGCCGCTGGTCATCACCTACGAGCAGATCGACGCGGTCCTGAATCGACTGGAAGACACGCTGGCCGAGGTCGGCCGCACGCTGTGACCGGCGGCATCGGGCCGCCAGGAGGAGGTTCCGTGCCAGGGAAAGAGCAACCATCGCCGCTCGGCCCCGAGGAGATCGTCCGTCTCAACCGGAAGCATGTCTTCTTCTCCTGGTCGGTCCAGAAGTCTGTCGACCCGATCCCGGTGGCGGGCGGTCAGGGCGTCTACTATTGGGACGCCGACGGCCGGCGTTACCTCGATTTCTCCTCCCAGCTGATGAGCCTGAACATCGGCTATCAGCACCCGAAGGTCGTCGCCGCGATCCAGGAACAGGCAGCCAGGCTTTGCGCCGCGCACCCGGCGGCTGCTCACGAGCCCAAGGGGGTGCTGGGCGAGCGCATCGCCGAGGTCACCCCCGGCGACCTCAACAAGGTGTTCTTCACCCTGGGCGGCGCCGAGGCCAACGAGAACGCCGTCAAATTCGCTCGCCAGTACACCGGCCGACAGAAGATCCTGGCTCGCTACATCTCCTACCACGGTGCTACGTATGGGGCCGTCACGCTGAGCGGCGACTACCGCCGCCCGCCGGTCGAGCCGGGCATCCCCGGCGTCATCCACTGCTTCGACCCGTACTGCTACCGCTGCGTCTTCGGTTATACGCCGGACATCTGCCACCGCGAGTGCATCACCCACATCGAGCAGATGATCCAGTACGAGAACCCCGACACGATCGCGGCGCTGATCATGGAGGGCGTGACCGGCTCGAACGGGATCCTCGTGCCCCCGGACGACTATTGGCCGCGCCTGCGCGAGATCACCCGCAAGTACGGCATCCTGCTGATCTCGGATGAGGTCATGAGCGGCTTCGGCCGGACTGGGAAGTGGTTCGCCGTCGACCACTGGGACGTCGTCCCCGACATCATGACCATCGCCAAGGGCCTGACCTCGGGCTACCTGCCCCTGGGCGGCGTGGTCGTCTCAAACGCCATCGCGCAGCACTTCGAGGACAAAATGCTCTATATGGGGCTGACCTATTACGGCCATCCCCTATCGTGCGCGGCCGGCATCGCCACGCTGCAGGTCTACAAGGACGAGGACCTGATCGGCAACAGCCGACGCATGGGTCTGGTGCTGGCGGAGGAGCTGGCTCGGATGAAGACGAGGCTCCCGCTCATCGGGGACGTGCGCGCCCTGGGCCTGTTCTCGGCCATCGAGCTGGTCCGGGATCGTCAGACGCGCGAACCGCTAGACGCCGGGTGCATGAACCGGATCAAGGCCCGTCTGCTGGCCGACGGCCTGACGACCTTCGTCAACAAGAACATGGTCTTCGCCTGCCCGCCGTTGTGCATCACCCAAGAGGAGTTGATGGGCGGCCTGGAGATTGTCGAGCGGGCGATCGCCGCCGAGGTTGCGTGACACTTCCCCTCCGACTTCCGAAGTCCGGGACTTCGGAAGTCGGAGGGCCTGCGAGGAGTCTATGTCCAGCGAGCTTCCCCTCTCCAAGACCCGCGCCTTCTTCGCTCGTGCCCAGTCGGTGATGCCCTGGGGCGTCAGCTCGAACTTCCGCTATTCCGGCGAGGACACCCCGGTCATCTCGCGCGGCCAGGGTGCCTACGTCTGGGACGCCGACGGCAACCGCTACATTGACTACCGTCTGGCCTTCGGGCCGATCATCCTGGGGCATGCCGATCCGCGCGTCAACCGGCGCGTGCACGAGGCCATCGACGGCGGCACCTTGTTCGCCCACACATCCGTCCACGAAGTCGAGCTGGCCGAAAGGATCGTGCGCATGTGCCCGGGGGTCGATATGGTGCGCTTCGCCAACTCGGGTACCGAGGCGACTATGCACGCGCTGCGCATCGCCCGCGCCCACACCAACCGCGAGAAGGTGATCAAGTTCGAGGGCGACTACCACGGCTTCCACGACTACCTCCTCTGGTCGACCGCCTACACGCCGTACGGGTCGATCGGCTCGCGCCGCAGCCCGACCCCGGTGTGCAATTCCTCCGGCATCCCGGCCAACGTGCGCGATCTGATCATCGTCCTGCCATTCAACGAATTCGACCTGCTCGAGCGAACCGTGCGCGCCCGCTGGGGCGAGATCGCCGCGATCATCGTCGAGCCGATCGCCGCCAACATGACCAGCATCCTGCCCCGGCCCGGCTGGCTGGAGCTGATCCGCCGCCTGTGCGACGAATACGGGATCGTGATGATCGTCGACGAGGTCAAGACCGGCTTTCGCATCGCCCGCGGCGGCGCGACGGAGTATTTCGGCGTCCGAGGCGACTTGATGACCTACGCCAAGTCGCTGGCCAACGGTTACCCGCTGGCGGCCATCGGCGGCTCCAAGAAAGTGATGAGCGTCATCGAGCCCGGGCGCATGGCCCACGGCGGCACCTACTGTGCCAACGGGCCGGGCGTGGCGGCGGCGCTGGCGACGCTGGAGGTGATCGAGACCACCGAGGCGCTCCAGACCATCGCCGCTCGCGGGCAGCGCCTGATGCAGGGGATCGACGACGTGCTCACCGAGGCCGACCTGGTTCACACCATGACCGGCGTTCCGGCGATGTTCTCCTTCGTCCTGGGCATCGCCTCCCCGCCGGGCGAGTACCGCGACTTGATCCCCATGGACGTCAGCCTCTACGAACGCCTGCAAGAAGCGATGCGCCGGCGAGGCGTGGAGTATGAGCACGACGCCAAGGAGCCGCTCTTCCTGTGCGAGGCGCATACCGAGGCGGACATCGACCTAACCTTGACCGCGCTGGCCGAGTCGGTCAAGGAGGTCAAGAGGCAGGCATGAGCCCAGTCGCGGAAGTCCTCGATTACATCGGCGGTGAGTGGCGCCGTGCGGCCGACGCCGAACCCTTGGAGGTTCTCAACCCGGCGACAGCCGAAGTCCTGGGGCGGGTGCCGCTCGGCTCGGCGGCCGAGGTGGCCCAAGCGGCCGAGGCGGCCGGTCGCGCCTTCCCCGCCTGGCGCCGCACGCCGGCGCTCGAGCGTGTCCAGCACCTGTTCCGCCTGAAGCCGCTCCTGGAGGCGTCGCTGGACGAGCTGTCACGCAGCATCACGCTGGAGTGCGGCAAGACGCTCGAGGAATCGAGGGCGGAGATGCGCCGGGCGATCGAGAACGTCGAGATCGCCTGCGGCATTCCTCAGCTGATGCAGGGCTACAACTCGGAGGACATCGCCCCGGGGATCGACGAGACGATGATCCGCCAGCCGGTCGGCGTCAGCGCCATCATCTGCCCGTTCAACTTCCCGGGGATGATTCCGTTCTGGTTCATGCCCTACGCGCTGGCTTGCGGCAACCCGGTCATCGTCAAGCCGTCCGAGAAGGTCCCGCTGACGATGCAGCTGGTCTTCCGGCTGCTGGAGCAGGCCGGATTCCCGGCCGGGGTTGTCAATCTGGTGAATGGAGCCAGCCAGGCCGTCGATGCCCTTCTCGATCACCCGGCCGTGCGTGCGGTCAGCTTTGTCGGCTCGAGCGCGGTCGCCCGGCACGTCTACAGTCGGGCCGCGGCCAACGGCAAGCGCGCCCAATGTCAGGGCGGCGCGAAGAACGCGGTCGTGATCCTGCCCGACGCCGAGATGGATATGGCAACCAGGATCATTGCCGACAGCGCCTTCGGTTGCGCCGGCCAGCGCTGCCTGGCCGTCTCCCTGGCCATCACCGTGGCCGAGGCTCGGCCGGTCTTCACCGAGTCGATCTGCGACGCGGCCGCGACTCGGGTCGTGGGATGCGGGCTGGACGACGGCGTCCAGATGGGACCGGTCATCAGTGCGCCCAGCAAGGCACGGGTCGAATCCCTGATCGGGCGCGGCCAGAATGAAGGGGCCAGCGTGGCGGTCGACGGACGCGGCGCCCGCATCCGCGGCTACGAGAACGGCTTCTTCGTCCGGCCGACGGTCCTGCTCGACTTGCCGCCGGCGGGGGAGGTCGCCCGAACCGAGATCTTCGGCCCGGTTCTGGGACTGATCCATGTGAACACGCTGGACGAGGCGCTGGCCCTGATCAACGCGGCCGAGGTCGGCAACCAGGCCAGTCTGTTCACGGCCAGTGGGACGGCGGCCCGCCGCTTCCGCTACGAGGCCGAGGCCGGCAACATCGGCATCAACATCGGTGTGGCTGCGCCGATGGCCTTCTTCCCCTTCAGCGGGTGGAAGGAGAGCTTCTTCGGCGACCTGCATGGCCAGGGGCTGGACGCGGTCGAGTTCTTCACGCAGAAGAAGGTCGTCATCGAGCGCTGGCCGAAGGCGTGGACACGCAAGTTCTGAGGGCGCCTTCCGCCGACAGCCAGGCGAGCAACTCAGGCAGTTACGACGAACGACAGGGAGGCGAAGCGAGATGACACCGATGGTAGATGCGCTATCTCATCTCTCCCCGATCTGGCCGCGCAGTTGGACCCTGATGGTCGAACGCGGCGAGGGGCCGTACCTTTTCAGTACGGACGGGAAGCAGTACCTAGACTTCACCTGCGGGATCGGGGTCACCAGCACCGGTCACGCCCACCCTCGAGTCGTGCGGGCTATCCAGGAGCAGGCCGCCCGCCTGCTCCACGCCCAGCCCACGATCGTGCTCAGCCAACCGCTGCTGCAGTTGGTGGAAGAGATGCTGACCGTGGTGCCGGCGCCCCTGGACAGCTTCTTCTTCACGAACTCCGGCGCGGAAGCGATTGAGGGCGCCGTCAAGCTGGCCCGCCATGCCACTCGCCGGCCGAACGTGATCGTCTTCCAGGGCTCATTCCACGGCCGCACGAACCTGACCATGGCCATGACTACGTCCAAGGCGGTCTACCGCGCCGGGTATCAGCCGCTGGTTGGCGGCGTATTTGTCGCTCCCTTCCCATACTGTTACCGCTACGGCTGGGATGAGGAGACGACCCTTCGCTTTTGCATGCGCGAGCTCAAGCTGATCTTGAAGTCGCAGACCGCCCCCGAAGAGACGGCCGCCATCGTGATCGAGCCCGTGCTGGGCGAAGGCGGCTACGTCGTCCCTCCAGACGGATTCCTTCCCGCGTTGAAGGAGTTGTGCGATCATTACGGGATCCTGCTAGTCGCCGACGAAGTCCAATGCGGGTTCGGCCGAACAGGGAAGTGGTTCGCGATCGAATACACTGGGGTCGTGCCGGATATCCTGGTCATGGCGAAGGGTCTTGGTTCCGGGATGCCCATCGCGGGCCTGGCCGCCCGGAAGGATCTCATGGACCGCTGGATCCCCGGGTCTCACGGCGGCACCTATGGTGGCAACGCCGTCGCCTGCGCCGCTGCCGTGGCGACCATCCAGACGATGCGCGACGAGCACTTGGTGGAGAACGCCGCCCGGATGGGCGAGGTGCTGCTCGCCGGCCTGCGTCAGCTCCAGCGGTCCCACCCCGAGATCGGCGATGTCCGCGGCCGGGGCCTCATGCTGGCCACCGAAATGACCGACCCGTCCGGTGAGCCGTGGACCGACCGGGCCAAAGCCGTTGTGAGGGCTGCATTCGATGAAGGGCTTCTTCTCCTGACTTGCGGCTCTTACGAGAACACCGTTCGCTGGATCCCTCCGCTGGTTGTCAATGCCAGCCAGATCGAGGAGGGTCTAGAGAAGTTCGAGCGGGCACTGGCGAAAGCCCGCTGAACGGGGCGAGGAGATTCTCATGTCCGATGGATTCGCACGCCGCATCCTGCGCGTCGATCTGACAACCGGCTCGCTGGAGGTTGAGGCCCCTGACGAGACGTTCTACCGAAAGTACCTGGGCGGCTCGGCTATGGGCCTGCACTACATCCTCAAGGAGATGAAGGCGGACGCCGACCCGCTCGGCCCGGAAAACGTGCTGACGATGATGGTCAGCGTGCTGACCGGAGCGCCGATCTCGGGCCAGAGCCGCATGTGCGCCAACGCCCGCTCGCCGCTAGTCGACGGGATCGGCGACGCGCAGTCCGGCGGCTTCTTTCCGGCCGAGATGCGCTTCGCCGGTTTCGACGGCATCGTCGTGCGCGGGCGCTCCCCCCGGCCCGTCTACCTGTGGCTCCATGACGGCCAGGCGGAACTGCGGCCGGCGGAGCACCTGTGGGGCAAGACGACCTCGCAGGTGGATGATCTGCTCAAGGCCGAGCTCAGTGACGACAAGGTGGAGATTGCCCAGTGCGGCCCGGCCGGCGAGAAGCTCGTCCGGCTGGCGGCGATCATCAACATGGCCAACCGCGCCAACGGGCGCACCGGCCTGGGCGCGGTGATGGGCTCCAAGAATCTCAAGGCGGTGGTCGTGCGCGGCACGAGCAAGCGGCTGCCCTGGGTCGACGGCCGGCGCATCAACGACCTGGCCCGTGCCGGCGCCGGCGAGGTCGAGAAGAATGCCGACATGCTCGGGCTGCAGAAGATGGGCACGGCCAGCGTGGTCGCTCTCCAGAACACCATCGGCAGCCAGCCGACCTTCAACTACAACGCCGGACAGTTCGAGCTGTTCGAGGACATCTCGGGCGAGCGCATGACCGACACGATCCTCAAGGCCAATGACACCTGCTACGCCTGCACCGTGCGCTGCAAGCGGGTGGTGGAGACCGAGTTCGCCGGCCGACCGGTGGCGCGCCGCCATGGCGGCCCCGAGTACGAGACAATCTCGACTTTCGGCTCGTACTGCGGCGTCAGCGATCTGGCCGCCATTGCCCTGGCCAACCAACTGTGCAACGAATACGGGCTGGACACGATCGGCACCGGCGCCACGGTCGCCTGGGCGATGGAGTGCTTCGAGCAGGGCCTGCTGTCGGAGAAGGACCTGGGCTTCCCGGCCCTGTTCGGCGACGCCGGGGCGATGGTCCGCCTGACCGAGATGATCGGCCGGCGCGAGGGCTTCGGCGATGTGCTGGCCGAGGGCTCCCGCCGCGCCGCCGACCGCTTGGGCAAAGGCCACGACTTGCTCGTCACGGTCAAGGGCGCCGAAGCCCCGGCGCACATGCCGCAGGCAAAGCGATCGCTGGGCCTGATCTACGCCGTCAACCCCTTCGGCGCCGACCACCAGTCCTCCGAGCACGACCCGATGATCGAAGACGGCGCGGGCGAGCTGTACATGAAGCGCCTGGCGCGCCTCGGCTTCGACCGCACGCTCCCGCAGCACTCCCTCGGCCCCGACAAAGTCCGCTTCGCTTTGAAAGGTCAGCAGTTCTACTCTTTCCTGGACACGGCCGCGCTGTGCCAGTTCGTCTGGGGACCAGCCTGGACGCTGTACGGCCCGGATGAGACCGTGGAGTTCGTCCGCGCCGCCACCGGCTGGGATGACTTTAGCCTCGACGAGCTGCTCGAGGTCGGCGAGCGGCGATTGAACATGCTGCGGCTGTTCAACGCGCGCGAGGGGATCGACCGCAAAGCCGACAGGCTGCCGAAGAAGTTCTTCCGGGCGCTGGCCGGCAGCGGCCCGACAGCCGGCGTCAGCCTGGCGGAGAAGGAAATCGAGGCCGCCAAGGACGAGTACTACCGCCAGTCGGGATGGGACGCCAAGACCGGCAACCCAACGCGAAGAACCCTGGAGCGGCTAGGGCTGGAGTGGGCCGCCTGACCTTTCCCGGCGCGGGCCGCAATCGACGGAGGCCATAGCAGATATGGAGCACAAGCTCTTCATCGACGGACAGTGGGTCGACGGCGGTTCTCTCCTGGAAGTCACCAACAAGTACACGGGCGAGGCATTCGCCGCGGTGCCGCAAGCGCGCCGCGAGGAGGTCGACGCCGCGCTGGCGGCCGCGGCGCGGGCCGCGCCGGTGATGGCCGAGCTTCCGGCGTATCGCCGCTACGAGATTCTCTCTCGAGCCGCGGCGCTGATCGCTGAGCGCCGTGAAGACTTCGCCCGGACGATCGCCACGGAGGCCGGCAAGGCGCTGAAATACGCCCGGATCGAGGTCGACCGCGCCGTCGGCACGTTCACGTTCGCGGCCGAGGAAGCCAAGCGGCTGCACGGCGAGACCATTCCCCTCGACGCGATTCCCTCGGGCGAGGGCTACTTCGGCTACTACGTGCGCCGTCCGGTCGGCGTCATCGTCGGCATCTCACCTTTCAACTTTCCTCTGAATCTGGTGGCCCACAAGGTGGCGCCGGCCCTGGCGGCCGGGAACACGATGGTGCTCAAGCCGGCCAGCTGGACGCCGGTCACCGCCGTCCTGCTGTGCCAGGTGCTGGACGAGGCCGGCCTGCCGCCGGGCGCCCTCAACCTGATCGTCGGCCCGGGCGGGACCGTCGGCGAGTGGCTGGTCACCGATCCGCGCGTCGCCAAGGTCACGCTGACCGGCAGCGTCCCGGTGGGCCGGCAGATCCTGGCCATGGCCGGGATCAAGAAGGTCACTCTGGAGCTGGGCAACACCGGCCCGGTGATCGTCGCCCCGGACGCGGACTTGGAGTACGCCGCCCGGCGCTGTGCCGTCGGCGCTTACTACAACTCCGGCCAGGTGTGCATCTCCGTGCAGCGCATCTACGTCGAGCGGCCGGCCTACGCGGGCTTCACTGAGAGCTTCGTCAAAGCCAGCCAGGCGATGGTCGTCGGCGACCCGCTCGACGATCGTGTCGACGTCGGGCCGATGATCGACGAGAAGGAGGCCCGCCGGATCGAAGGCTGGGTGGCGGAGGCTCGCGACGGCGGGGCGAAGGTGCTCACCGGCGGATCCCGGCAAGGGGCGGTCTATTCCCCGACGGTTCTGACGGAGGTCGATGCGGCGATGAAGGTCGTCGCCGAGGAGGCCTTCGCGCCGATCGCCTCGGTCATCGCTTGCGACGACTTCGACGAGGCGCTGCGCCAGGCCGACGACACGATCTACGGCCTGCAAGTCTCAGTCTTCACCCGCGACCTGGAGCGCGTGTTCCGCGCGGTCCGGCGCCTCAACTTCGGCGGCGTGATCGTCAACGACTCGCCCGCCTTCCGCGCCGACCACATGCCTTACGGCGGCAACCGTCAAAGCGGCCTGGGGCGCGAGGGGGTGCGCTTCGCCATGGAGGACATGACCAACATCCAGATGGTCGCCATTCGGACGGCGTGGTGAGGCGCGCCCCGGCCGTGCGATGATCGTCCACGTTCGGCTGCACACCACCTTGCGCAAGGAGACGCCGCAGGGCGTCATCGACCGACTCGACCTGGAGCTGGAGCCCGGAGCGACGGTGGCCGAGGTGCTGGCGCGCCTGGAGATCCGGCCGCGCGGCGGCTCGGTCCTGATGGCGGTCAATGGCAAGCTGGTCAAGGGGGACCACGGGCTCGACGACGGCGATGAACTGCGTCTGGTGCCGTCGGTGTCGGGGGGCTGAGACCGGCTTCTCACGTGTTCTCGCAAGGGGTTGGAGACCGTCCCCCGTGTCATTGCGAGCGTAGCGAGCCCCGCCCGCAAGGGCGGGGCGTGGCAATCTCCTCGTCGCCGCTGTGTTCGTCGGCGCGGAGATTGCTTCGTCGCGGCTTCGCCGCTCCTCGCAATGACACCTGGGAGGGGGGCCCATCGCCAGGACCCATCCGAATTGCCTACACCAGCGGCCAGGGATACGGACGGCCAGGCCCGGGGTGCGGGAAGCGGCGCTGCTCGAGGAGTCCCTCGGCGCGTGCGCGCATCGCCTGGATCTCTTCCGCAGAAAGCAGCGTCTCAAGTCGCCTGGCCAACTCTTCGCCGGCCGCGAGATGGCCGCGGAAGTGCTTCAGAGCGTCGGTGAGACCATCCGGCACCGGTTGGCCGGCGAAGTCCCATATGACCGTTCGCAGCTTGGATTCGGCGTGGAAGCAGACCCCGTGATCGATCAGCCACAAGTGATCCTGCGAGTCGAGCAGGACGTGCCCGCCCTTGCGATCGGCGTTGTTGACCAGAATATCGAACAGGGCCGCCGGCCGAAGGCGCTCCTTCTCCGCATCCGAGAAGGTGAAGTAATGCCGTTCCGCGTCGGCGTCCACATACAGCTGAACCGAGCCGGGACCCGCAGGACCGTCGGCGCGCAGGACGGTCGGCGGGACGAGGTCCCACCCCAGCGCCTGGCTGGTCAGGTAGGCGGCCACCTCGCGCTGTGCCAGCGTTCCCTCGGGAAAATCCCACAGCGGCTGCTCGCCACGCATCGGCTTGTAGACGGCGGCCAACTCGCGGTCCGGCGCCTGGACCCGAGCCAGAAAGGTGTAGTTGGAGCCCCACAGGAACTGGCCCTCCACCCGCAGTGGCCCGGTCGCCAGGACGTCCTCGATTTCCGTTTCGCCGTGATGGGGGTTCACCGATGTGCAGCGTGGATCGGGGGCCCGAAGGCGGGTCGGTCTAGTGCTTGTGCCCGTTGCGCTTGGGGCAGAAGTGGCCTTCCGGGTCGATCGGCTGCCCGCAGTTGCCACAGATCGGCCGGCCTCGGCTGACGACGTCGAGGCCCCAGCGGCTCATCGCCCGCAGTTGAGCCCGTGTGCCCCAGAATCGCGCCACGCTGGCCTGCTCCGGGTCGGAGCCCTCTTCCTGGACCTCGCGAGCCACCAGGATCATGCGGTCGGTCTCCTCATCGTAGCCCAGGCCGAGCTGCCCCACGCGGAAGGCGCCTTCGACCGGCTCTTCCAGTTCCATGGCGCCAGCGTCGAACTCGGCCGAGGCTTCGGGCAGATCCGGGAACCGCCGGTGCAGGTCCTCCAGGAACTGCTCCACCCCGATAGCCAGTGCCTGGACCTGCTCCTTCTCCACCATCAACGACACCAGCTGGTCTCCTTCGCGCGCCTGAAGGTAGAAGACGCGTTCGCCCGGCCGGCCGATGGCTCCGGCCGTGAGGCGGGAGACGGGATTCAGCTCGAACCGCTCAGCAGGCATGCC
>Ga0154653_1001_pt1 | contig 12980 bp, 11 predicted proteins | sample Rifle2008BG13ft_FD_116082 | JGI IMG/M metagenome (GOLD analysis project Ga0154653, IMG submission 116082) | Chloroflexi bacterium RBG_13_68_17
CCGTTGACGGCGGCAGTCTGCTCCCTGGCGGAGATCCGGGCGATGTTCGAGGAGATGGCAAAAGCCGAGCAGGCCGACCTGCCGGCGTGGATGGGGCGTTGAGAATCACGCGGAGTCGGCATGAGGCAGGCTGCCTGCAACCGCGGTGAGCGATGACCGATTTCGATGTCCTGGTCGCCGGTGAGCTCAACCCGGACCTGGTTCTTTCAGACCCCGGTCTCGAGCCGCGCTTCGGGCAGCAGGAAACGCTGGTCCGGTCGGCCGAGCTGACGATCGGGTCATCGTCGGCTATCTTCGCCTGCGGTGCGGCCCGGCTCGGCCTGCACGTCGGCTTCATCGGTGTGGTCGGTGACGACGAGTTCGGACGTTTCATGTGTCGCTCCCTCGGAGCGGCCGGCGTTGATGTCTCGGCTGTGCTCGTCAACAAGGCCCAACGAACCGGCTTGAGCGTGATCCTGGTCCGGGGCGCCGACCGCGCCATCCTGACCTACGTCGGGGCGATCGCCTCGTTGCGGGCCGAGCAGGTTTCCTCGGCGTTGCTGCGGCGAGCTCGCCATCTGCATGTGGCTTCGTACTTCCTGCAGACCGCGCTGCGACCGGGCCTGGCCGGCCTGTTTCGCCGGGCGCGGAGACTTGGACTGACAACCTCACTCGATACGAACTGGGATCCGCAGGAGACGTGGACCGGTCTGGCAGAGGTCCTACCCGTGACGGATGTGTTCTTGCCGAACGAGGCCGAGGCGCTGGCGATCGTCGGCAGCGGGGATCTCGGGTCGGTAGTGGAGCACCTGAGTGCCCGGGTTCCGGTCGGCGCCGTCAAACTGGGTCCGCAGGGTGTACTCGGGTGGCGTGCGCAAGAGCGCCTGCGGGTGGCGGCGGTTCCGGTGGCTGTGGTTGACACGGTTGGGGCGGGGGATACCTTCGACGCCGGTTTCGTGTTCGGCTTCCTGAGCGGCTGGGAGTTGGGGCGTTCTCTGGAGCTGGCGGTGGCCTGCGGCTCCCTGTCGACGCGAGCGTCGGGGGGCACGGCGGCGCAGCCGACGCTGAAGGAGGCGCTCCACCATCTGAGTGAGGTCAGGCATGCTGCCACTGACTGATGTCGTCCACCGGCTGATCCGGCTCCGGCAGCAGGGCAGGCCGATGACCTTGCTGGCCGTCTGCCCCAATTCCGATGCGGTCCTGGAGGCGGCGGTCAAGGTGGCGGCGGACAACGACATGCCCATGCTTTTCGCGGCCACCCTCAATCAGGTCGATCGCGACGGCGGGTACACCGGGTGGACGCCGGCGCGCTTCGTGTCGCGAATGCAGGAGCTGGCGGCTTCGCACCGCTGCGCCGCGCCGCTCTACCCATGCCTGGATCATGGCGGCCCATGGCTGAAGGATTCCCACGCGCATGATCGGCTTTCGTTGGAGCAGACGATGGCCGAGGTCCGGGAATCCCTGACCGCCTGCCTGCATGCGGGATACGCGCTGCTGCACATCGATCCGACCGTCGACCGGACGATGCCGGCGGGGCGGGCACCGTCGATCGAGTTGGTCGTGGAACGGACCATCGACCTGATCGCGCACACTGAACGGCGGCGGGAGAGGCTGGGCTTGCCGGCGATTGCTTATGAGGTCGGAACGGAAGAGGTCCACGGAGGATTGGCCGACTTGGCGACGTTCGATCGATTCCTGCATGGGCTACGCCAGGGCCTGGCGCGAGTGGGGCTGCAGGCGGCCTGGCCGTGCTTCATCGTTGGGAAGGTCGGCACCGATCTGCACACCACGACCTTCGATGCCGAGATCGCCGGCAGGCTGTACGAGCGCGTCGCGCCGCTCGGATCGCTGGTCAAGGGCCACTATACCGACTGGGTCGCCAACCCGGCCGGCTATCCGGCGTCCGGGATGGGGGCGGCCAATGTTGGGCCGGAATTCACTGCGGCAGAGTTGGAGGCACTACGGAAACTGAGCCGGCGCGAGGCGGAGCGGGCGGACGCGGCGCCCTCAGGTTTCGAGGCGGCGCTGGAGATAGCCGTGATCGACTCGGGCCGCTGGCGGAAATGGCTGCACGCCGGGGAGGTCGGGCTGCGATTCGATCAGCTCGAACCGACCCGGCGGGCGTGGTTGGTTGCCACCGGGGCCCGTTATGTGTGGACGGAGCCCGTCGTGCTGGAGGCGCGAGAGAGGCTGTACGCCAATTCGCGTCGCGAGCTGGCCGACCCGCACGCCTTGGTGGTCGACTGCATTGCCGCCGCAGTCCAGCGATATGTGGATGCCTTCAACCTGCGCGGCTCGGCCAGGTGGCTCGGTCTCACGGAGACGTCGGATGCGAAACCTGCGGATGCCAAGGTAGGATAGGCCTTCGCAGAGAGCTGGATGTCGGAGGGTAACATGGAGCACTTGAGGTTGGGACGGACCGGGCTGATGGTCAGCCGACTGTGCCTGGGGACGATGAACTTCGGCCCCGAGACGACCGAGGCCGACGGCTTCGCCATCATGGATCGGGCACTCGAGTTGGGGTTCAACTTCTTCGACACGGCCAACGTCTACGGCTGGAAACGCGGCGAGGGGATCACCGAGAAGATCGTCGGCCGTTGGTTGGCGCAGGGTGGCCGCCGCGAGAGGATCGTCCTGGCCACTAAGGTGTATGGGACCATGGGCGACGGTCCGAACGATCGGCGGCTCTCGGCTTATCACATCCGCGCTGCCTGCGAGGCGAGCCTGAAGCGGATGCAGACCGATCACATCGACCTGTACCAGATGCATCACATCGACCGGGAAACGCCCTGGGAGGAGATCTGGCAGGCGATGGAGCAGCTCGTCCGCGAGGGCAAAGTGCTGTACGTGGGCAGCAGCAACTTCGCCGGGTGGCACATCGCCCAGGCGCAATGCGGCGCCGGCAGGCGCAACTTCCTGGGGCTGGTGTCCGAGCAGAGCCTGTACAACCTCATGGACCGCATGGTCGAGCTGGAGGTCATTCCGGCGTGCCAGGGATATGGTCTGGGCCTGATCCCATGGAGTCCGCTGGCGGGCGGATTGCTGGGCGGCGGGGTGACCACGGCCAAAGGCGGCCGGCGGGCGTCGGAGCGCCAGAAGGCGAAATTCGAGCAGCACCGGACGCAGCTGGAGCAGTACGAACAACTCTGCCAGGAGCTGGGCGAGAAACCGGCCGATGTCGCCCTGGCCTGGCTGCTCCACAATCCAATCGTGACCGCGCCGATCATCGGGCCGCGCACGCTGGAGCAACTGCAGGGGAGCCTGAGGGCGCTGGAAATCCAGCTCGACGAATCGACCCGCAAGCGGTTGGACGAGATCTGGCCCGGGCCGGGTGGGACCGCGCCGGAAGCCTACGCCTGGTAGACGCGCCTGCTGCCACGGACGCGAAACGCCCGGTCTCACTGCGACACCGGGCGTTTTCCGCTTTCGGACGGTAACGGCTAGCCGCCCGGGATGTACTCGAGACGCAGGCTGCCAACGCCGAGGTCGATCTCCATGTCCAGCCGGCCCTGCGCGCTGTCGTAATCCGGTGTGTAGTACAGATTGCCGCGGCGCTCGAACTCCGGTGAAGCGGAGACCGGCGCCAGGCCTCCGCTGGCGTCGATGCGCGCTCCCATCCCCTCGGGGATGCGGATAATCAACTCGCCCACCCCGCCGTCGATATTGGCGGAGACGTTCCCGGTCGCCGGGAGCGTCAGCACGGTGCGGCCGACGCCCGTGCTGACCACCAGTTCGGTGATGGTCAGCTGGCTGAGGTCGATCTCGGACGTGCCGACGCCGGTGTTGATGGTCAATTCGATGGGGATGTCGGGGGTCAGCGAGACCTGCCAGTTATGGTCGATTCCCCACGGCCCCCAGAAGCTCCCATCGGACTTGTCGGTGGCGAGGGTGTAGATCAGCGTGGTGCCCGTGCGGTCGGCTTCGGTCACGAGCCGCTCGCCGCGATCGAGCTCGATCTGCCCGGAGAGCAGCAACCCGGGTTCATCGAGCGCGCCCAGGTTCAGTTCTCCCACCCCCGGGCGGATCTCGACACGCGCCTCGGTGGCGCCCTGCAGCGCCTGCTCAACCGTCTCAGCCGCCGCGGACGGTCCGGCTGGCCGGGTCTGATGGATCCAGACGGCGCCAGCCAGGACGGCCAACAGCAGCAGGGCGACCAGGAGCGAGCCCCAAACCGATCGTCGGCCGATCAACAGGTCGAGGCCAGCGCCGATGAGCAAGACCGGCCATAGGCGCAGCACGGTCTCCCAGACGCCCCAGTCGAGCCACCCCAGGTTATTAAGGAGAAAGATCACTCCCAGACTGATCAGGATCACCGGTCCAACCACGCCATGATGATGTTCACGGTTCTCCATTTCAACCTCCCCTCGCCCGGCGCCAAAGCAGGACGACGCCGGCGACAACCAGCAAGGCGGGCCACAGCAGATCGAAATCCAGCCAGCGCAGCCAGGCGATGTCCAGCGTGCGCATCAGGAAGAAGACGCCCATCAGGATGAGGGCGGCGCCGATGATCGCGCCGGAACGCATGTCCGAACCGGAGAACCCCCGGCGCAAGTCCTCGCCCATGGTGCGGGCGCGTTCAGCCATCTCGTTGGCGCCGTCGCGGACGGTCTGGCTCACGTCCGTGGTCTCGACCCCCTCGCGCGGCACGAGGATCCACAGCAGGAGATACACAAACACGCCGACACCGCTGCCCAGCGCCAAGAGGACGAAGAACAAACGGACGAGGGTCGGGTCGATCCCCAGGTAGCGGCCCAAGCCGCCGCACACACCGGCGATCATCGAATCGGTCTTGCTGCGGTACAGTTTCGTCTGCATTCCATCACCTCTACATCTCGGGCCTATCGAAGGCTCGCATTCAGCGCTTCCGATAGGTCTGGTAGAGCAGGAACAGGCCGACCAGAATGATCAGCCCCGGCCAGACAAAACCGAACAGATGGGTGGCAGTGGCCAGGAAGATCGTCCCCATGACGGCCATGACCCCGGCCGGGATCAGCGCCCAGGTCATCCGGCCCTCCGGTCGCGGGACGAAATACAAGGCGGCGAACGTCAGGGCCAACCCCAGGAAGAACACGCCCACGAACAGATCTCCCTCCAGCAGAGAGGAGAAGCCGACCGCCACGGCCAGGGTCAGCAGCGTGCCGGCCGGGATGAGCGCCCACCAGTAGTCGCGCCGAGCGAAGTACACGCCCCAGAAGGCCAGACTGATCCCGCCCAGGACGATCGAACCGCCCCAGTCGCCGATCCCGCCCGGCACGATCCCCTCCAGGCCCAAGAGCCCGCCGATGGCCAGCAGGGTCAGGCCGGGGATAATCGCCCACCAGTGCTCGCGGTCGCGCAGGTACACGACCAGGAACAAGACCCCGCTCACGCCGAAGAGAAGCGCCCAGATCAGCTCCCAGGCGAAGCGGATGACCGTCAGGTTCTGAAGCAGCAGCAGAGTTCCAGCGCCGATCAACAGAACGCCGGCGGCTGCACCAATGTCCATACGTTTCATGCTGTCCTCCTCATTCCTCGTCTACAAGTGCTGCGGCCGGAGGCCGCAGGCGATCCTGAGCGCGCGGCCCGGCCGGTGCGATCGGATGGCCGGGATCTCAGTGGACCTCGACCGATCCCACGCCGGTCTGGACGTGGATCTCGACCTTGTTTGCAGCTGTTTCGTAGTCCGGCGATTGATAGCGCGCACCCGTGCGCGGAAAGCGGGCGCGATCGATTCGCTGGTCGGCCAATCCCCCGGTCGCATGGATGCTGGCGGCGACGCCTTCCGGCACGAAAATGCGGACGCTGGCCACCCCGGCTTCGATGCGCGCCCGTGTGCTGCCGGCGTTGGCCGGCAGCCGCAGGATGGTGGAGCTAGCCCCGGTGCTGATCTGCAGATCGGCGACCTTCAGATCGGTCAGGTCGATATTCGCCTCGCCGGCGCCGGACTCCAGGCGCAGGGAGAGCGGCAGGGTATTGCTCAACCGCAGCGTCCACTCGAAGCCCCGGTGCCACGCCCAGGGCGCCCCGAACAGGAACAGGTTCCCGGTTGGGACGCGCAGGTCAACTTGGAGCGTGTCCCCCTCGCGGCGCGTGCTGTGCGTCACGCCGCCGACGAACTCGCCGACCACCAGCTCCCCGGGGGCCGCGCCCGGGCCAAGGCGCAGGACGCCGGCGCCGTGATGAAGGACCAGGCGGCCCCGCGCGGCACCCTCCGACGCGACGGTGAGACTTTGCACCGGCGCCGAGCGCGGCGCCAGGGTGGCCCCCCACAGCACCCACAACCCGAACAGGATCAACAGGCCCGGACCGGTCAGTTTCCAGGCATCGATGCCGAACAGATTCCCCAGGAGGAACACGGCCCCCACGGCGATCAGGACCAATCCCCAGAACAGACTGCCTCGCTGCATGGCTTACAACCTCACTTCCGAATGCGGAGCGGTCCGCCTAGCGGCGGAACAGGGTGCGGCCCAGCATCAGCAGACCGGCGACGATCACCAGGATCGGCCAGTAGTCACCCAGCACTGCCGGACCGCCCAGGAAGGACCCGAAGGCCAGGAACAGGACTGCGCTGATGAAGATCAGCCAGCCGCCCCCCGTGAGCGCTTGGCGTATCTTCCCCTCGAGCAAGCCGGCCAGCAAGGCGCCCACGCCGACAAAACCCGGGATCAGCGTCCAGGCATACGCCCAACTGTCCCAGTTCCCGGTGGCGTTCTGCCAGTACAGCAGACCGCCGATACCGCCGACGATGCAGGCCGGGACGGCCAATCCCGGAGCGCCGAGGATCAAGCCGAGGAGAAACAGAAGCGCGCCCACGCCGATGACGATGAGCGGCCAGCCCCCTTCCCACACGATCGAGTCGTACCACGCCCGGAGGGATGGGACGATCTGCACCGCCAGCAAGGCGGCCCCGACCAGAACGAGCACGATCCCACCGCCGAGTTGCGTCCTGCGCCGTTGATCCATCGCCGATCTCCTCTTCTGCCAGAATGAGCCGCGCCCACAGACGCGCCGGGCCTGGCTCGCTGCTGCCGTACGCTGATGTTATCTACGATAAGGGGGCCCGCCGGGTTCCATGAATCCGAGGCCGGCGGCCCCTTCCCCTGGGAAGGATCCAGGTCCACAGACCTGATCTTGCCGGATCCCTGTCCCCCGCGCAGGGACCAGGCCCTGGATCGGCCGCCGTGACCGAGGGAGCAACCCCCTAGCCCCGGGCCCCGTCTGCATGGGTAAGCCTATCCTAGCATAACCCCGGGCAAGGGCGCGGGGCGCGATGGTAGAATCGCTGCGCCGCCGAAGGTCCCCACAGGAGGCTCGCATGCCCGAGGCCGTCATCGTCGCAGCCGTGCGCACGCCGATCGGCGCCCACGGAGGCGCCCTGGCACCCGTCCGCCCGGACGACCTGGCCGCGCTGGTGATCGGGGAGGTCGTCCGCCGCGCCGGCGTAGACCCGGGGCAGGTCGAGGAGGTCTACCTGGGCTGTGCCAACCAGGCGGGCGAGGACAACCGCAACGTCGCCCGGATGGCGGTGCTGTTGGCCGGCTTCCCCGTGGAAGTGGCGGGCGTGACCTTCAACCGGCTGTGCGCCTCGGGGTTGCAGGCGGTCAACGCGGCCTACCGGGCGATCAAGGCCGGGGAAGGCGAGGTGTATGTGGCCGGCGGGGTGGAGAGCATGTCCCGCGCGCCGTACTCCGTTCCGAAGGCCGAGCAAGGCTACGCGTGGGGCAATCAGACCGCCTGGGACACGACGTTGGGCTGGCGCTATCCGAACCCCAAGATCGAGGCCCAGCACGGGATCGATTCGATGGGCGAGACGGCCGAGAACGTCTACGCGCTGACCCGGTCGATTAGCCGGGAGGAGCAGGACGCGTTCGCCCTGGAGAGTCATCGGCGGGCGATCGCGGCGATCGACAGCGGCATGTTCGCCGAGGAGATCGTGCCGGTGGTGATCCCCCAGCGCAAGGGCGATGCGGTCGAGGTCAAGACGGATGAGCGCCCGCGCCGCGATACCACGCTCGAGTCGCTGGCCAAGCTGCGCCCGGCGTTCCGCAAGGACGGCACGGTCACGGCCGGGAATTCCTCGGGCATCAATGACGGAGCCGCGGCCCTGCTGCTGATGAGCGACCGCAAGGCGGCCGAGCTCGGCCTGAAACCGATGGCGCGCATCGTCGCCGCGGCTGCCGCCGGTGTTCCCCCGCGGATCATGGGGCTCGGCCCGGTGCCGGCCACCCGCAAGGCGCTGGCGCGGGCCGGCCTGACCGTCGATGACCTGGGGTTGATCGAGCTCAACGAGGCCTTCGCCGTCCAATCACTGGCGGTGATGAGAGAGCTCGGCCTGCGCAGCGACATCACCAACGTCAACGGCGGCGCGATCGCCCTTGGGCACCCGTTGGGTTGCTCGGGCGCGCGTATCCTGACGACCCTGGTCCACGAAATGCGCCGCCGGGCGCCGCAGGCGGCCCGGCCGTACTACGGCCTGGCCAGCCTTTGTGTCGGGGTCGGCCAGGGTGAGGCGACCATCGTCGAGTGGGCCGGCTGAGGACCTAATCGTGCGCGTCCTGGTGAGCGGGGCGACCGGGTTCCTCGGGTCGAGTCTGTGCCGCGCCCTGGTGCGGCAAGGGCACACCGTTCGCGCGCTGCACCGGGCGACCAGCCCGCTCGGCGCGCTGCACGACCTTCCCCTCGAGCGCGTCGTGGGCGACGTGATGGACCCTGCCTGCCTCGATCGCGCCATGGACGGGATCGAGGTCGTCTTCCACACTGCCGCCCAGATGGGCCGCTGGGGAAATCCGGAGCAGGCCACCGCCAGTCACGTCCTGGGGACCCGCCACGTGCTGCAGGCCGCCCGGCGCGCCGGCGTCTCGCGCGTGATTCACACCTCTTCAGTTGCCGCTCTGGGGGTGCCGGATCCGGCGCGCGACGAGGCCGGCGCCGTGCTGATGGACGAGCATCACGTTTGGAACTATGCGGCCAGCCGTTGGCCGTACGGGCATGCCAAGCATCTGGCGGAGCAGGAAGTGGCGCGGGCCGTCGCGGCCGGGATGTGGGCGGTAATCGTCAATCCGGCCTGGGTCGTCGGGCCCGGGGACGTGCATCGGGTGCGGTCGAGCCTGGTGTGGCATGCGGCGCGCGGCAAGATCCCGGTTTCGGTCACCGGCGGGTTGAACGTGGTGCACATCGACGATGTCACTGCCGGCCATCTGGCGGCCCTGGCGCGAGGGCGCTGCGGGGAACGCTACATCCTGGGCGGCGAGAACCTGAACCTGTCGACGGTCTTGCGGATCGCGGCCGAGGCGGCCGGGCGACGACCCCCTCGATGGAAGCTGCCGGCGGGGATGGTGCGCCGCGCCGCGGCAGCCGTCGGCCCGTTGCTCCGGGCGCTGTCGCTCCCGGTCGGCAACGAGATCCTGCAACTGGCTGGCCGCTACTTCTACTATGACACGCGCAAGGCGCGCGACGAGCTCGGGATAGGCGTCCCCCGGCCTTTCCGCCAGGCTGTCGATGATGCCCTGGCGTGGTATCGGAAAGCCGGCCTGCTCTGACCTGTGCGGACGGAGGGCCGCAGTGCCCTCGCCTCGCCATTCGGCGGGCTGCCGATCGCGGCGGTCGCCAAGCTTCCGTGATACACTCCGCGACGATTCCGTCTCCGGGGCTATAGCCACCCCATGAGCAAGTCTGCGCGACCGGAACGCGAGGCGCTGTGGGAAGCCGTGCTGCGCGCGGCGGGGGAGGTGGCGCGCCGGGCCGCGGCCAGCGAGGACGGTGTCGCCCGGGCGGTGACGGAAGAGCTGCGGCAGCTGAACGTATCCGGGACGCTGACCCTGTTACGGCCGGACGGCCTGCTGGAGACGCGGACCCGCACAGTCAGCCCGGCGTTGGAGGCGACGCTGCGCCGGCTGACGGGGTTGGACAGCGTCGGCTATCGGTTCGACCCGCAGCGGGTGGATGTGTACCGTCAGGCACTGGCCGGCGGGCAGGCCGTCTACGCCGAGCGGCGCTCGCAGGTCGTGGCGCAAATCGTCCCGCCGATGGTCCGCCCTTTGTTGCCGCGCATCCTTCATCTCCTGGGCGAGTCGCCGATCATCGTTGCCCCGGTCATACTGGGCGCCCACACGCTCGGGGCGCTGAACGTCGCAGCCGGATGGCTGCAGCCCGAGGACACGCGCGTCGTGCAGGCTTTCGCCGACCACGCCGCCATCGCCCTGGGCCAGGTGCGGGCCCGGCATGAGACCGAGGCTTCGCTCTCGCGTGAGCGCCTGCGCAACCAGGCGGCGGCCATCATCGCCTCGTCCCTTAACCCGGCCGAAGTGGTCCAACGGGTCCTGCTGCTGGCGATCGAGATGACCGGCGCCCAGGCGGGCGGAATCGCGCTGCTGGACCCGGACGGCGAGACGGTCACGTTCCAGTATCTCTTCGGGCTGCCGGCCGAACTGCGCGAGCGCCGCCCGCGCGGTCAGGGGTTGGTGTGGAAGGTCATTGAGAGCCGCCGACCGGTGTTGACGGAGGACTACGCCCACAGCCCGGACGCCATCGCGGCCTGGGTGCGGGCCGGGCTGCATTCGACGCTCGGGCTGCCGCTGGTCGTGGGTGAGGAAGCGATCGGCGCGCTGGGGCTGTTCATCCTGGATCGCAGCCGCTTCTTTCAGGCCGAGCAGGTCGAAACGGCCGAGGCCTTCGCCCAGATGGCGGCCATCGCCATCCGCAACAGCCGATCCTTCGCCGAGGCCCGGGGGCGGGCGGAGGAGTCGCGTGCGCTGATTCGCAGCGCGGTGACGATCTCCTCGTCGCTGGATCTGCAGACGGTCCTGACCGAGATCTGCGAGCAGGCCAAGGGACTGTTCCAGGCGGACGGCAGCCGCATCCACTTGCTCGATCCCGAGAGCGGGAGACTGCGCTGCGTGGTCGCCGTGCAGCCGGATGCCGAAGCGATCATGCGCATGGAGTTGGCGCCGGGTCAGGGCCTGACCGGTGCGGTCCTGCAGAGCGGCGAGCCGCTGATCGTGAACGACGTGAGCATAGATCAGCGTGCGATTCATGTCCCCGGCACACCGGAAGACGACCCCGAAGTCCTGGCCCTGGTGCCGCTCAAGGTCCGACAGCGGACGATGGGCGTCATGACCGTGTTGCGCTTCGACCTCGACCGGCCGTTCGTCCCGCGTGAGCTCGAATTGTTGAACGCCTTTGCCGCCCACGCCGCCGTGGCGCTGGAGAACGCGCATCTGTACGGGCAGATCGGGGCCCAGGCTCAACGACTCGAGGCGGAGGTGGCGGCGCGCACGCGCCAGCTGGCTATGTCGGAGGCGCGCTACCGGGCGCTGGTGGAGACCTCCCTGGCGGGGATCTTCCAGGCCGATCTGGACGGCCGGATCGTCTATGCCAATCAGGCCCTGGCTCGCATGATGGGGATGACGCAGGCGGAGATGTCCAGCCGCCTGCCCCTGCCGGGATCGCAAAGAGTCGACAACCAGCCCATCCACCTGGACCGGTTTGCGGCGCGGATGCACGGCGACCGCCCGGCCAAAGAGGTCTATGACTTCGAGCTGCCGACGGCGGTAGGGGGCAGCCTGCCCACGCTGTTCGCCGTCAGCATGATCGAGGATGAGGACGGCAGACCGCAGGGCGTGACCGGACTGGTGCTGGATATTTCGGAACGCAAGAGTCTGGAGGCGGCGCTCCAGGCCGAGCGCGACCGGCTGCACGCCATCCTGACCCACATCGGCGATGCGGTCGTCGTGACCGACACCGACGGCCGCATCGAGTACGTCAACCCGGCCTGGGAACGGCTCAACGGCTTCGCCTCCCAGGAGGCGGTGGGCGAGAACGTCCGCATGCTCAACAGCGGCAAGCAGACGGCCGAGCTCTACTCCGATATGTGGGCGACGCTGCTGTCCGGGAGGACGTGGCGCGGCCAGCTGGTCAACCAGCGTAGGGACGGGTCCCTGTACGACGCGGCGGTGACGATCGCCCCGATCGAAGACGAGCAACATCGCGTCGTCAACATGGTGGGTGTGCAGGTCGACATCAGCGCCCTCAAGGAACTCGACCGCATGAAGTCGCAGTTCGTTTCGGACGTCTCCCATGAGCTGCGCACGCCGCTGACCAACATCCGCCTGTACCTGGATCTCCTCGGCTCGGCGCCAGACGGCGAGCGGAAAGCCCGCTACCTGGAGACCCTGCGCCGCGAGAGCGAGCGCCTGACCAATTTGATCGACGACTTGCTCTCCCTCTCTCGGCTGGAAGCGGGCACGATCGCTTTCAACCCCCGCCCGACCGACCTGAACGCTCTGCTGACGGCGCTGGTCGAAGACCGCCGCGCGCTGGCCGCCAGCCGCGGCCTCGCCCTCAGTCTGGAGCCGGAGACCGGGCTGCCGCGGGTGATGGGTGATGAACGCCTGCTCACTCAGGTGTTCACCAATTTGCTCACCAACGCCATGAACTACACTCTGGATGGAGGCCGGATCGCCTTGCGGACCCGGACGCGCGCCTCAGACGAGGCGCCCTGGGTAACCGTCGAGGTGGAGGATTCCGGGCTGGGCATTCCCTTCGAGGAACAGACTCAGCTGTTTCGGCGGTTCTTCCGCGGGATGGCCAGCCGGGAAACAAAGGCTCCCGGAACGGGCCTGGGGCTGGCGATCTGCAAGGAGATCGTCGACCGGCATGCCGGCCGGGTGACCGTGGAGAGTGAGGGCAAACCCGGGCTGGGTACCAAGTTCACTGTCTGGCTGCGGCCGATGGCCGTCTGATCGGACGACGCCTCCCCGTATTCCGCTTAGCAACTGGAACACACGCGCGCCAACCCGGGTCTCATCCCGCACCCGGCGGTGTGGAGGTGCGCAAGGCATCCCGCCAGGCCTGGTCCGCCGGCCGGAAAGTGGCGCCCAGCGAGCGGATGGCGCGGTCGGAGGTGTAGGAGAAGGAGACGTACGAACTGCGGACAACCTCCGGGGAGAGGAAGGCCGACCGGCCGGCCAGTCGAAGTAGCGGGGCGGCCAGCGCCGCCTGTGCCAGAGCGACCGGGCGAGGCA
>Ga0154653_1171_pt5 | contig 12886 bp, 11 predicted proteins | sample Rifle2008BG13ft_FD_116082 | JGI IMG/M metagenome (GOLD analysis project Ga0154653, IMG submission 116082) | Chloroflexi bacterium RBG_13_68_17
CAGACCATTGCCGTTGACGGATGCGTCCGTGACGTACTCGAAGCGCAGCTGGATCGCCTGCCCGGCGAAGGCCGAGAGATCGACCTGCTCCTCGATCCACGCCGCGGTTTCGCCAGCGCTGGTTCCGGTGTAGCCCCAGCCGTAGGAGTTGCCCGAGGGATTCGTGCCGGTCCCCGAAGGCGTCTGCAGGATCTCCCACGTCTGGCCGCCGTCGGTAGACGCCTCCAGGTAGACGTAGTCCCAGTCCTCCTCGATGTCGTACCAAAGCTGGTAGTTGAGCGTGATCGGCCCGGTGGTCGACCGGAAGTCAAAGGCCCGGGTCAGCCGCATGTCGGAGACATTTCCACGGTTGGACCAGAAGGCCCACGATCCCGTCGGCGGATCCTCCGGCAGCACCCGGATCATCGTCTGGCCCTGGAAGCGCAGGCGAACCTCGCCCGGGCAGCTGATCCGAAGGACGTCGATGCCGTACTGGTGGACCGCCAGACTGGTCGGGGAAACCGGGCACATGCTGAAGTCCTCCGCCGGCTCCAGGCGCGGCGCGCGAGGGTACGACTCGATCGAGTAGCGACCGTCGGCGACATTCGCGTCCAGCAGAAGTTGCGCCACGGCCCAATCGCGGAAGGCATCGTCGGCGGTGGTCGTCCGCCCCGTGTCCGTTTCCGTGGCGCCCACCTCGGCCAGGACTTGATCCATCGAGTCCAGCCCGTTGGCCGCGTGAGCCACCAGCGATTGCGTCGCCTCGCTGCCGAAGCGGTCCAGGAAATAGACGTTGAACAGGAAGGCCTGACCGTAGTGCACGCTCGAGTCCGAGCCCGACGGCCAGAAGGTCAGCGGGATATCCGCATCCTGCGCGAAGGCCACGTCCCAGCCGCCGACGTCGTAGCCATTCAGGAAGGCGGCCACATCCGCCAGCCCCTCGTCCAGCCAGTTGTCTTCGTTGGCATCCAGGTGCCAATGGATCATGTGCTGGAATTCGTGCGCCAGCACGCCGTAGGTGAACTCGTCCCGCAGGCTCTGGCCGTCGGCGCTGATGTAGAACATCTCGTGCCCATTCGAGTACTCGTGCACCAGCGGGGAGTATTCGTCCGACGAGCCATAGTAGCCCGCCACCCACGAGCCGAGGCCGCCCGCGAACAGGATGTAGACGTGCGGATCGCCGTCGATCCCCGGCGTCCATTCGCTGCCGAAGAAGTCGCGGTTGGTGGGGTAGATCTCTTCCTCGAAGGTGTCCGTCAGGGCCCGCACGTCCCGCTCGGCGTAGTCCACCCCTTGTTCGACCCAGAAGTAGACGTGCGGGGTGGCGTAGACCATCTCAGCCCTGACCCGGAAGTTCTCGCCGCTGTCCTCGTCGCTGACCCAGAATTCGTCGACGCTTCCCACCGGGATCGGCGCGGCCGTTTGCGCCAGCACGCGCGGGACGTCGGTCACGCCCTGCAGCCGGCCGGCCAGCTCGATCGGATCGGCCACCGGGACCTGAGCGTTGGCCAACAGGCGGCGCATCTCCTCCGCCTGCGGGGGCGCCGGCAACGGCGCAGTCTGCGGAGAATCACCGTCGGAAAACGGGGTCGGGGCGATGACCTGCGCCTCCGGCACCGGCTCGGAGATCCGCCCGACCTCGCGAATGCTGACCAACGACCAGCCGGCCAGCGCCAGCAGCAGACACAAACATGCCGCCAACACGACGATCAGACAGCCCACCACCCAATAGACCAGCGAGCCCTTACCAGACGTCATGCGCTTCTCCCGTGCACAATATCGCGCGCGCGATCCCGGATCTGAGACTCGGGGATTATACCCGCCGACAGATCGCGGTTGGATCCGAGATGAATTTCCCGCCAGCCGGTGCGGTTCGGGCCGAGGCCCTGGGAGGCATTGGAAAGGCGCCCAGCAGGAGAGACAGAGCAAGCCGCAGGCAGGGGTGCGGGCAGAGTCCGCCCTCCACCCTACGGCGAATCCCTCCGGCCTTCCAGGGCGTTTTCAGCAGGCCCCTAGGGAATGCGGCGGACGGCGGTGCTGTCCCCCGGGCGGGCGCGCGGCAGGCGGACGGTGAAGCGGCTGCCTCGCCCGAGCGTGCTCTCGGCCGAGATTGTCCCGCCATGCGCCAAAACGATCTCCCGCGAAATGGCCAACCCCAGGCCGGCCCCCCTCCCGCCCCCGCCCCGCCGCGCGCGGTCGACCTGATAGAACCGCTCGAAGATCCGTCCGATCTCCTCGGGCGGGATCCCGGGCCCGCTGTCCTCGACCGAGAACAGCAGCGCCTCGCCCTGCATGACCGCCGTCACACGGACGCTGTTCCCGGGCGGCGTGTGTGTGATGGCGTTATCGATCAGATTGGTGAAGACCTGCGCCAGCCGATCGCCATCGGCTACGAGGGCCGGCAGGGCGCGGACCTGGGCCTCCAGATGCACGCCCTTCTCGCCGGCGGGGACGCTCATGCGCTCCACCACGGCCTGCACCAACACCGCCATGTCGAGCGAGGCGAAAGACAGGGCGGCCTGGCCGGCGTCCAGCCGTGCCAGGTCGAGAAGATCCTCCACCAGCCGGCGCAGACGCTGGCTCTCGTCGAAGATCACCCCGGCGGCATGACGCTGCGCGGCGGCGTCGCCGGCGGTACCATCCAGGATGGCCTGGGCGAATCCCTGAATGGAGGTCAGCGGCGTCTTCAGCTCGTGCGAGACGTTGGCGACGAAGTCGCGCTGCGCCTGGCGGCTCTGCTGGACCTTGCTCACCATCTGGTTGAATTCGGTCGAGAGATCCTGGACCTCGCGCGGACCGGCCAGGGGCAGATTGGCGCGGTAGTCCCCGTCGGCGACGGCGCGCGCGGCTGTGACCATGCGCTGCAGCGGGCGGGCCACCCAGCGCGAGATCAGCCAGGCCAGCAGCGTCGAGAGGAGCAGAGCCAGGATGGCCGCCTGCACCAGCGGCGTCAGCAGATCGTCCCCCAGGAGCAGCAAGGCCCGCAAGGTCGGACGCGGCGTGGCGATCCACAGGACCCGCCCGTCGGCCCAGCGTTCGGAGAGCGTCAGCCAGGCCCGCCCGGCCATGTCGCGATACGCGCCGCGGGCGGGCGCCTGCCCGACCGGCGGCGCAGTGAGTGCTTCGGCCGGCGGCGAAGGCATCTCGGGGCGATTGTCGATCGTGGGGGACCCATCCGGTGCGAGGACTAAGACCCTCGCCTCCGGCGTCCCAAAGCGGACCAGCTGGGTCTGCAGGCGCTCCGGTTCCGCCCAGCCCAGGCCGCGATCGGCGCGTTCGCGCAGCACCGCCGCAAACAGCTCCAGGCGCTGATACACCTGTCGATCGGCGATCGGGTTGCGCAGGAGCAGCAGGATCAGTCCGAGGCCGGCCAGGAATAAGACCAGGCCGACGACCACCAGGTACGTAGCCAGCAGGCGGGAACGCAGCGTGCGGAACATGCGACCTCAGGCGACGAGCTTGTAGCCGACCCCGGTCACAGTCTCGATCAGGACCTGGCTCCCCGCCAGCTTCTTGCGCAAGTGGGCGACGTGCACATCGACCGTACGCGTCTGCCCGTAGAAATCATAGCCCCAGACCAGGTTGAGCAGCTGCTCGCGTGTCAGGACCAGGCCCTTGTGCTCGGCCAGGGTCAGCAGCAGGTCGAACTCCTTGGCGCGCAGGGCCAGGCGCCGGCCGGCAAGCGTGACCTCGTGCCGGCCCGGGTCGATGCTGACGTCGGCGACATGCACCGGGTGCGTCTCGGCCCGGGCGCTGCGCTCCGAGCGGCGCAGGATGGCGCGGATGCGGGCGACGAGCTCGCGCGGGTTGAACGGCTTGGTCAGGTAGTCGTCTGCACCCAGCTCCAGGCCGACGATCTTGTCGACGTCGTCATCCCGGGCCGTCAGCATGATGATGGGGATATCCGAGTCCTGGCGCAGCCGGCGGCAGACCTCGAAGCCGTCGATCTCCGGGAGCATGAGGTCCAATATGACGAGCGCCGGCGGCTGGGCGCGCACGCGTTCGATGGCCGCGGCGCCGTCGCTGGCGGCCTCGACGCGAAAACCTTCCCGCTCCAGGTACATGCGCGCCAGGTCGACGATGTTGGCCTCGTCGTCGACGATCAGGATCAGCTCGCCGGGCACGCGTCCCTCCGGGGCCTTGCGGCCGACCGGATCTCAGGCTCCGGCCGTCGATTCCCGCGCGGCGACGGCTTCGATCTCGACGCGGGCGCCGAGCGGCAGCGCGGCGACCTGGACCGTCGATCGCGCCGGCGGCTCGGACGGGAAGAACTCCGCATAGACCGCGTTCATCCGGGCGAACTCGCCCATGTCCTGAAGGAACACGGTCGTCTTCAGGACGCCACCCAGCGACGCGCCGCCGGCCTCCAGGATGGAGGCCAGGTTCTGCAGCGTCTGGCGGGCCTCGGCCTCGATCCCGCCCGGCACCAGCTTGCCGGTCTGGGGATCGACGCCGGCCATACCGGACGTGTACAGCAGCTCGCCCACGCGAATCCCGACCGAGTAGGGACCGATCGGCCGCGGCGCCCGCGGCGCGATCACGACTTCGCGCATGCTCATGTTCATCGCTCCATTCCGTGCAGGATCGTCATGAAGCGCGATTGTACGCTCGCCGCCCGGCGCGGACAACGGCACCCGAAGGCTCATCGGCGATGCCGACACCCGCCCGAGCCGGCGGGTCCTGCTCCTCACCCCCCTGCCCCCTCTCCGCGGCGCGACGTTCCTCGCGATGCGGATGAGGAATCGCGGAGAGGGGGATGGAGATGGAGTCTGAGAAGGGCTGGGGCCCGAAGGCCCCCAGCCCCTCTCAAGTCTCACCCCCCTGCCTTTCATGCGGCGTTTGGGCCGCGCGTCTCTGCAGGAGGCTCCTCCGCTTCGCTGCGGAGTGCTTCGCGAAGGGGTGGGGGAGAGGGGAGGGAGGATGGCCCCGGATTCCTCTATCCAAAGAGAACGAGTTCTCCTACAAGGAAGGGTGCGCGTGCGGCGGGGATTACGGCCGCGATTTGAGGTGGGCCAGCTCGGCCACGATCTCGGCCACGACGGCCTCGAAGACCTGGTCCATGATCTCCGGGCCGGCCTGGTAGGCGCCGCCCATCTGCCCATCCCCGTAGTGGCGTCGATTGGCGGCGGTATCCTGGATCTCGCCGCTGATCTCGACCTGTTTAACGCCTTCGGGCAGCGGCGCGACCCGTGTGAAGGGGAAGGCCTCGACCCAGGCCGCGTGCGATCCCGTCAGCCCGTGCTCGGCGGCGATGGCCGCCACCGCGGGCGACTCCCACCAGGAGATCCAGGCCAGGCGCAGGTCGGGGATCTCGTTGACCAGCTCTTTTAGGATAGAGCGAGCCGGCTGATTGCCCCCGTGGCCGTTCAGAATCAGGATGCGCGTGAAACCCTGACGGTGCAGGTCTCGCACGACCTCCTCGACCACATGCAGGAACGTGTGCGTGCCCAGACTCACCGTCCCCGGGTAGCTTGCGAATGACGTGCTGATCCCGTAGTTGACCGGCGGGGCGACCGGGACGCCGGTACGCTCGCTGGCTGCATCGGCCAAGGCCATCGGGATGCGCACGTCGGCCAGCAGGCTGAGGTAGCCGTGCTGCTCGCAGGCCCCGATGACGAGTATGGCCCGGCTGTTTTGCTTCAGGTAGGACTCGACATCCATCCAGTTCAGGTCTTCGAAACGCATAGCTGCCTCGCAGTCCGACATCGGAAGTCCCCGGACTTCCGATGTCGGACACGCATTCTATACAACGATATTGACCAGCCGCCCGGGGACGACCACCACCTGCTTCGGCGACCTCTCGCCGAGCTGACGCTGGACGGCCTCGCTGGCCAGCGCCCGCTGGCGCGCCTCGGTCTCGGAGATGTCGGCCGGAACCAGGATTCGGTCGCGCACCTTCCCGTTCACCTGGACGACCAGCGTGATCTCATCCGCCCGGGCGATTTCCGGGTCGAAAACCGGCCAGGTCTGCCGGTGAATCGAGTATGGCCTGCCCGCACGCTCCCACAGCTCCTCGGCGATGTGCGGGGTCACCGGCGCCATCATCAACAACAGCGCCTGGATGGCCTCGGCCCAGGCCGGCGTGCCGGCCAGCCCGGCGCGCACCTCCTGCAGCGCGTTGGTCAGTTCCATCAACGACGAGACGATCGTGTTGAACTCGAACTTCTCGAAGTCGGCCGAGACGCGCTGGATGGTTTGATGGGTCACCCGGCGCAGCTGCCGCGCGGCGCCCTCTTCGACGCTCGGGGCAGGCGCGGCCGGCACCTCGGTGACGACCGACCAGACGCGATTGAGCCAGCGGACCGTTCCCCCGATCCCCTGGCTGCCCCACGGCCCGCCTTCTTGCCAGCGGTAGGCAAACATCAGGTAGGCCCGCAGCGCGTCGGCGCCGTGCTTCGCCACCAGGGCGTCGGGCGCGACGACGTTGCCGCGGCTCTTGGACATCTTCTCGCCGTCCTCGCCCAGGATGGTCCCCTGGTTGCGCAGCTGCAGCATCGGCTCCCCGAACGGCACCAGCCCTAAGTCGCGCAGCGCCTTGGTGAAGAAGCGCGTGTAGATCAGGTGCATCGTGGCGTGCTCGATGCCGCCGGTGTAGCAGTCGACCGGCATCCAGTAGGCGAACTCCTGCGGGTCCCAGGGGCCGCGGTCGTAGGCCGGGCTCAGGTAGCGGTATTGATACCACGCGGAGCACATGAAGGTGTCCATCGTGTCGGTATCGCGCTCGGCCGGCCGGCCGCAGACCGGGCAGGTCGTGTCTTTCCACGTCGGGTGCAGCTTGAGCGGGCTTTCGCCGGTCGGCCGCCAGGCGACGTCGTCGGGCAGCCGCACCGGCAGCTGCTCCTCCGGGACCGCCACCTGCCCGTGCTCCGAACAGTAGATGATGGGGATGGGCGCGCCCCAGTAGCGCTGGCGCGAGATCAGCCAGTCCCGCAGGCGGTAGGTGACCGCGGCCTTGCCGATCCCCTGCTCCTCCAGCCAGCGGGTGACCTTGCCGATTTCGTCGGGGACCGGCGTCCCATCGAACGGTCCCGAATTGACCATGCGCCCGTCGCCGGTGTAGGCGGTCTCCAACGGCCCGCCGTCCCACTCGGGCGGCGCGATCACGACCGGGATGGGCAGGTCGTACTTTCGGGCGAAGGCGAAGTCGCGCTCGTCATGCGCCGGCACGGCCATGATGGCGCCGGTGCCGTAGGTCATCAGCACATAGTCGGCGATCCAGACCGGGATGCGCGCCCGGTTGACCGGGTTGACGGCGTAGGCGCCGATGAACACCCCGGTTTTGTCCTTGTCGACCGCCTCGCGCTGGATATCCGACTGGCGCGCCGCCTGGGCCACATACGCTTCAACTTCGGCCCTGCGCTCGGGCGTGGTCAGCTTGGCGACCAACGGGTGCTCGGGCGCCAGGACCATGAAGGTCGCGCCCCACAGCGTATCCGGGCGGGTGGTGAAGACCTCGACCGGGTCCTCCTGCTCGGAGTGGAAGACGACCGAGGCGCCCTGGCTGCGGCCGATCCAATTCGTTTGCAGCACGCGCACCCTTTCGGGCCAGTCGACCGTCGAGAAATCCAGCAGCTCATCCGCGTAACGCGTGATGCGCAAGAACCACTGCTCCAGGTTCTTCTTGATCACCGGCGTCCCGCAGCGCTCGCAGTGGCGGTCTTCGCCCCACACTTGCTCACGCGCCAGGGTCGTGTTGCAGTTGGGACACCAATCCACCGGCGACATCTTCTTGTAGGCCAGGCCGTTCTTGAACAACTGCACGAAGAACCACTGCGTCCAGCGGTAGTATTCCGGATCGGCCGAGACGGCTTCGCGCTCCCAGTCGAACATCGTCCCCATCGTGCGCAGCTGCCGCCGCATGTTCTCGATGTTCTGGTAGGTCCAGGTCTTCGGGTGGATGCCGCGTTTGATGGCGGCGTTCTCCGCCGGAAGCCCGAAGGCGTCGAAGCCGATCGGGAAGAAGACGTTGTAGCCGCGCATGCGCATGTAGCGGGCGCGGGCGTCCGACGGCGCCATCGGATACCAGTGGCCGAAGTGCAGGTCACCGGACGTGTAGGGGAGCATCGTCAAGAAGTAGAACTTGGTCCGCTCGGGATCCCTGACCGCGCGGTACAGGTGGTCGGATTCCCAGCGGGCCTGCCACTTCGGCTCGATGGCGGCGGGGCTGTAGCGCTCCGGCCGCGGCGCGGCCTGCCTCTCCCCCGCTCCTGGTTTCGCTGCTCGCTTGTCGCCCATGACGGCTCTCCCCGGCACGCATCATTCGGATGCGGCCTCTTGAGCGGGCGTGCCGCGCCCGGCCCGGGTAACACAAAACCCCTTCCTCCAACACAGGGACGAAGGGGCCTCCGCGGTACCACCCTGATTGCCCGACCACTCGGAGCGGGCCACTCTGACTCGCGCTAACGGGCGAACCCGCTGCCGGCTAGCCGCAGGGCGGTCTCACCGGCAGGGCCTGCCCCTGGCTTTCGCCCGGGGCGGCAGGCGAGTTCGGCCGCCGCTCCGTGGGCGGCGCAGCCCCTCGGCTGCGGCACACCCGTACGGCGCATGGAAGGTGCTCGCCGGGTGCGCCTCGCCGGATTCCCACCCTCCCCGGCTCTCTGACGGATGGCCTACTACTCCTGCCCAAGCCTGCTATTCAGTTTTCAGGTGGACCCAGTGGGATTCGAACCCACGACCTTCTCAATGCCATTGAGACGCGCTCCCAGCTGCGCTATGGGCCCTCGGTTGTTCCGCGTGCCAGTGGACCTGGCGGGATTCGAACCCGCGACCTCTTCAGTGCGATTGAAGCGCGCTCCCAACTGCGCTACAGGCCCAGGTCGGGCTTGAGATTGTACCCTTGCCACCGGGGGCTGTCAACGGGCGCATGCCTGCCAACTTCCGAAGTTCAAAGAACTTCGGAAGTTGGCAGGGACTATAATCCCGGCATCCCCGGAGGTCGGCATGTCCCAAGAACGCCTCAGCCGATTGCGTCAGGCCTTGCGCCAGCACGGCCTGGACGCTCTGGCCCTGATCCCCGGGCCGTCCCTGTTCTACCTGACCGGGTTGTCCTTTCACCTGATGGAGCGGCCGGTCATCGGCTTGTTCACGCCGGACGACGAGCCGCGCCTGGTGCTTCCGGAGCTGGAGTCCGGCAAGGTGGCGCGGGCCCTGATCCCCCTCACCCCGTTCGCCTACGGCGAAGACGAGTCCTCCCGCTCGCAGGCCATCGCCCAGGCGGCCGGCGACCTATCCGGCCGGACGATCGCCATCGAGCCGCTGCGCATGCGCGCCTTCGAGATGCAGCTCCTGGAACAGGCCGCCCCCGGCGCGATCATCGTCCCCGGCGGGCCGGCGGTCAGCGGCTTGCGCCTGATCAAGGAATCGGGCGAGGTGGCGGCGATACGCAAGGCGATCACCGTCGCCGAGACCGCCCTGGAAGCGACGCTGTCCTTGGTCCGCATCGGCATGACCGAAAGGGATCTGGCCGGCGAGCTGACCATCCAGATGCTGCGCGCCGGCAGCGATTCGGAACTGCCCTTCGCACCCATCGTCGCCACGGGGCCCAACAGCGCGATGCCGCATGCCGTCCCCGGCGAGCGGCGCCTCCAGCCTGGGGATCTGTTGATCCTCGACTGGGGCGCGGCCGTCGAAGGCTACATCTCCGATCTGACGCGGACCTTCGCCGTCGGGGAGACGGACCCGGAGCTGGCCCGCATTCATGAGATCGTCCAGCAGGCCAACGCCGCCGGCCGCTGGGCGGTCCGCCCCGGCGCCACCTGCGCCGAGGTCGATCAGGCGGCGCGGGCGGTGATCCGCGCGGCCGGATACGCCGACTTCTTCACGCACCGCACCGGGCACGGCATCGGCCTCGAGGCGCATGAGGGCCCGTATGTGCGCGGCGACAACGCCGAAGCGCTGGTGGCTGGGATGACCTTCACCGTCGAGCCGGGCATCTACCTGCCGGGGCGGGGCGGCGCGCGCGTCGAGGACAACGTCCTCGTAACCCCCGAGGGCTGCGAGTGCCTGACCAGCGCGCCGCGTGAGTTGAGGGTGATCGCATGAAACGCATCATGTCCGGCGCCGAACCGTTCTTCTTCCCCGGCGGCAGGACCGGCTGTCTGCTGATCCACGGCTTCACCGGCACACCGTTTGAGATGCGCGAGCTGGGTGAGCACCTGGCCGCACAAGGGTTCAGCGTCCTCGGCCCGCGGCTGTTCGGCCATGCCACTGTGCCGGAGGACCTGCTGCGCGCCCGCTGGCAGGATTGGTACGCCAGTGTCGAAGATGGATACGAGCTGCTCTCCGGCGTATGTGACCGGATCATCCCCATCGGCCTGTCGATGGGCGGCCTGTTGACTCTCTTGGCCGCGGCCCGGCTCGAGGTTGCCGGCGCCGTTCCCATGTCCACACCCATCTGGCCCCCGGATCCCCGCATGAAGCCGCTGCGTCCGATGGCGCCACTGCTGACCTACTTCTGGCATTTCACCGCCAAGGGCCCAAGCGATTGGCACGATCCGCAGGCGGAAGCCTCGCATCTGGAGTACCCGCAACACGTCGTGCGGGGCGGCATGGAGCTTTACGACCTCATCGGCGAGGTGCGGGGAAGCCTACACGGCGTCGTTTGCCCGCTGCTGCTCGTCCATTCCCGCCAGGACCAGGCCGTCGCGTGGAACAACGCGGAGGCGATCCGTGACCTCATCGGATCGACGGACAAGCAGATTCTGTGGCTCGAGAACAGCGGGCACGTGGTCACCCGCGATGCGGAGCGGGCGCGGGTGTTCGAGGCGACCGCAGCCTTCGTCCGCCGAGTGGGCGGCGTAACGGCATGACCGGTCTCCTCACAGGCGGCGAGCCGTTCCTCTTCCCAGGCTCCCGGACAGGCTGTCTGCTCGTCCACGGCTTCACTGCCTCGCCTCAGGAAGTGCGCGGCCTCGGCCAACACCTTTCGTCGCGCGGTTACACGGCGCTGGGGGTCCGCCTGTTCGCGCATGCGGCCGATATCCACCACATGCTGCGCGCCCGCTGGACCGACTGGTACAGCTCGGTCGAGGATGGCTACTCCATGCTGCGCGGGCAGTGTGACCGCATCGTGGTCATGGGGCTTTCCCTGGGCGGCGTCCTGTCGCTGATCCTGGCCGCCTCCTACCCGGTCGCCGGCGTCGTCGCCATGTCGACGCCCTATGCCCCCGCCCCGGATCCGCGCCTGCGATTGGCGCGGCTCCTGTCGCTCACCGTCAAGTTCCTCCCCAAGGGGCCGCCCGATTGGCGCGACCCTGCCGCGCAGGCCAGCCGCGTCGCCTACGCCGCCTACCCCATCGCTGCGGCACAGGAGACCTTCCAGGCGATGGCGGCCATGCGGGCCTGTCTCCCGCAGGTGACGGCTCCGACCCTGTTGATCCACTCGAAAGAGGACAACTTCGTCCGACCGGAAAACATGGCCGCCATCCGTGCGCACCTAGGGTCCAACGAAGTGGAAACCCTGCTCGTCGAGAACAGCAACCACGTGGTGACGCTCGACCTGGCCCGCCCGCTGATCTTCAACACTGCGGCCGCGTTCGTCGCCCGGCTCACGGCGGCCCACGCATGACGCGCGATCTCCGTCTGGTCGCCCTGGCGCTGGCCGTGTGGGGCGCCGGCGAGGGGATGTTCGTCTACTTTCAACCGCTCTACATCCAGCAGCTGGGCGCCTCGCCGCTCGAGATCGGGGCCATCCTGGGTGCGGCCGGCGTGGCCATGGCCGTGGCACACATCCCCGCCGGCGCGCTCTCCGACCACATCGGCCGCAAGCAGTTGATGGTCGCTTCGTGGGTCATCGGCACCGCCGCCGGCTGGTTGATGTTCCAGGCGCTTGCCCTGCCGCTCTTCGTCGCCGGTCTGCTGCTGTACTGGTCGACGACCTTCGTCATGGCGCCGATGTCGAGCTACATCACCGCCGCCCGCGGGGCGTGGAGCGTGGCCCGTGCGCTGACGACGGTCAACGCCGGCTTCAGTCTGGGCGCCGTCGCCGGGCCGCTGATCGGAGGCCAACTGGCCGAGGCGTGGGGGCTGCGGGCCGTCTACGGCACGTCGGCCTCGCTGTTCATCCTTTCCACCGCGCTGGTCCTCTTCATCCGGCCTCAGCCGACCGAGGCCCACGACGGCCCCTCGCGCTATCGCGCCTTGCTCGGCCGGGCGGGCTTCCTGCGCTTCCTGGTGCTGGCCTTCGCCGTGGCATTCGCCATCTACTTGAGCTGGCCGCTCACGCCGAATTACCTGCAGGAGGTGCGGCACGTCACCATCGGACAGATCGGGTTGTTCGGATCCTTCAATGCACTGGGCGCGACTCTGTTCGGTCTGGTGCTCGGGCGCCTCCCGCCCCGCCGCGGGTATGTGATCGTCCAGGCCATCGTCGCCCTGGCTGCCCTTCTGCTATGGCAGGGGTTGGGTGTCCCCTTGCTCGCGCTGGGCTACTTCCTGGCCGGAGGATTCCGAACCTCGCGGTCGCTCGTCAGCGCACAGGTCCAGGGATTGGTCCGTCCGGCCGAAATGGGGCTGGCGTACGGGATCGCCGAGACGGTCCAGAGTGGCGCGTTGATCGGAGCGCCGGCGCTGGCCGGCGTGTTGTATACGCGCGATCCGGGTCTCATGTTCCCCGTGAGCCTGGGATTGTTGGCTTTGACCATGGTGCTCGCGGCGCGCTTCGCACCCCGGGCCTCTGCCGGCGTGCCGGTGGCGCCTGAGCTCGCCGCGGCCCGGAGGGAGTGAGATGAACGCCTGGCTCGACTGGGGTGTGCCGGTCATCGTCTGGCTGCAAGGGCTGGGCGATTGGCTGCGCGCGCCGATGGAGTTCTTCACCTTTCTGGGAACGGAGCAGTTCTACCTGCTCGTCATGCCGGCCCTTCTGTGGTGCTACGACGTCCGCATGGGGCTGCGGCTCGGCTTCATTCTG
>Ga0154653_1184_pt1 | contig 12879 bp, 14 predicted proteins | sample Rifle2008BG13ft_FD_116082 | JGI IMG/M metagenome (GOLD analysis project Ga0154653, IMG submission 116082) | Chloroflexi bacterium RBG_13_68_17
GGGCTGCAGGACGAGTACTTCTACTTCGTGATGCCCTACCTCAAGGTGGGCACCCTCGGCGACCGCCTGCAGCGCGCCCCGCTCAGCCCGCAGGAAACCTCCCGCATCATGGCGCAGGTCTGCTCGGCCCTGGACGCGGCCCATCGCAACGGCGTCGTCCACCGCGACATCAAACCCTCCAACATCCTGCTCGACGAAGACGGCAACGCACTGCTGACCGACTTCGGCGTGGCGCAGACCTCCGATTCGACCGTCAGCCTGACCGGCTCGGCCCTGCTGGGCACGCCGGCCTATGTCTCCCCCGAGCAGGCGCGCGGCGATCCGGTCGATGCCCGCTCGGACCAATACAGCCTGGGCATCATCCTGTTCCTGATCGCCACCGGGCAGCTGCCCTTCGAGGCCGACACGCCGATCGGCGTCGCCATCAAGCACGTCCAGGAACCGCTGCCGCTGCCGCGCAGCGTAAACCCGCGCGTGCCCGAGGCGCTCGAGCGGGTGATCTTGAAGGCCACCGCCAAAGATCCGGGCGACCGCTTCGAATCGATGGCCGAGTTCAACAGCGCTTTTCAGGCGGCGCTCGCCCATGCGCTGGACCCCTCCCGGCCTGCCCCGCACGTGGTCGTGCCGCCGTCGGCGCTGATCACCGCGCGGCTCCAGCCCGTCCCATCCGCCGCCGAGAGGCGCCGCTCCCGAAGGCTGGTGTGGATCGGCGCACTGGCGGTCCTGCTCGTCCTGGTGCCGGCCATGGCCCTGGCCGCGCAGGGGATCATCGACCTCGTTCGTCCCCTGCCCACCGCTCTGACAGAAGTTCAATACGTCACGCCGATCGGCCTGGAGGCCACGGTCGAGGCCCTCTCTACAAGCCTGGCATTCCCCTCGGGTGGTGTCGGACTCTCCGGCGACCAGGTCGCCACGGCCGTGTCGGGGACGCTGATGGCGCAGGGTGCCTTGCCGCGCGGCGGGCCGGGCGAGTTCGCCTTCCAGTCTGGCGAACCGGCTGGGACGCCCACGCCGGGGACTGCGACGCCCGTTGTGACGCGCACCCCGACCCGGACGCCGCCGGGCGGCAGAGGCGGCGGGCAACCCGCCAACAGTACATTCACTCGCACGCCCACACCCACACCGACCGAATTCGGCGCACCGACCGAACCGGCGACGGATACTCCGGTCCCGACGGATACCCCAGCCCCGACGGATACCTTAGCACCAACGGACACCCCTGTACCGCCCTCAAGCACACCTGTCCCGCCCCCGACGAAGACGCCCGGTCCGCCGGCTTCCAATACACCCCACCCCAGCAACACGCACCAGCCCACCAACGAGCACGGCCCGCCATGATCGGATGCAGGAACGGACAGGCTCCCGGAGCCTAAAGGGCTCCGGGAGCCTTCGCGTTGGGTGAGGAGAGACCTGCCGTCTAGCTCTTGGCCGCTGCGGCGACGACGGCGAACGCTTGCGCATCCCGCACCGCCAGGTCGGCCAATACCTTCAGGTCTCGTCCGGGTAGCGGCCCCGCGGACCTTTCACGCGGTCGGCGGGCGCCACTTGACAGCGGGCCTCCTCGCGTATATATTTCATATACAAATGACTACAAAAAGCATACGCCCGGCATCGGTAGCCAAAGCCTTATTCACCTCGCAGGCCCGCCTTAGCGTGCTCAAACTCCTGCTGCTCAACGCCGACCAGCGCTTCTACCTTCGGGAGATCGCCGGGCGCAGCGGCCTGCCCGTCCGGGCGGTGCAGCTGGAGGTGGCGCGCTTGCAGGCCAGCGGGCTGCTGACCAGCGAAAATGAAGGCAATCGCAAATACTACCGGGCCAACCGGCAGGCGCCCGTCTTTCCGGAGCTAAAGTCGCTGCTCCTCAAGACCGTCGGACTCGGCGATCTTCTGCAGGGTCACCTGCGGCATGCATCCGCCGAGATCGCGGTGGCCTTTCTGTTCGGCTCCTTCGCCCTCGGAACGGACACCGCCTCCAGTGACGTGGACCTCATGGTGGTCGGCTCGATCAGCAGTCGGTCCCTGACCCGGCTGCTCGCGCCAGCGCGCGACAGCCTCGCACGTGAGATCAACCCCGTGGTCTTCACGGAGAAGGAGTTCCGGAGCAAGGTTGCCCACGGCAATCACTTCTTGCTCACCGTCCTGGGAGAGCCGAAGATCTTCCTGATAGGGGGAGAGAATGAACTTGAGCGAATTGCAGGCCCTCGGCAAACTCCGGCCGCACAAGATAAGCCGCAGGGAGATTGACGATCTGCCGCGGCTGGCCGAACGCGACCTGGGAGACGCACGGGTCGCGGGCGTATCCGCGGATTGGCGCTTCATGATCGCCTACGAAGCTGCCGTTGCGTTGGCGACCATACCGCTTCACTGTGCCGGCTTCAGGACGGACGGAACCGGCCACCACCAGACCACCTTCCTGGCCCTGCCGCCAGTGATGGGCATGGACCTCGCCGATCTGGCGGTCTATTTCGACACGTGCCGCACGAAGCACAATGCCAGCGCGTATGATCGAACCGGCAGCACTTCAGAGACGGAGGTGGAGGAGCTTCTCGGCGCGGCGGCCGAATTCCGCGCGAAGGTCGTGTCCTGGCTAAAGGCGAACTACGCGGAGCTTATAGAGTAGCCGGTCGCAACGAGCAAACGCGCAGGCTCCCGGAGCCCGACGGGCTCCGGGAGCCTTGATGTTCATAGGGAACGGTGTGCGGCTTAGCTCTTCGCTGCCGCGGCAACAACGCTGAAGGCTTGCGCATCCCGCACCGCCAGGTCAGCCAGGACCTTGCGGTTCAGGCGGATGCCGGCGGCCTTCATGTCGTGGATCAGACGGCTATAGGTGGTGCCGTTAAGCCGGGCGGCGGCGTTGATGCGGGCGATCCACAGTCGCCGCAATTCGCGCCGGCGCGTGCGGCGGTCACGATACGAATACCACAGGCTCTTGAGCATCGCCTCGTTCGCCCGTCGGAACAGGCGGTGGCGCGAGCCGAAGGTGCCTTTGGTCAGCTTGAGGATCTTCTTGTGCCTGCGGCGGGTGACAATCCCGCCCTTCGTGCGTGCCACGTTTCACTCTCCTGCGGTCCCCTGGGCGCCGATGCCTCGTACCGCGCATCCGTTGTCTGCACCCAACGGCCGCAACCCTGGCGGCAGATGACGACGGCCGGCTACTTCGCCATGTACGGCGCCAGACGGCGGACGCGCTTGGCGATGCCTTTGCCCCGAACAGGCTGCATCTCGGACAGCAGGCGCTTGGCCCGCGCCGAGCGGCGGCGGCGCAGGTGGCTCTTGCCGCCCTTGGTGCGCATCAGTTTGCCGGCACCGGTGACCCGAAACCGCTTCGAGGTCGCCTTATGCGTCTTGAGCTTCAACTTGCCGTGTGTCTTTGCTTTTCTCGGCACGGCTGCTCTCCTTGCCTTTCCGTTCTGCCTGCGAGTTCCTCCCCGCAGGGGAGACAACGCCGCGGACGAACGCGCTGTCCGCGGTGACATGATCGCTGAGTTCGACGGCTGGGCCGCGGCTACTTGGCCTTGCCCGGCGCCAAGACCATGAAGATCGTGCGACCTTCCATGCTCGGCGCCTGCTCCACCATCCCGACGTCGCCCAATTCATCGGCTACGGACTTCAGATCTTCCAGCGCAATCTCAGGGTACGTGATCTCACGACCCCGAAAGCGGATGCGCACACGAACCTTCTTGCCTTCCGTCAGCCAGCGCCGGGCGTCGCGCACCTTGAAAGAACGGTGGTGATCCGAGGTCTTCGGGCGCATGCGGATTTCCTTGACCTCGACCTTGGTCTGCGCCTTGCGCGCCTCCCGGTCCTTCTTCTGTTTCTCGTAGAGGAACTTCCCGTAATTGAGGACACGACAGACCGGTGGATCGGAGTTGGGGGCGACCTCGACCAGGTCCAGGCCAGCCTCTTCGGCGATGCGCAGGGCCTCGGCAATCGATACGACCCCGACATTGCCTCCGTCGGGGCCGATCAGCCGGACCTCCCTGACGCGGATCCCCTCGTTGACGCGATACTCAGATGCGCTGATCTCCCGCTCCTCCCGTGGCCGTGCCGCCCGATTGAGCCCGGGCGGGTCGGCCGTGCGCTGGATGATACCACGAGTGCGCAGCAGCCGTCAAACCGAGGCGCCTGTCCGCCGGGTCTCGCGGCCCGGATTCTCGCCGCGGCGGCGCGGCCGGCTGGCTGCACCCCACGCGGCGAGAAGCAATCCCCCCAGGATCGCGAGCGTGGGCCCGGTCAGGCCGGAGGCGGACGGTGCCTCCACCTGTGCCGGTTGCCGACCGTTGGCCTCCCAGAGATAGGCCGTCAAGTCCCGGTAGTCCTCGTCGGCCAGCCCGCCAGGGCGCTGGGGCGGATGCGTCAGGCGCAGATAGGCCTCCAGATCGGTTGCCCGGCTGAATTCGTTCAACCCCTGGGCTCCACCGATCACGCCCGGGATGACTCTTGGCAGCGGAAACCCTTCGTCGCCCAGCCGGCCGGCGTGGCAGCCTCTGCCCCAGCAATTCTGGTGGTCCTCCACCCAGACCTGACGCCATTCATCGGTCAGGCCCTGGCCGCGATCGCCGTGGCAAGGCATGCAGTGATAGTAGTAGAGGACCTGGCCTGCCTGCGCCGCGGTGGGACTTTCGGGCAGAATGGGCAGCGCCAACCGGTCGATGTGCGGGACCGGCGTTGGCTGGGGCGGCTGCGCTTCCGCCGGGAGAGCCGCCGATGCCAGCTCAAGACCCGCGCAGAGCGCACTGCCGGCGAGCAGGATCGCGGCCGACCGGTGAGTGAATACAGGCCGGCTGACGATGGTCAGCCGGCCGGCGAGTTCACGGAGGGCGAGGCGAACGATCGGGACCTCCTAGGGCTGACCCCCCGGGCCGTTACCTCCCTGCCCAGGCCCGTACGGACCGGTGCCGGTCGGCTCCGGAGTGCAAGTATCGCACGTCCCGTCTCCAGGGCCAAACCCGCCCCCCGATCCATCGCCGCTGCCGCCCGGGGCTGTGTCCGGCTGATCGGGGGCATCCTCCGGGCGACTTAAGCCCTGGCGCAGACGGAAGGTCAGCGGATCTTCCAGGCCGCCATCGGCCATGGTGCGCGCCTGGGTCATCGTCTGCTCGGCGAGGCGCAGCGCCTCCCCGGCTTGCTCCGGCGCGTTCAACCTGGCCTGTTCCAGGGTCCGCACCTGGTTCTCCGCCATCGTCCGGATCCGCTCCAGCGCTCCCGCCATTTCCGCGTCCCCCAGCTGGGCCGCATACTGCAGGGCCTGTTGCAGCTGCTCCTGGAGACGCGTTTGGACGCGCTCCGGGACGGCGTCCCCATCGGCCGCCAGTGCGGTCATTTCCCGGACCCGCTCCGCCACAAAGCCCACCAGGAGATCCAGGTCCCCCTGCAGATCCCCGTTCAGCGCCAGCTGGACCTGCTCGCTGAGCAGCTTGACGCCATAGAGTGGATCTGAAGGAAGGCTGTCCTGCGCGGCGTACGCTGTCGCACCCGCGCCCCCGAACGCCAGGGCCAGTGCCAGCACGAGACTCACGATTGCCGTCATGGGTGAACGCTCCTTTCCGAGCAAGAATGTCCACCCTGTAGGACGCTCGCGGCCGGCGCGAGATACGGGCTGCCTGAGGGCCCGGGCCTGCTCCAAGAACGCCCGCCGGCCGGACGTAGCCGCGACCGGGTCACGCGCCGGAACTGGCCGGAGCGCCTCCAACGCTTCCAGGGAGGCCCGATATGCGGACAGTTCCCCGTCGGCCTGCCCCTCGCCGGACAGCCGGCGGGACAATGCCTCGTCCAGCCGATCGTCTGCCTCGCTCATCCGTCTCCCTCCGCAGTCGTGCCCAGCATGCGCCGCAACCCCTCCAAGGCCCGGTGCTGCAACGACTTCACCGCGCCCACGGGCTTCCCCAGGGCGGCGGCGATCTCCTCATTGCTCAGCCCCTCGTAGTATTTGAGCAAGACAACCTGCCGCTGATCGGCCGTTAGACTCCATAGCGCCGTGCGGGCCTTCTCTCCCGTGATCTGATGCTCCGCCGCCCGGGCGGGGTCGTCGTCGGCAGGCAGGGGCAGGCCGTCCAGTTCGACCTCCACGCCGCGGCGCGCCTCCCGCCGCCGGCGGTCCATCGCCAGATTGTGGGCGATGCGGTAGAGGTAGGCACGCAGGTGCTGGCGTGGGCCCGCCTCCGACCGCAGTGCGAGGATCAGCCGGTGGAAGGTCTCGGCTACCACATCCTCGCAGACCTGCCGGTCTCCGAGCAGGCGGAAGGCGTAGCGGAACAACGCCGGGCTGAGGGCGTCGTAGATCTCCGCCAGGGTGCGCTCGTCCAGTCGGCGGGCGCCGGACAGCCACTCGGAGTCGGTGGAGGGCATCCTCTGCCTGATAAGACGCTCGGCCAGACTCGCGGATACGGCCGAGGGTCACCATGCTAGCACAGGCACGGGCGAGACCGAAGGGGGCGCCGATCTCCGCTGCCTCCCGGCGCCGGAGCCAACAACTCGATGCGGGCGGACTGACGACACCCCGGGCGGAATGCGCCGCGTCTCAGGTCGTCGCATTTGGGTATACTCAGTCCGATATCAGCGCGCAATCGGGCGGCGGACCCTTACACCGGCTCCGCGGGAGATGACCATGACGCACAGGAAGCTCCGCTGGGTCGCACCGGGGTTACTCGCCCTGTCGGGCGTGGCGTGCGGCCTGGCGGGAGCCGTCGCTCCGCCGGGAACCAGCCAGCAGGCCAGCGCGACACCGATTTCCAACCCGGCCGCCCTGCCCCCGGCCACGGCGACCGTCGCCATCCCCCCGCAGTGCCAGAATGTCGCGCTGGCCACGCTGCCGGCCGCCACGACCATCGCGGTGCCGACGCCGAATCTCAGCGCCAATCCCGATCTGTCGTCACAGGATCAACTGCGCGTGCTCCAGGAAATTGTGGACGCGATCACCCAGGAGTACGTCTATCTCGACTTCAACGGGACCGACTGGCCGAACGAAGCCGCCGCCGTCCGCTGGCATGTGGAGAACGGATTGACGACGCCGGCCCTTTACGCCGAGTTGGATGCTCTCGTGAACGCGCTCGGTGACGAGCATTCCTATTTCGAATCTCCGGTGGAGGTGGCTGCGAGTGAGGCGGCGATGGCGGGGATTGTCGACTACACCGGTATCGGAGCCCTGCTCCTGCCCTTATTGGACAAGCGCCGGGTGACGGTGCTGGCCATCCTTCCCGGGTCGCCTGCCGAAAGCGCCGGGATCAACCCGCACGACAGCATTCTGGCGGTCGACGGCCTGCCCGTCGCCGAGCCCGGGATTGTCTACCGGGAGCGGGTGCGCGGGCCCGAATGTTCGGCCGCTGTGCTCACGGTCGTCTCTCCCGGCGGGGAGCCTCGTCCGGTCACGGTCGTGCGTGTCCATGTCTCCGCCCCGCTCCCGATCGATGCCCGGCTGGTGCCGACCAGCGACGGCTCTCGCATCGGCTACCTGTTCATCCCCAGTTTCTTCGACGAGACGATCCCTGACAGGGTGAGGGCCGAGCTCGACGCCTTCGGCCCCTTGGACGGATTGATCATCGACAACCGCGTGAACGGCGGCGGTGTGAGCAGCGTCTTGCTCCCGATCCTTGGATACCTCACTTCCGGGCGGCTGGGCGAGTTCGTCAGCCGCAGCGGCAGCCGGCCAATGGACATCGCCGCACAACCGATCCACAACTCGCAGACCGTGCCGCTGATCGTCTTGGTCGGCGAGGACACCGTCAGCTACGCTGAGATCTTCGCCGGTGTGCTCCAGGACTCAGGCCGGGCGGCGCTCGTCGGGGAGACCACGCCGGGGAATGTGGAAACCCTGCACGGCTACATCTTCGACGACGGCTCGCAGCTGTGGATGGCTCAGGAGCGCTTCGACCCGGCCGCCTCTCACGCCGACTGGGAGGCCTCCGGGATCGTCCCAGACGTGATCGTCGACGCCGATTGGGACACGTTCACTTTCGAGACCGACCCGGCCGTGGCGGCTGCGCTCGACCTCTTCGGGCATCGTTAGGCCGGCCGGGGGTCAGGAGCGAGTAGGCGGCTCGGAGAGCAGCGGCCCGACGACGTCGGCGGCGAAGGTCAGCCCGAGTGCGGCGAAGGGGGTGACCATCCAGGCGTGGGCCAGGGCCAGCAGCCAGCGATCCGGCGTGGCCACATCCGTGTACCAGACGACCGAAAAGAGGAGGTTCAGCCACAGGGTGATGAGCGGGAAGGCAGCCAGTGTCGTCAGCAGCAGGGTGGCGGCGCGCCGGGCGAGCGCGTCGGCCGGCACCGGGCGCGCATGGGCCCACCGCCAGGCCAGGGCCGCCCAGACGGCCAGACCGTAGGCCATGATCACGAACGTCACGGCCAGCACCAGACCGGGGTCGATCCGGCCTCCGGGGAGCGTCCACCATCCGGCCAAGTGCCCCAGGATCGACAGCGAGTTGGCCAGCATACCGATCAGCCCGCTGGCCACGACGAAGGGATGCAGTCGTTTCATCCACCCACCTCTGAGATCGCCCGTACCTAAGACAACCCACGAGATTCCAACCGGCTCACATACCGGGAGCGGGCGCGCCTGAACCGTGAAGCGGCGTTGCCTGGCCGCGGGCCGGCGGCCGCGGCCGCGCCAGCTGCGGGCGGAGGCGCGCGGCGGCGCGTGCCAGCAGCGGCTGGCGCCCGTCGACGCCCGGCGGCGGCAGGACGCCCGGCGGCCCCCAGTAGCCGGCGTCGGCCAGCAGCCACGTGTCGAGCATCAGCCGGTCGACGCCCACCGGCATCAGCAGGCTCTCGACGGCGCGCAGGAAGAGCTCGGTGTAGGCCTGCCGGTCGTAGGGCTCGTCGCCGGTCAGCCGCTCCCAGGCGCGGGCCTTCTCCGGGCCGGCCACCAGCAGGAAGCGCAGGTTCTCGCCCGGGCTGAGCGCGATGCCGGCCTGCGTCAGCTCGTGCGCCACCCGCGCCGCCAGCGTGCGCACGCTGAACTCGGCCGGCTGGCGCGACAGGCGGTGCGTGACCACCAGATCGCGCGGCGAGACCTGCCCGGCCTGCAGCTGATCCAGCCGGCGGCGCGCGTAGGTGACGGCCTGCGGCAGCCGGGCGCGGAAGCCGGCGATGTCCTCGCCCTCGGCCAGGATCTCCAGGATGCCCATCTGCGTTTCTTTAATGAAGCGCGGCGTGTCGTGGCGGCGGTACTCGATGCCGCGCACTTTGACCTGGCCGTCCTCGAAGGCGCCGAAGTAGCGGTTGGCGGCCGAGACGCGCGGCTCGGTCCGCGACGGCAGGAAGGCCACCCAGCGGTAGATGCCCTCCAGGCCGATCTCCAGGCCGGTCTGGGCGCGGATGGCGGCCAGCAGGCTCTCGTAATCCGGCCGCTGCGCCGCGCCCGGGCGGTGGATCCACAGCCCGTCCACGTACAGGTGCAGGACGCGAAAGCCGCGCTGCTCGACCATCTCCTTGGCCTGGAGCAGGACCTCGCGGCCGTAGGCGGTGACCGACTCGTGCGCCTCGATGCGCCCGAAGCGGGCGTTCTTGTAGCCCAGGTAGCCGAAGCAGGTGACCAGCAGCCACTTGTGGGCCGAGTAGCGCCGCCGAAAGGCCTCTTTGCGCGGGTCGTCCTCCGGCAGCTGGCGCACCAGGGCCTTGTAGCGGCGGCGTTTGTCGAGCAGCGGCGCCAGCGTCTCGGGCACCAACCCTTGGCGGTGGGTGCACACCGGCGTGCCGATCTCGGGCACCGGTTTGCCCTGGCAGCAGTCCGTCCCGACCGTCTCGGGCGAGAGGTTGAAGCGCACCATGATGCTCGGGTACATGGCGCTGAAATCGAGCTCGGCGACGTGCTCGTGCAGGCCGGCGATCGGGTTGTAGACCAGCCCGCCCTTGTCGGCCGCCAACAGCTGCAGGCCGGTCTTGAGCGCCTCGGGCTGGCGCTTCTGCCAGGGAACGAGCACGCCGCGGCGCAGGGCGGTGTTGACCTGCATGGCGCTGATGCCGGTGCCGGTCGAGACGCGGGCGACGGTCTGCACCGGCAGGTTGGTCAGCCGGGCGATCTCGAGCGTCCCGTCCAGGCCGTAATCGTCGGCCAGGAAGGCGTTCTGGCGGTCGATGTGCCAGCGCCCGAAGAGCGTGTGCTGCTCGTCGCGGAAGACGATCCGCCCGTAGGAGAAGTACGAGTGCGCCGGCTTGTGCGCCACCTGCTGGCCGGGATCGCGGTTGAGCGGCAGCGGGATGCCGTAGTGGCGCGAGAGATCCAGCAGGCGAGGCAGGAGGTACGAGTCGCCGTAGGCGCTGATGAGCAGGTCGGGGTCGTGACGCTCGAGCAGATGGCGGACGCCCAGCACCAGTTGGCGCGAATGGCGGCGCGGGAAGACGTGCTCGCGGCCGTCGACCTCGACCCGCAGGTCGCCGCGGTGGCCGCGGGCCGGGTTGCGCAGCTCGCCGTCCAGGCGCAGCGTCATCACCCGCAGCGGCGGCAGGCGGTAATCGACCTCCCAGGGCGTATCCAGCGCCTGGATCGCCTCGATCCGGCCGTCGACCTGCTCGATGGCGCAGTAGGCCAGCGGGAAGACGCCCCGGCTCAGGGCGTAGCGCTGCGGGATGGGGATGTCGGTGTCGTAATACGTCAGCTGCGGCCGGAACTCGGCCGTCTGGCGGAAGACGCCGGCGAAGGCGGCGGCGACGCGCACGCCGACCTCGAGCACCTCGATCTCGCGGTCGAGGAAGAGGTCGCGTCGCTCGGCGCGGCGGAACACGACCGGCGCCCGCCGGGCGCGCAGCATCCGACAGACGGCGCGCAGCTCCTCCTGCGGGCCGCCGACGTAAAAAGCCGGGGTGAGCTGATCGCGCAGGGCGTGGGCGCGGCCCTGCGGGTCGATCACCCAGACCGTCAGGCCGTCCCCGGCCGGATAGACGTCGAAGAGCCAGCCGTACAGCGTCGACACCGGGGTTTCTCCGCTCACGCCGCCTCGCTCTCATCGGCGAGGGCATCCGAGGCCGGCGGGCTCTCGCCGACCGGAGGCACGCCGGCGCCCAGCCGCTCGCGCAGCCGCATGACCTCTTTGTGCTCTTCGACCAGCATGGCCAGCAGCATGATCTCGAAGGGCAGCAGGTGGGAGGCGTAGGCGGCCGCGGCCAGATGGCGGCGCGAGGCGGCCAGCAAATCGTCCAGGGCGCGCTGGTCCTCCAGGCGCAAAGCGCGGCGGAAGCGCAGGAGCGAGCCCTGCTCCTGCAGGAAGGCGTTGGTGATCGACGGCAGGGTGCGGCCCATGTTGACCTCGCAGGGTGGATGGTCTCGGTTTCAGAACAGCCTCGGCTGGAGCGGCTCCGCCGGCGCCGGGGCGCGCAGCATCCAGGCGCTGTCGGCGGCGGTCTGCAGACGGTCGAGCAGCGTCCAGCGCTCCTTAACCCCGCGGCCTACCACTAAACCTTCAGCGGAAGGCCGCGGGGTAATCAGCGTCTGCGGTTCACGCGCCCCGACGATGACCGGCCCGGTGGCGGCCAGGCGCTTGAGGTGGGTCAGGCTGGTGGTCAGCAGGCGCTCGCTGTCGCGCAGCGGGACGCTCTCGTCGTAGAAGGTCGAGAGCAGATCGAGCACGAAGAGCGGGTCGGGGCCGGCCGGGCTGGTCTCGATCAGCTCGGCCAGCTGGAAGCAGGTGAAGGCGCGCGACAGGCGCAGCCGGCCCAGGACGCCGTGGGTGTCAACCGTCAGGCGCCGCGCCAGGCGGGCGACGAAGTAGCCGTCGAAGCTGTTGCCGCCGTCGAACAGCCGCACCGTTGCGCCGCCAGCGGCCATGACCGTGGCCGCCGCCAGCAGCGTCCGGCTGGGGGTGTGCGCTCCCCAGAACAGCGCCAGCCGCGGCTGGCTCAGCGCCTCCAATAACGCCGGATCCGAGGCCGGAATCGGGAGATCCGAGAGAGCCAGGGGAAGCAGCTCAAGCGGCATAGGTGCCTCCTGTTTGGGTATAGAACGTCTGTTCTATTTATACGGGAGATCGGGGCGAAAGACCATCCCACCGGAGGGGGAGCCGGGCGGGGGATTCCGGGCCTCCCCTTCCCGGGAGACTGCCCCACGCGCCCCAAGGACAATGGTCAGGGTCTATTTGTGACGTTTGGCGCTAACAAGGGTGGCGCCCCTGCACCATACTCTCTATGTATCCGGATATCCGAATACCCGGAGAGGTAAACATGCCGGTACCCTCGCTGGACGAACTTAGCCTGCTGCACGAACGCGTCTGCAAAGCCGTGGGGGAACCCAGACGCATCCAGATCCTGTATGCCCTGGACGCCCGCCCTCACAACGTCTCCGAACTGGCCGAGGCGCTCGGCCTCCCCCAATCGACCGTCTCCCGCCACCTGACCATCTTGCGCCAGAGCTCATTGGTCGTGGCGCAGCGCAGCGGTTCGAGCATCACCTACAGCCTGGCCGACGGCGGGATCATCGAGGTCCTCGACCGCATGCGCCGCGTCCTGCGCGATGCCCTCTCCCGCCAGCCCAGCCTGGTCGGCTGACCTCCCCCTGGAGCGACCATGAAAGACTTCAAGTACGTCTGGCTCGTCGGTCTGACCGTCACGCTCCTGCTGATCGCCATCCCGGTCGTGGCCTTCGTCCGCCGCGATCCACAACCGGTCGACGACCCGTGGGGCTTCGTCCCCGACCATCCGCAGCACACCGATCACAGCGACCTGTTCGAAGGCCCCTTCGCCAGCGGCCCGCAGGTCACCGCCGCCTGCCTCGAGTGCCACCCCGACTCGGCCCATCAGGTCGCCATGACCGCGCACTGGACCTGGCTGGGCGAACCGGTGCTCATCGAAGGACACAACGAACCGGTCGCCATCGGCAAGGCCAATCTGCTCAACAACTTCTGCATCGGCATCCAGTCCAACTGGCCGGGCTGCACGAGCTGCCACGCC
>Ga0154653_1225_pt2 | contig 12639 bp, 12 predicted proteins | sample Rifle2008BG13ft_FD_116082 | JGI IMG/M metagenome (GOLD analysis project Ga0154653, IMG submission 116082) | Chloroflexi bacterium RBG_13_68_17
GCGCTGTGCGCAGGCTGAAGCTAGGCGCAGTCCCCACACCCTCAGACCCGAGAATTTTGTCGGGAGAGGGCCGCCAGCCATTCCGGGACGTTCAGCAGGAGCGGGAAGTCCGGCTCCTCCGCCCGGATGGCGCAGCTCAGGGCGATGGCCTGGGGGACCCGCAGCCCCGTGGCACGGACGACCTCTGAGTTCGAGAACAACTCCCGCGGGGTGCCGTGAAAGACGGTCCTCCCGTCGAGCATCACGGTGGCCTGCTTGCAGTAGTTGGTCACCAGGGTCATGTCGTGGGTGATGATCAGGATCGTTCTGCCCCGCGCGTGCAAGTCCTGCAGCAGTTGGGCGATGCTGGTCACCATGCGAAAATCCTGACCGGTGGTCGGCTCATCGACGATGATGATCTCGGGTTTCATCGCCAGAATTGAAGCCACGGCCAGACGTTGGCGCTGGCCTTTGCCCAGGAACAGCGGATCCTCGTCCTGCTTGTCCAGCAGATCGACCGCCCCCAGCGCCTCCAATACCCGCCCGTGCATCTCCTCCGCCCGCACATCCATGTTGCGCAGCCCGTAGGCCACTTCGTCGTACACCCGGCGGGTGAAGATCTGATGGTCGGGGTTCTGAAAGACATAGCCGACGGAGCGGGGGAGCTGCGCCCGTACTCGCGGCTGGCTGATATCCCGTCCCAGGATCCGGGCATTGCCCTTCCAGGGGCGGTAGATGCCGTTGAGGACCTTGGCCAGGGTGGTCTTGCCGCTGCCGTTGTTGCCCAGCAGGGCCAGGAAGTCGCCGCGATGCAGGCTCAGGTCGGCCCCCTTGAGGGCCACCGTGCCGTCTTCGTAGCGGAACCACAGATCATCGACGGTGATCAGCAGCTCCTGGTTCGGGGGTGGATCGGCGGGGAGGGCGCTCCCATCGATGTCCCGCGGGAAGGCCCGGGCGGCTTCCTCGACACTGAGGGGGATTCCGTCGCCGAGGTGCATCCGCGCCCCCTGGGCGATACGCGAGACCTCGAAGGTGTAAATGCCCCGGTCGCTGAGCAGATCCATGTTGCTGTAGAACTTGCGCACGGGACTGACCAGCTCCACCCGCCCTTCGCTGACCAGGGCCACTCGATCGCAGAAACTGGCCAGGACGTCGGGGTCCTGCTCGACCAGGATGACGGTCAGGTTGTGCAGCTGCTTGAGGCGGCGGGTGGCCGCCACCACCTCGTGCTTGCCGACCGGGTCGAGATCGCTGGTCGGTTCGTCCAGGATCAAGACCTCCGGCCGCATGGCCAGGAAGGAGGCGATCGCGACCCGCTGCTTCTGTCCACCGGAGAGGTCGGCCGGGTGCAGGTACTCGGCCACCGGCCACAGGTCCTGCAGGCCGACCATGGCCAGCGCCTCTTGTACCCGTCGTTCGATCTCGTCCTTCGGCAACCCAAGGATCTGCAGGCCGTAGGCGACTTCGTGCAGCAGGCTCATGCGCAGGAATTGATTCTCGGGGTCCTGGAACACCATGCCGACCCGCGGCGAGATGATACCGGAGCGGGTGATCGCCCCCAGCGGCTCGCCGGTTTGAGGGTGAGGGCCGGCCTGCGGATCGACGACGGTCACGGCCTCCCCCAGCACCGATACGCTGCCGCGCAGGTGGTGGTTCACCCTGCGCATGGGGATCTTGACCGCGTGGGGGATCAGCCCCAGGACGAACTTGCAGATCGTGGTCTTGCCCGCGCCGCTGGTGCCGGTGATCCCGAAGAACTCGCCCTGCTCGATCTGCAGGCTGACTCCCTGCAGCGCCCAGGGGTTTTCACTGCCGACGAAGGCCGGGTATCGCCAGTGCAGGTCCTGGATCTCAACCGCGTTCATGGTGTCTCGGACCCTTCACGGCGCGCTGGCCACGGTGATCCCGATCAGCCGGCTCAGGTTGAGCTGAAAGACCAGGACGGCCACGGCCAGAGCAACCAACAACACCATCAGGACCAGATCGACGGCCCGGATCGGCCGGGTCTCACGGTACTCGACCGGCCGGATCGAGAGGCGGGTCATACCGCGGGCATTGACTGCATCCCCGACCTCGGTGGAGCGCCGGATCATGGTGACGATCAGCGGCACGGAGACCCGGGCCAAATCCAGGATCCGCCCCACCACACCTTTGCGCTGCACGTCCACCCCGCGCGCCACCTGCGCCTGGCGGATGGTGCCGTAGTCCAGGACGGCCATGCTGAGGCTGCGCAGCATGACCGAGGTGAAGAAGCTCACCGAGTACGGCAGTCCCAGCTGCTGCATGGCTCCCAGCGTCTCGGCATCGCGGGTGGTCATGACCAGGGTCAGCGATAGAAACACCATGGTCGCGTACCCGAAGACCTTGGTGGCTGCCACGACCAGATTCTTATCGGAGACGATCAGGCTCAGCGGGTGGAAGAAGGGGACCTGCGCCAGGACCAGCCGCGGGTTGAGTTTCAGCCAAGCGAGCGCCAGCGCTAGGGCGAGCCCCCCGACCAGCCCCCAAGAGAGGGAGCGCGCTAGCCGGTAGTAGATCATGGGAAAGAGGACCAGGGCAGCCAGGCTGGCCGAAAGTGCCAGCGTCAACGTGCCATCGTACAGCGGGCGCTCGAAGTAGACTTGCGTCCCGCGATCCGGATTGAAGATCAGCCAGGTGAGGAACAGCATGGTCAGCATGGGGAAGATCACGAACAGATAGGAGCGGAACAGCCACACCAGCGCGCCGCTCATCAGCAGGGCCACCAGGCTGAGGACCGCCAGAAGCACCGCGCCGGCCGGGTCAGGGTCGTGCATGCTCATCTGGCGGACGATGACCAGGGAGATCAGCAGCACCCCGACGAACTTGGTGGCGATGTGCAGGCGGGCCAGCGGCGAGTCGATCTGCATCGAGAAGAGGAACGTACGGACATAGCGGATCCCTTCTCGCTGCCGTGCCGCCGAACCTGCAGCTGCGTTCATGCACCCCTCCGGGGTCGACCGAGGCGCGCGAACCACGCACGATCGACGCCGACGGACCCGGATGGCTTTCCGTCCCTTGGAAAGTGCTTCCATAGAACGGAAACCCCCTTTCACTATAGGATGAATCTGTACCGGAGTCAACCGGCCCGTTCCATGGGGTTGACCCGGGGCCCAAAAGCCTCTATACTGATCGCGGTGTTTCCATGTCATGGAAAGTGCTTCCATAGCACGGAAAGCCGCTCGGCAGCATGGTCATGCCGAGCAGCCTCCGCACTGAAGGACAGCCGTGGGTGAAGTCACCGTCCGCAGCGTAGATCGGGCCCTGCGCATTCTGCAGGCTTTTTCCTCGGACGAGCAGGAGATGAGCCTGAGCGACCTCGGGCGCCGCCTTGAGCTCAGCCCCAGCACCATGTATCGCCTGCTCGGCGCGCTGCAGCGACAGGGCTTCGTCGAGCAGAGCGAAACCGGCGGCAAGTACCGCCTCGGCCTGACCCTCTTCAAGCTCGGTTCGCTCGTCCAGCAGGGGATGGATCTGCGGATGCAGAGCGAGATCTCGCTGCGGCGGCTGATGCGCAAGACCTCCGAGACTTCCTACCTGTGCGTCATCGACGGCGACGAGGCACTGTGCCTCGACCGGGTCGAGGGCGCTCAGCAGGTGCGCGTGCTGGCGCTCGATGTCGGCGGTCGCCTGCCGCTCAACTGCGGCGGCGCGCCGCGGGCCCTGTTGGCTCATATGACCGACGAACAGACGGAGGCTTACCTGAAGCGGCGAGCGTTCCCCCGCCTGACGGCCCACTCCCTCACCCAGCCCGACCAGATCTGGCAGGACATCCTGCAGACCCGCAAGCAGGGCTATACCTACAGTGTTGAGGACGTCATCGAGGGGGTGGCCGCCATCGGCGCTCCGATCCGGGACCATTCCGATCAGGTGATCGGGGCTATCAGCATCGCCGGGCTGCTGCAGCATTTCGACCAGGACAAACTGGCCAGCTTCATCCAGTCGGTGCGCGAAGAGGCCCAAGCCGTCTCGATCAACATGGGATGGGAAGCGCCGAACGGCGCAGTGCCCTAATTTGCCGGCCCGGGCCGGGAGCCCACGCCGGCGGAGGAGACCAATGACTGTTCCTGCAACGGTTGACCTGAAGATCATCGGTGGGCAGGTCGTGACCTCGGCCGGCATCCGCCCGGGCCTGGAGATCGCCGTCCAAGACGGCAAGATCGCGGCCATCGGCGTGCCGCCCTTCATGCCCGCGGCCCGGCAGGTCATCGACGCCAAGGGCAAGTATGTGCTGCCCGGCCTGGTCGACTCGGAGGCTCACCCGGGCTGCTACGTCCCCTTCGAAAAGGACCTGTCCAGCGAGAGCTGGGAGGCTGCCTCGGTCGGTGTGACCAGCTGGGGCGTCCACGCTCCCAGTACGCGCCTGGGCGCCGAGCCCTTCCAGGAATACGTCCAGCCCGAACACGTGCTGCCCTTCAGCCAGGTGATCGACGGGGCGATCGAAATCGTCAATCGCGTGTCGGCGGTGGATGTGTTTCTGACGTTCATGCTCGAGACCGACGCTCAGGCGGAAGAGATCCCGCTATACGCAGAGAAATGGGGCGTCACCTCCCACAAGCTCTACCTTCAATCGATGCGTCCCGAGCTGGACAAGTACTGGGGCGGCCGCCGGGCCGGACTGGGCCACGGTTTCGACGACGGCACGGTCTACCTGGCCATGGAACGAACCGCACAACTCGGACCGCCGGCGATCATGTGCGCTCACATGGAAAACTGGCAGGTTGGCCGGATCTTCGAGAAGCGCCTGATCGAGGCCGGGCGCACCGACTTCGGGGCCTGGACGGATCGATCGCCTGATTTCGCCGAGGCCCATCACGTCCGCTCCTACGGCTACCTGGCCAAGATCACCGGCTGCCCGCTGTACGTCCAACACGCCACCACCAGCCTGACCTACGAGGAGATCCTCAAACTCCGCGGCGAAGGCGTCAAAGTCTACGCCCAGACCGGCCCGGCCTGGCTGTATCTGACCCCCGAGAACGGCTGGCGGATCAACGTTCCGCTTCGCCGCCGCGACCACATCGAGAAGATCTGGGAAGCGCTGGCGAGCGGGGTCATCGACGCGGTCGGCTCCGATCACGTCATCTCCTGGGACCCTCCCGCCCGAGAGAAGATGTACGACGAGAACATCTGGAAGCTGCGCACCGGATTCACCTCCCGGGTCGGCCTGCTATCCCCGGTGATGCTGAGCGAGGGCGTCAACAAGGGCCGCATCAGTTTGGAGCGCATGGTGGAAGTGTGCTGTGAGAACCCGGCCAAGATCTTCGGCCTGTATCCCAAGAAGGGCGCGCTCCAGGTCGGTTCGGATGCGGACATCGTCCTGGTCGACCTGGACAAGGAAGTCACCCTGGAAAAGAAGCACCTGTTCACTCGCTCCGGCTGGTCGATCGCCGAAGGCCACACCTTCAAGGGATGGCCGGTGATGACCATCCTGCGCGGGAACGTCGTCTCGCAGTGGCCGGATGACTCGGACCGCCCGGTCGTCACCCGTGAACCGCTGGGCGAGTACCTCCCCCGCGTGCTCGGACAGCAGAACCACCCCCTCGAGGACCGCACCGCCGCGTCCGAGCGGGCCTCGGTTCCGGCTCGGTGAGCCGGGCACAGGAGGATAGCCATGGCGATCTGGGATGACGTGCTGACCGATCAGGATCGGGTCGTATACGAAGGCGCCGGCTGGGGCAAGCCGGCCGGGTACGGCAAGCGCCCCGCCCTGCTGATCGTGGACGTGATCTACAACTTTGTCGGGGACAAGCCGGAACCCATCCTGGAGTCGATCAAGAAGTGGCGCTACAGCTGCGGGGAGGTGGGCTGGGAGGGCGTGCATGCCCTGCAGCGCTTGATCGCCAAGGCCCGCCAGAAACATATCCCCCTGTTCTACACGACCTGGGAACGACGAGCCGATCTGCTCGACAACGGGGCCTGGAACCGCAAGAACTACCGGGTGGACGACCCCATCGATGTGCAGGGCCACAAGGGCAACCAGATCGTCGCCGAGGTCGCGCCTCACCCCGAGGACATCGCCTTCGTCAAGAAGAAGCCGAGCGCCTTCTTTGGAACGCCCCTGGTCGGGTACCTGATCGACATGAAGGTCGACACCCTGATCCTCACCGGGACCACCACGAGCGGCTGCATCCGGGCGACGGCGGTCGACGGCTTCTCCTACAACTACTACGTCGTGGTTCCGGAAGAGTGTGCCTGGGATCGCGGCGAGGTCAGCCACAAGATCAACCTGTTCGACATCCAGGAGAAATACGGCGACGTCCGCAAACTGGAGGACGTCCTGAGCTACCTGGACGGGCTGGAGGACGACCTGTACGCCGGAGTCCTGCCCCACGTCTCGGCTCGCGCAGACTGAGGAGCCCACCCTTGACCGGCAAGATCCGCAAGCTCCTGACCTATATCGAAGATGTGCTGGTCGAAACCGGGATCGACGTCGACCCGCCCTTGCGGAAGGTCGCCGTGCTGGCCGTGGTCAAGAACCCCTATGCCGGGCGCTACTCGACCGACGTGAGCGAGATCACCGAATTCAGCCGCGAGCTGGGCGACCAGATGAGCCAGCGCCTGGTGGAGGCCATGGGCGAGCAGCCCCAGAGCTACGGCAAATCGGCCATCGCCGGCCTGCAAGGCGAGGTCGAACACGCCCACGCCTTTCTGACCTCGGTCTTCGCCGATCGGCTGCGCGAAGCCGTCGGGGGCGGGAAGGCCTGGATCTCCTCGACGGCCAAGCGCGGCGAGATGGGCGCCAGCATCGACGTCCCGCTGGCCAGCAAGGATGCGCTCTTCGTTCGCTCCCATTACGACACCGTGACCGTCGGCGTGCCGGATGCGCCCGAACCCGACGAGGTGGTGGTGATCGTCGCCGCCGCCAACCGGGGCCGGCCGAACTTCCGGCTAGGCGGGCTGAAGTACGAGGACCTCCAGGGGGAAGACGGGCTCCGCTAAACCAACGAGCGGAACCGAAGGTCAGGCGATGACGACAGCGACCTCAACCGGAACCAGGATCACACCCCCCCGAGAGCACTACGGCCGGCTGAAGAACTACGTCAACGGCCAGTGGGTCGACTCCCGCTCGACCGACGTGCGTGACATCGTCAACCCGGCCACCGGCCAGGGGATCGCGCAGGTCCCCTATTCGACTCCGGCGGAAGTGCGCGAGGCCGTGCGCGCCGCCAAGGCCGCCTTCCGGACCTGGCAGGACGTGCCGCCGGTGCGTCGGGCCAGGCCCTTCTTCACCCTGAAGCAGTTGATGGAGGAGCAGTTCGAAGCGCTGGCGCAGGTGCTCGTCCAGGAGCTGGGCAAGACCATCGCCGACGCCCGGGCCGAGGTCCGCCGGGCGGTCGAGGAGGTCGAGTGCGCCTGCGGCATCCCGTCGCTGATCAAGGGCGATCTGCACGACACCATCTCCCCCAACATCGATCTGCAGGTCGTCTACGTGCCGCGGGGCGTGTTCTTCATGGTTCCCTCGTTCAACTTCCCGGCGCTGGTTCCACTGGAGTACATGCCCTATGCGGTGGCCTGCGGCAACACCTACATCGTCAAGCCCAGCCCGATCGTCCCGATCTCGCAGGTGCGCATCTTCGAGTTGATCGAACAGTGCGGCTTCCCGCCCGGGGTGATCAACCTGGTCCACGGCGATGCCGAGGTGGTCAACGCGCTCATGCAGGACCCGGACACGGAGGGGTTCTCGTTCGTCGGCTCGACCCCGGTCGGGAAGATGCTGTACGCCCAGGCGGCCGCCAACGGCAAACGCGGCCAGTGCGCCACCGGCGCCAAAAACCACTTCGTGGTCATGCCCGACGCCGATCTGGACCAGGCCGTGGCGGCGATCCTCTCTTCATTCTTTGGCGCCGCCGGCCAGCGCTGCCTGGCGGGCTCGATCCTGGTCCCGGTCGGCCAGGTCTACCAGCCGCTACTGAAAAAACTGGTCGGGGCGGCCTCGGCCATGAAGATCGGCTACGGGATGGACGAAGCGGTCGAGCTGGGGCCGGTGGTGACCCACAAGGCCAGGGCCCGCATCGTCGGCTACATCGAGCAAGGAGTCGCCGAGGGCGCCCGCTTGCTGCTCGACGGCCGCGACGTGCAGGTCGACGGATACCCGGACGGCGCGTTCCTCGGGCCGACCATCTTCGACGAGGTCACCCCCGAGATGGTCATCGCCCGAGAAGAGATCTTCGGCCCGGTCTGCTGCATCCTTCGGGCCGACGACCTGGACCAGGCGCTGGAGCGAATCCAGGCCAGCCCCTTCGGCCACTCCGCCATGCTGTTCACCTCCAGCGGCGCGGCGGCCCGCAAGTTCCAGCATCAAGCCAGCTGCGGCAACATCGGAATCAACATCGGGGTCGCCGCAACCCAGGCCTATGCGACCCTGGGGGGATTGAAGCAGTCGGCCTACGGCGATGTGCACGGGCGCTCCGAATCGGTACTCTTCTTCACCGACCGCAAGATCGTCGTCTCTCGTTGGGACGGCAGCTGAGGAGAAACCTGGATGACCGTGGTCGCGCCTTCCTCCACGCTGGTCGAACCCTCCGAACGGGTGCGGGCCTTCCTGGGGAACAGTCCGCAGCGGCTGCTGATCGGGGGCGACTGGGTCCCGGCCAACGGTGGGGGTGTCACGGACGTGATGAATCCCGCCACGGGCGAGTTGCTCACCCGGGTGGCTCGGGCCGACGCCAGCGACGTCGATCGCGCCGTGAGCGCGGCCTCCTCGGCCTTCGAGAACCCGGCCTGGCGCTGGATGCCGGCCAATGAGCGCGGCCATCTCCTGTACAAGATGGCCGAGCTGGTTGCCGAGCGGGCCGCCGACATCGCCCAGGCCGAGACCCTGAACGTGGGCAAGCCGCTGTTCCAGGCTGAAGATGATGTGCAAACCGTCGTGGACTGTTTCCGCTACTACGCCGGTGCGGCCAGACTGCTGCAGGGCGCTACGCCGGCCGTGCCGGCGGATTTCTTCAGCTACACGCTGCGCGAACCGATCGGCGTGTGCGTCGGCATCGTCCCCTGGAATTTCCCCTTCCAGATCACGGCCTGGAAGGTGGCCCCGGCCCTGGCGGCCGGGAACACTGTGATCCTCAAACCCGCCAGCCGCACGCCGCTCAGCGCGCTGATGCTCGGGCAGATCGGCCTCGACGCCGGCCTGCCGCCGGGAGTGCTGAATGTGGTCACCGGCCCGGGCGCCCAGATCGGGGAGGCGCTTGCCTCCCATCCCCTCGTGGGCAAGATCTCCCTCACCGGCGAGACCCGCACCGGCGCCCGCATCATGCAGCTGGCCTCCGACGGCATCAAGCGTATCTCGCTCGAGCTGGGCGGGAAGTCGCCCAGCCTGATCTTCTCGGACGCCGACCTGGATCAGGCGGTGACGGCCTCCCTCACCGCGATCTACTTCAACGCCGGACAGATGTGCGCCGCCCGCTCGCGCATTCTGGTCCAGCAGGAGGTGCACGACGAATTCGTGGCCCGGATGGCCGAGCGCGCCCGGCGCTTGCGGGTGGGGAACCCGATGGATCGGGCCACCCACATGGGGCCGATGATCTCGCCCGATCAGGTGGAGACGGTCGAAGGCTACGTCGAGAGTGGGGTGCAGGAGGGCGCCACCCTGACCCTCGGCGGCTGCCGGCCTGACGACCCGGCGCTCCAGCGGGGTCACTACTACATGCCGACCCTATTCGACCACGTCAGCAACGATATGCGCATCGCCCAGGAGGAGATCTTCGGTCCGGTGGCGTCGGTGATCTCCTTCCGCACCGAGGAAGAAGGCGTCCGCCTGGCCAACGCGACACGCTACGGGCTGGCCGCCACCGTCTGGACCGGCGACGTCAAGCGCGCCCATCGGGTGGCCCGCCAGATCCGGGCGGGCGGGGTGTGGGTCAACACGAACATGACCCTGTTCAACGAGACGCCCTTCGGCGGCTACAAGGCCAGCGGCATGGGTCGCGAGCTCGGGCTTGAATCCTTGCACTCCTACACCGAGGTCAAACACGTCGGCGTGTTCCTCGGAGAGCGGGTGCGCGGTTTCAGTCTGACGTGACCGGGTCGGGAAAGGTGAGACGCATGTGACCAGTCTGGCGCTGATCAACATCGGGCGCATCATCAGCGGCGACCTGGATCAAGGCGTGCTGGAGGCCGACACCGTCCTGATCGAGGACGGGCTCTTCACCCGGATCGGCGACCGGGCCGAGATCGACGCGGCCGCCGCCGACGTCCAGGTGGACGTCAAGGGCGCGGTGCTGGCACCTGGCCTCATCGATACCCACGTCCACATCGTGCTGGGTGATTGGACTCCCCGCCAGAACGCGCTGGGTTTCATCGAGAGCTACATGCACGGCGGGGTGACCGGGATGATGTCGGCCAGTGAGGTGCATCTGCCGGGCGTGCCGCAGGACCCGGTGGGCGTCAAGGCGCTGGCGATCACCGCCCACAAGGCCTACGTGCGGTTTCGTCCCGGTGGGGTGAAGGTGTATGCCGGGTCGGTGATCTTTCAACCCGGCCTGACCGAGCAGGACTTCAAGGAAATGTCCGCGGCGGGGGTGTGGCTGGGCAAGGTCGGGTTCGGCGATTTCAAGAAGCCGACCGACGCCGAGCCGCTGGTGCGCATCGCCCAGCGCTACGGGTTCAAGGTGATGTGCCACACCGGCGGCGCCTCCATCCCCGGGAGCGCCCCGATCACCGCCGACGATCTGATGGTGATCCAGCCGGACATCTCGGCCCACACCAACGGCGGCACGACCGCGCTGCCCGACGAAGGCGTCGAGAGGCTGGTGCGCCAGGCGAAGTTCTACCTGCAGATCTGCCAGGCCGGCAACATCCGCTCGGCGGTGCATCTGCTGACGCTGGCCCGCCAGTACGATCAGCTCCACCGCATCCTGATCGCCAGCGACACCCCCAGCGGAACCGGGGTCATGCCGATGGCGACTATCAAGTCGGTGGTCGAGATGTCCTCCCTGGTCGGCTTGCCGGCCGCGCAGGTCTGGGCGATGGCCAGCGGAAACGCCGCCGACGCGCTCGGGCTGAACACCGGCCGGATCGAGGCCGGCAAGGCCGCCGACCTGGTGGTGATCGATGCCCCGCTCGGCTGTTCGCGTGCGGAGGCCCTCGCCGCCATAGAGAACGGGGACATCCCCGGGATCTCCTGCGTGATCATCGACGGGGAAATCCGCGCCATGAAGAGCCGCAACACCCCGGCCTCGACCCGCATGGCCGAAGTGGTCGCGTCGAATTGAGGAAAAGGCAATCGATGTCCGCCACAGCCGACCTCCCCGGTTTTCGATTGAGGCAAGAGGTGCTGGCCCCGCCCAGCCATGGCTGCGGCTTCCGGGTCGACCGGGGCGAGCGGTTTCAGATCGTCGACGTGCGCGGGCAGCAGGTCGGCGACCTGATCGCCTTCACGGCCGACGACCCGTCGGAGTACTTCTCGCCCGCCCACACCGTGACCCAGAACTGGCGGGTGAGCCTGCGGCCGAACGACGTGCTGGCCAGCAACCGGCGCAATGACCTGATGCGCATCCTCGAGGACACCGTCGGCTACCACGACATCGTCGTGCCCTGCTGTGATCCGGAGGCCTATTTGAAACGCTACGGCCTGAGCGATCACCGCAGCTGCAAGGTCAATCTCGAAGAGGGGCTGGCGAGCCTCGGTCTGGACTGGCCGGTGCACGGAGAGCGGGCCTGGAACATCTTCATGAAGAACCGGATCGAGGCCGACGGCAAGATGGTCTACCTCGAGCCCACCCACGGGCCCGGGTCCTTCATCACCCTCGAGGCGGTCGAGGATCTGGTGTGCGCGCTGTCGGCCTGCCCGCAGGATCAAACTCTTACCAACGGACCGGAGTGCACCGAGATGCTGGTCCGCGTCTGGACGCCGGAGTAGCCCCCATCGCCGGCGCGGACACAAACACCCCCCTCCGCCAGGATGTCATCCGCGCCTGCCGGGTGCTGGACGGGATGGGGCTGGTGGAGGGCTTCGGCCATGTCAGCGCCCGCCTGCCGGAGGGCGGCATGCTGATCACCCCGGCCCGCGGCCTGGCGCTGGCGCGGCAGTCGGAGCTGCTGACGGTTGGGCCGGACGGGGCTTGCCTGCAGGGCGATCCAGCTTCCGCTCCGCTCGAACGTTGGATGCACCTGGCGATCTACCGCGCCCGGCCCGACGTCGGCGCCATCTGCAGGACCCACTCGCGCATGGCGGCGGCGTTGGGCGTCGCCCGGAAGCCCCTGCGCGCCATGCACGGCTTCGGCGGGATGCTCGGGCTGGAGATGCCGCTTTACGACGGCACGGACTTGATCACGGACGACGGCCTGGGGCGGGCGGTCGCCGCCAGCCTGGATGACCGGGCAGCGGTCCTGCTGCGTGGGAACGGGGCCCTGATCACGGGGGAGAGCGTGCCGCAGGCGTGCGTTCGGGCGATCTACCTGGAGGAGGCGGCCTGGATGCAGATCGTCGCCGAGGGCATCGGCGGCGGGACACCCTTTACGTCCGATGAGCACCGGACCCGCTCCCGCTGGTATGCGGTCGAGATCTCACGCGCCTGGGAGTACTACACGAGCAAGTTCGCCGCCTGATCGCATGCGGCCCGGATGAGCACAGGGATGCGCGATAGCGTTTTCCAGATTGCGGTGGTCCAGCCCCACACCTATTGCCGGACCTGGGGCACG
>Ga0154653_1014_pt1 | contig 12629 bp, 10 predicted proteins | sample Rifle2008BG13ft_FD_116082 | JGI IMG/M metagenome (GOLD analysis project Ga0154653, IMG submission 116082) | Chloroflexi bacterium RBG_13_68_17
CTTCCTGGACGCGGTTATCCGTGCGCGTGTCGCCGGTCATCAACTGAAGATAATCGACGATGACCAGGTCGAGCCCGACCTCCATGTGCAGCCGGCGGCACTTGGTGCGCAGCTGCAGAGGCGTAATGGCCGGCGTGTCGTCCAGATAAATGTGCGTTCCGCTGAGTGTGCTGACCGCCTGGGTGAAGAGCGGCCACTCTTCGTCGCGAATCTCGCCCATTCGCAGGCGCTGCGAGTCGATGGCCGTTTCCTGCGCGATCAGCCGCTGGACGAGCTGCTCGTTGGACATCTCCAGCGAGAACAGCGCGACGTGCTTCTTGTGAATCTGGGCCGCGTTCTTGGCCGCCGACAGGCAGAAGCCCGACTTCCCCTGCCCGGGGCGCCCGGCGATGATGAGCAAGTCGCTCGGCTGCATTCCCCCGAGCAGGCGGTCGAGATCGATGAAACCGGTCGGCACGCCGACCGTCTCGTCGCGGTGGCGGGCCAGATAGTCGACGCGATCGTAGTATGAGCTGAGCACCTGCTTGATCGGCTGCAGCTCGTGCGTAAGCCGGCGCTCGCTGACGGCGAAGATGGCCTTCTCGGCGTCGTTGACGACCTCCTCGATCATCGTCTCCGACTGATATGCCAATCGGGCGATCTGGTTAGCGGCTTCCAACAGCCGGCGCCGGGTGCCGGTGTGCTCGACCAGGTGGCCATAGGCCTCGGCGTGCAGCGAGGTCGGGACACTGTTCAGCAGACCGGTCAGGTAGGCCGGGCCGCCGACCTCGTCCAGGCGCCCTTGCCGCTCGAGCTCTTCGGAGACCGTCAGCAGATCGATCGGCAGCCGCTGGTCGTGAAGGCTGGTGAAGGACTCGTAGATCCAACGATTGCGATGGAGGTAGAAATCTTCCGGCGCCAGGAACTGGGCGACGTCGTAGTAGGCCTCCGGATTGACCAGCACCGCCCCCAGGACGGCCTCTTCAGCCTCGCGGCTGTAGGGGACACCCTGGGCTGACCTTCCGTCGCCCGGCGGTTCAGCGGGCGCAGGGTAGGGGACGTCGCTCATGGGGGGTTGTACCGTGGAACGATGGTCCGCCCGTTCGGCGGGCGGAGAGGCGGGTCAGTTCTCAGGTTCTTTGTCGGACGAGTCGATATCATCCAGGTCGAGCTTATCGACAAAGTTCTTGAAAACCTCCAGGCGGCGGTCTTCCTCGGGAGGCTCTTCGCCCTCGGCTGCCTGGATCTCCTTCTCCGGCTCGGTAGCGGCTTCCTGCATGACGCGCTCATCGACAAAGACCGGCGCATGCACCCGCACCGCCAGTGCCAGAGCGTCCGAAGGGCGTGAATCGATCTCCATCTCGCGGTCATTGACGCGTACGACGATGCGGGCGTAGAACACGTCGTCACGCAGTTCGGTGATGTTGATGCGCAGGACTTCGGCGCCGAGGGTCTTCAGGAGGTTGCGGAGAAGGTCGTGCGTGAGCGGGCGCACAACCTCCAGCTCCTGCAGGCTGACGGTGATCGCCTCGGCTTCGAACGGGCCGATCCAGATGGGGAGGAATCGCTCCGAGTCGACATCCTTGAGGATGACGATGCGGTGTTGCGACATCAGGCTGACACGGATACTGTCAATGGTCACTTCAACCATCGCCCGACCTCCAACCCTGACACCAGTCGCTCCGTTGGCATTCTAACACACGCCTCGGCGGCCGTGCAACCACGCCGCCTGCTGAGGGTTTACCGGATGACCGAAACGTCGTCTGGCAGTATGCTTGTGGATAAGTGGAGGCCGACATGCTGGAATCGTTCTTCTCCCCTCGGGGCGTGGCGGTGGTCGGGGCTTCGCAGAACCCCGGCAAACTCGGCTACGGCGTCGCCCGCAATCTGGTCCTCTCGGGCTACGCCGGGGCGATCCACTTCGTCAACCCGCACGGCGGCCGGCTGTTCGAGCGTCCTATCTATGCCGACCTGGCCAGCGTCCCGGATCCGGTCGATCTGGCGATGATCCTGATACCGGGCGCGGCGGTGCCCGAGGCGCTGCAGGCCTGCGGCCGGCGGGGGATCAAAGCCGTGATCATCGGCTCCGGCGGTTTCCGCGAGACCGGGCCGGAGGGGCAGGCCCTCGAGGAGCGCTGCCGCGAGGTGGCGCGCCGCGAGGGGATTCGTGTCCTCGGGCCGAACTGCATCGGGCTGCTGGACACGCACCTGCCGATCGACACCACGTTCCTGCCGCTGCCCGGGCCGATCCCCGGGGATATCGCCTTCCTGTCCCACTCCGGGGCGATCTGCGAGGCGGTCATCGACTGGGCGCGCGGCCAGGGCTTCGGCCTGTCCCGCCTGGTCAGCCTGGGCAATCAGATGGATCTGACCGAGGGCGAAGTGATCGGGCCGACGGCGGCCGACCCGCACACGCGGGTGGTGGCAATGTACCTGGAGGGCGTGGGCGACGGCGCGGCGTTCGTCGAGCAGGTTCGGCGCGTCACGCGCATCAAGCCGGTGATCGCCATCAAGGTCGGGCGCTCGCGCGGCGGGCGCGAGGCAGTTGCCTCGCACACCGGCGCCCTGGCCGGGCAGGACGCCGCCTACGAGGCCGCCTTCCGCAAAGCCGGCGTCATCCGGGCGGACACGACCGAGGAGGTGTTCGACTGGGCCCGGGCGCTGGCCTGGTGCCCGCTGCCCGGCGGACGGCGGGTGGCGGTTCTGACGAATGCCGGCGGCCCGGGAGCGATCGCGGCCGACGCGCTCGAGGCGAACGGACTGGAGCAGGCGCGGCTATCGGACACGACGCAGCAACAGCTTCGGCAACTGCTTCCTCCGGCCGCCAGCCTGCGCAACCCGATCGACATGCTCGCCGGCGCCGGGCCGTCCGAGTACGCGGCGGCTTTGGGCATGCTGTTGGCGGACGAGGGCGTCGACGCGGCCATGGTCATCTTGGTCCCGCCGCCGATGACGACTGCGGCCGAGGTGGCCGGGGCGGTCATCCCCCTGATCCGCTCGGCCGAGAAGCCGGTCGTCATGGTCCTGATGGGCGAGGATCTGATCACTCACGCCGCCCGGCTGCTCCGTCAGGCGCGCATCCCCGACTATCGCTTCCCCGAGCGGGCCGCATCGGCCCTGCGCGTTCTGGCGGACCGCGCCCGGAGGCTTCAGGAGCCGGAAGAGGAGCCGATGGTCGTTGCCGGTATCGAAAGCGGCGCGGCCGGATCCATTCTGGCTGCAGCCCGCACCGGCGCGAATGGGTTCGTCGATCCGCAGACGGCTGCGGCCGTCATCGCCAGTTACGGGATCGCGGTGCCGCCGGCGACGGTGGCGCAGTCGGAGGCCGAAGCGGCCGAAGCCGCAGCACGAATCGGGTGGCCGGTCGTCGCCAAGTTGATTTCCCCGGACCGGTCCCACAAGTCCGACATCGGCGGAGTCGTCGTCGGGCTGCGCAGCCGGGACGAGGTCCGGCAGGCGTACCGGCAGATCGTGGCCGGGGCGCAGGAGGTCGGGGCCGCCGTCGGCGGCGTGTTGGTGCAGTCGATGGCCAATGAGGGCCAGGAAGTCATCATCGGAGTCGTCCGCGACGAGCAGTTTGGCCCGCTGGTGATGTTCGGCTCGGGCGGGGTGGAGGTGGAGGGCTTGCGGGATGTGGCCTTCGCGCTGGCGCCGCTCACGGCGGCGGATGGGCGGGCCCTGCTCGATTCGACCTGGGCCGGGCGGCGCCTGGCCGGCTTCCGCAGCCTGGCGGCCGGCGACCGAGAGGCGGTCGTCGACGCGCTCACTCGCCTCGGACGCCTGGTCACCGACTACCCTCAGGTCATCGAGATCGAGATCAATCCGCTCCGGGTGCTTCCGCCGGGGAAGGGCGCCCTGGCACTGGATGTCCGGCTGCGCCTGGCCGACCGGTCCTGACCGCTGCCAGCGCCGGCCGTGCCGGCTGGAGCTCACGCGCGGTGGACGTCCAGGAGGCGTAGGATCTCCTCGACCGCCCTCCCGGCGCCGTCCTCGCGGGCGATTCCCTCCCCGATCTCGCGTGCCCGGCGACCTATCGACGGATCCTCCCGAACGAGGTGCAAGCCTGCGCTCAAGTCATGCAGCAGGCGGTGCTTCCGCATCGGCGGCGGGCCGGCCCCCAGACGTTGCACGCAACGAGCCCAGAAGGCCTGATCCGCCGTCAGCGGTAGGACGAGGCTCGGCTTGCCAGCTCGCAGAGCGGCCGCCATCGTGCCGGCACCGCCGTGGTGAACCACGGCCTCCACTCGCGGGAAGAGCCACGCGTGCGGGATGTCGCCGACGGCCAGGATGTTCGGCGGCAGGTCGACCTTGAATGCGGAGTGCGAGCCGGTCGCCAGCAAGCCCCGGAGGCCGGCCTCCTCCAACGCCGCGACGCTCTGTCGCGCCAGGGACTCCCACTCGCGGCCGATCATGCTGCCGAAGCCTACATACACCGGCGGCTCGCCGTCCTCCAGGAAACGCACGACGTCCTCGGGCGGCGCCCAACTCGGCAGCGGATCGAGGAACCAGTAACCGGTGATCACCGACCATGGTCCCCAATCGACCGGCCTGGGGATGACGGCCGAGCTGAACCCATACAGGATGGGCACCGGGCTGCGAACGTGCCGGGAGAACGGGTAGGCCGGCAAGGCCGGCAAGCCGCGGCGCTGCCGTCGGACCCAGCCGTACAGAAGTCGGCTTCCCTGCCAGTAGATCAAAGCGTTGAGGGCGTGCGTCCCGCGGCGATACAGGGGTCCCAGTGGCAGGTCGGGAAAGGTCGGGCCGGGGAAGGCCGCCGTGGGGCTGAAGACCGGGAACAGCTGTGCCGAGACTTCAGGGATGCGGTTGGCCGAGGCTTGCAGGTGGCCGGAGGCCGTCATCAGAAAGGAGTGGACGATGCAATCCGCCCCCTGGCAGGCGGCTTCGATGACGCGCATCGCTTCGAGCGCGATCTGCTGGATGTGCCGCGTCATGACGCCGACCATGCGCGGCACGTTCGATCCGGCCCGATCGAGCAGGCCCCGGGCCAACGCCTGCGGATCCCCGGGCAGTCCGTGAAATTCAAGATCGTAGGGGCCGATCATTCCGTGGAAGCTCTCGGGCGCCGCCAGTCGAACGCGCAGGCCGGCTTGGCGCAGGCGCACCGCCAGCGCCAGAAACGGCTCGACGTCGCCGCGGGTGCCGTACGTCAACAGGGTCACCCGCGGCGACCCGTCCCGCGCATGCGCGCGGGCGGCCGGCGTCTGTCCCTGAGAGAACGGGATCGCGGGCGAAGTCGGCTCAGCGGGGTGAGACATTTCGGCAGTCACGCGAGCGGCGCCTGCGCCGCCGTGAGGCTCAGCCCGCCGCCGGCGTGAGCTCGGCCATGGCCCGAGCGATCTCAGCCGCGTGGCGCGCGTTGTTGCGGAGCAGCGCCAGGTTGGCCCGCAGCGTTGCGCCGTTGGTCAATTCAGCCAACCGGGCGAGCAGGAAGGGCGTCAGGTCCTTTCCGGAGATCCCGGCCGCTTCCGCCATCGGCAGGGATTGCGCCAGCGCGGCCTCGACCGCCTCGGCGGGCAGCGCCTCTGCCGCCGGGCACGGCACACACACCAGCGCGCCGCTGCCCAGCCCGAGATCCCAATGCGCCCGGAGTGCCTGGGCGGCCTCGACCGCCGTCTCGACCCGCGCGCTGACGGGCAGGCCGCTCTCGCGACAGAAGAACGCCGGGAATTCGCTGGTGCGAAAGCCGAGAACCGGGACGCCGGCCGTCTCCAGCCATTCGAGAGTCCGCGGCAGGTCGAGGATCGATTTGGCGCCGGCGCACACCACCGCCACCGGCGTCCGGGCCAATTCCGGCAAGTCGGCCGAAACGTCGCCGGACGTCCCGCGGTGAACGCCGCCGATCCCGCCCGTGGCGAACAGGCGCGCGCCGGCGGCGTGGGCGATGAACATGGTCGCCGAGACCGTCGTCCCACCCGTCTTTCCCCCCGCCAGCGCCGGTCCGAGATCGCGACGGTTGATCTTCTCCGTCCGCGCGGCCGTGGCCAGCGTGACCAGCTCGTCGTCGCTCAGGCCGAACCGCACCTGTCCCTCCAGGACGGCGACGGTGGCCGGGACTGCCCCGGCCTGGCGGACATCCGTTTCCATCTGACGGGCCAGCTCCAGGTTGGCCGGGCGCGGCAGACCGTGTGTGATCACGGTCGATTCGAGCGCCACGACCGGCCGGCGGGCCGCCAGCGCCGCCTGGATCTCCGGCAAGACGTGCAGCCAGTCAGGCATTTCAATCTCCGTTCCGAAGGGAGTTGGCCTTGTCCCGCCGCGCGTCAGCGGAGTTGCTGATACAGGAGCTCGAGCGACAGATCCGGGACGACGCTGCCACGGGTATGCAGAGTCAGCGAGGCGGCCACCACCCCCAGGCGCGCGGCCTCGTCCAGGGGAATCTCATTCAGCAGGCTGTGGATCATGGCGGCGGTCATCGCATCGCCGGCGCCGGTCGGTTCGATGATCTCGGTCTGGATGGCGGGCACGTGCCCGCTCGAGTCCACGCTGGCGTAGACCACGCCGTACTCGGCCATGGCCAGAACGGCGATGTACGCCCCCTGGCTGACCAGCCAGCGGGCGATCGACATGGCCCGATCGCGTCCGGTCTCGGCGGACGTCTCGGGGCACAGGGTCTCGCCTTCCGACTGATTAGGGGTGACCAGCCACAGGTCCTTGAGGTGGGGGAGGAGGCGCGGCGCCAGCGACAGCGACGTCGGATCGGCGGCGACAGGCACCCCGCAGCTGCGCGCCAGCTCGATGGCGGCCGACAGCGTGCGTGGCGTCAGGTTGGCGTCCAGAAAGACAACGGCGGCCGACTCGAACAGTCCGCGGCGCTCGCGCAGATGGTCGGGGGTCAGGCTCTCGGTGATGCGCATGTCGTCCAGGGCGTGGTGCAGATTGCCGCTCCCGTCCAGGATCGCCAGATACGCGCCGGTCGGCAGGCCGGGGACGCCGATGCAGTAGTCGACGTTGACGCCGGCGCCGGCCGTCTGATTGAGGAGCCTCCCGCCTTCGACGTCATCCCCGACGGCCGCCACAAGCACGACCTCGCTCCCCAGCCGGGCGAGATTCTCAGCGACGTTGCGGCTGACGCCGCCCAACGAAGTGCGCAAGATGGCCGGAGTCGAGGCGCCGGTGATCAACTCGCCGGTCGGCCGCCCGACGATGTCCAATCCCGCCGCGCCGATCACCAGGACATGGCCGCTCCGCTCCAGAAGCACCATCAGCCCTCACTCCCGAACCAGCGCACTGCGGCCAGCGACTCGAGGTGGGCGAGCGCCTCGTCGAAGTCGGCTGGGAGTTCCGCCGCAGGGTCGTTCTTCAACTCATCACGCATCGCCATCAGACGTTCATGTAGACGTTTGAGGACCTCCCAGCAGCGAGCCTGCATGTCGCCGGTGCGCTCGCCGGAGCGCCAGGCGTCGATGATCAGACGCAAGACCTCGGAAGCGGACTCACGAAACCCGCGGGCTCGCTGGCGCTCGAGGTATTCAGGCGAGCCAACCAGGTCCACCCGTTCCTTCTCACGCCAACCCCCGATGACCGTCTGGCTCACGCCGGGTTCGCCGGCCGAGCGGCCTTGCCGATCGCCCAGCTGCCACGTACCGACGCCGACCCAGTCGAGCTCCAGGCCGTCCAGGCGCAGCTGTTCGGCCGCCTCGGGCGTGTGGAACAGAGCCGTCAGCTGCTCACGCGGGATGTGGAAGCTCGCTACCGGCCCCGCTGAAGAGGTCTGCGGACGAAGGGCCAGGAACTCCTCGATGGTCAGGTGCTCGACGAATCGCCGGATCTGTGCCTTGGCTCGGCCCGGGAGGGAATCGGCCCAGCGGCTGCGCCCGCCCTCGCTGACCGCCTGGCCGTACACCAAGCGCCGCAGGCTGGCCTCGCTGAAGGGATACGGATCCTCCAAGGATCGCGGGCGGTTGCCGCCGCGCGAGACGCGGAACACCATCTGGGCATCGGAGGCATGCACCTCGACGCCGTCGCGCGTCATGGCGCGAATCGAATCGACCGTGCGAGCTTGATCGCGCAGGTCGACGACGTCTCGCAACCGGTCGAAGCCGTGCAAGAACCGCGCCCGGGCCGGGCCGTCGACCCTCGGCTGTCCGTCGATCGTCTCGACCACAGCGGCGTAGCCCAGATGGATGCGCAGATAGCCCGGGCCGCCGATACGCAGCAGCGGGCTGGCATGGTCCAGCGCGTCGAGATCGCCGGTGGCGACGTCGAGCGTCGGGAAGGCGCTCGGATCCCAACCGAACATCGCCGGCGCCAGATACCTGCGGGCGATCCCGAAATCCTCCAGCTCGAACAGGTCTACCAGATAGTGGACGCCCAGCCGGTAGCCCAGCCATAGAGCCGCGGCGACAGGAACGAGGTAGATCAGGACCGAAGGCGCGAAGAACATCAAGACCAGCTCGGCCAACATGTCGATCGGGTAGCCGAGCGCGCCGAGCCAGGCGGGCAGGGCCGGGCGCGGGAACCCGGCCGCCACCACCAGCGTGAGCCAGTACACCGCGAACGAGCCCCACACGACAAGCACGCGCAAGACGGGGGCGGTGGCATCGCGGCCGAGGAACCAGCGCTCCAGCGGGCGCAGGAGTCGTAGCAGCAACACATCGGAACGGGCGACGGAGCTGCGCATCATGGCTGGCCGCCCAGATCGTGGGGCTCGCAGTTGGCGTCCAGGCTGAGAACGTCGGTTCGCATGCGTCGCAGGTGCGGCGCCAAAAGGCCACCGTCGGGAGTCATCTCTCTGCGGGCGCAGATGCGCAGCGCGTCGAGCAGGAGCGAGGCCAGCGTGTCGCGCCGGTTGACAGGACGCGGGCGCGCCGGCTCCGGCTGGCGCACCTTGCTGCGGACCGGTTGCGGGCGGCCGCGCGCAGACCGGGCCAGCTGCGCGCGCAGACCGGCGGTCATCTCCACGCACAGTGCCTGATAGGCCTGGCGTTGACCCTGACGACGCTGCTCTTGCGCCAGGTACTCGGCATCCGTCAGGACTTCGTGCAGGGCGCCGGCCCATTGTTCGCGCCAGTGCAGCGCCAGTTCGTCGGCGATGTCCTCCGGAAGGATCACTCCCGAGATACCTACATGCAGCACCCGGATGCCGCGTTCGCTCAGGACGCGCTGTTCGCGGCTCGGCCGCGTCTGCACTCGGCCGGCCGCATCCAGGGCCTCGTGAGTCGGGGCGGTCATGCGCGCCAGGATCGCGCGCTGGATTTCCTCCAGGGGCGACGGCTGGCCACGCCCCCGGCTGAACAACTGCGACAGATCGCGGCCTTTGACCTGCTCGCGCCACAGGTCGACCGCCAGCAGGACGGGGAGTTCCGACCAGGGGATCTCGTGGCGCGGGCCGTAGGCATGACCGGAGTACACGGCGCGGCTGACGCTGGATGGGTTGAACTCGAACGGCGGGCACTCGGGATCGCGGCCTTCGCGCGGCTCGCCGCTGCGGCCCGGGTCGAGCATGAAGGTCACGGAGAGGTCGGCCGAGACGGGGATGCCGTCGCGGGTCACAGCCAGCGAAGAGGCCGACCGACCGTCGACCTGCTCGCCGCCCGAAGGGCGAGAGCCGCTGACGGCCCGCAACTGGCGCCGCAGGTCGAGCGCCTCGGCGACGCGTTCACCGGCCCGAGTGAAGGTGATGCCCGGCCCGACCGCTCGTGTGAACTGGACGTCGTCACGCAGGACGGCTGCGCTGGCCTGGTCGGCCAGGATCACGCCCGGGCCGGTCCCTCGCGGCAGCCTGGACGACTCGACCTGGACGCCGTTCTGGATGAAGGACACCGGCCCGCTCTGACCGACGAGATAACGCACCAGTCCGGCCACTGCCGCACCGCGTTCCTTCCAGGTTCGCACCGGCAGGACGAACTGGGCAGTCAGGCTGACCATCAGGATCAGGCCAAGGAGCGCCAGGTCGATGTGGACGCACGAGACGGCCAGGGAAGGGGAGTCTGTGTCGAGCAATGCGACGGCATGCAGGCCGGCCCAACCGAGGCCGACGGCCAGTCGCACGGCCTGCCACGGATAGTCCCAGACGGTTCGGGCCGGGGGGACGATCACGCCGCCGAACACGAGCAGCGCCGCGGCCGTCAGGCCGCCCAGCGCGGCTACCGCCGCTTGCGGTGGGGCGGGGAGCGTGCCGGCAGCGCGGCGGGCGAGCAGGTAGATAGCCAGCATGACCAGCAGGCCGGCCGCGCTGCGAAAGCCTGAGCGGCGGTAGAACGGTCGGAAGTCCATCCGGAGCGATTGTATACGAAACCGAGTCGGGGGCCAACCGCGTGTCCCTCGCCCCGGGCGGGCTTGCAGCCTGCGGCAGGATGCGCTACGCTACGGGTAACCTCTCTCGATCGAGGTGATGCTGTGGAGCAGCGGTCGGTCACACGCCAGTCGGAGCTTCTGCGGGTCCTGGGCGAGATGGCCAGGGAGTTGCCCGACCCGGAGTGGGTGGCCCTGGTCGACAGCGACGGGCTGATCGTCGCCTGCGTCCCGGCCGAGCCGCCGGTGGAGACCGACCGCATCTCGGCCATGACGGCTGCCTCGGTCACGATGGGCAACCGGGTGCTGGCCGAGATCGAGGGGGGCAAAATGCGCTACGCCAGCATCGCCGGGTCCGCCCGGCAGCATCTGACGGTCATGGTCAGCCCCGACCGGCTGCTCTCGATCGGCATCCGGCCCGACGTTCCGGCGCAGGCGACTTTCGGGCCCCTGAGCCGCTACATCCCTGAGCTGCTGCGCGTACTCCGCATGCGCTTCACCAGCGGCTGATCCGGCCGGACAAGCGCCTCCAGAAGCCGTCCGGGGCCGCCGGGCAGCGCGCTGTAAGGCGGCTGTAAGTCCGCAGCCCCCTTTTGCGACCCCCGGGTGATTGTCCGCCCGCCATTCCGGCAGTATTCTAAGACGCGCGTGCAGCACGTCCTCCGACCTGAATGCGGCGGCTGCCCAGGAGGTCTTGTCATGCTGTATCCCGTCTGGTTGTTCCTCTCGGCGATCTTCTTCTACTACGCCTACATCAACTGGAGACAGGCGCAGTCCTCGCTGCGGGAGTTCCAGTTCCGCCAGAAGGAGGGCGAGGAGGCCCCGCGCGAGGTCGATGCGGGCACGAAGGAGTTCGTCGCCGACTTCAACCGCTACCTCCAGAGCGTCAACAGCGCCAATCGGGCGCGGCATCGCGCCGCGGCCTTCGGCTTCATGGTTGGCGGAGTCGTGGCGCTGGTGTCGATGTTCATGACGCTTCCCATCAGCTGACCGACAGGCTCGGCCGGAGAGGCCGATCCCCGCTGGCGCACTTCGGGCGCGCCTTCGCCGCCTGACCGCGGAAGGAGGCGGGTCGTGACGTTCGCGCTGACCGACAAGGTTGCCATCGTGACCGGCGGCTCCCGCGGGATTGGCCGGGCCATCGCCCTGGCCTTCTCCCAGGCGGGGGCCGCGGTCGTTGTCGCCAGCCGCAAGCAGGAAGGGGTCGAAGCGGTGGCGGCTGAGATCCGTGCGGCCGGTGGCCGGGCGCTGGCCGTCGCTGCCCACGTCGGACAGGAGGAGGCGGTCGCGGCGTTGGTTGAGCGCACCGTCGAATCCTTCGGCGGCGTCGACATCGTCGTCAACAACGCCGGGACCAACCCGCACTTCGGGCCGCTGCTGACCGCCTCGCCGGCGCAGTGGGACAAGATCCTCGAGGTCAACCTGCGGGGGGCGTTTCTCCTGTCGCGGCAGGCCGTGCCCCACATGAAGGCGCGTGGCGGAGGCAAGATCCTCAACGTCGCCTCGTTGGCTGGGCTGCGCCCCTCGCCCGGCATGGGCGTGTACAGCGTGTCCAAGGCCGGGTTGATCATGCTCACCCAGGTCCTGGCCCGCGAGCTCGGGCCGGACAAGATCCAAGTGAACGCGATTGCGCCGGGCGTGATCAAGACCCGGCTGAGCCGCGCGTTGTGGGAGGCGCCGGCCATGGCGGACGGCCTGGCCGCCTCGACGCCGCTTGGCCGGCTGGGCGAGGTGGACGACGTCGTCGGCGCGGCGCTCTACCTGGTCTCCCCGCTCTCCGACTATGTCACCGGCGAGGTGATCGTCATCGACGGCGGGATGAACTTGATGGGCGGGATTGGGTGAGCGACATCGCCCGCTCTCCTGGGGTTTGGTGCGCGCCCTTCCGAATGCCCACCGCCACCAATCCCGCGACGCGGGGTCTACCTCGGAGCCCCACCCCTGCTCTCCCCCTGCAGCCGCGCACAATCCTGACGCTTGAGGGAATTGCAGGGGGAGGGATGGTTCTCCAAAGGGGTAGGGGGCCTCTGGCCCCCTACCCCTTTAGACTCCTTCCCCCTCTCCGCAAAGGGATTACGGTTCCGGAGAGAGGAACAATGCGGAGAGGGGGCCGGTGGGGTGAGGTGGAGGGGGGCGTTATCATTGGATGCGTGACGGCCAGGCTCCCGGATCCTCTTAGGCTCCGGGAGCCTGCTCAGGCTGGTTGACCTTTTCGGACGTATCCCCTACACTGAGCTCGTGCTCGCCAAGGTCCACTCCTGCGCCGTTGTGGGGCTGGAGGGGGCAATCGTGGAAGTGGAAGTGGACACTTCGCGCGGGCTGCCCTCCTTCGCCATCGTGGGACTCCCCGACACGGCCGTCCAGGAAAGCCGCGAACGCGTGATGTCGGCGATCCG
>Ga0154653_1054_pt10 | contig 12314 bp, 13 predicted proteins | sample Rifle2008BG13ft_FD_116082 | JGI IMG/M metagenome (GOLD analysis project Ga0154653, IMG submission 116082) | Chloroflexi bacterium RBG_13_68_17
GGCTCCCTGCTCGCCTCGCCGCCGGCGGTGCACTCGGGACAACGCTCGAGTTCCGTCGGCCGGGGACGTTCACGCCGTTCGACGACATGGTCGGCGGCGGGCTGTTCCGGTTGCGTCCCGGCCAGTGGACCGACGACACGTCAATGGCGTTGCTCTCCGCGAAGCGCCCCGCCGAAGGTCCCCGGAACGGAGTGGAGGGGAAGCGTAGCGCAGGGGAAATGGAGTGGAGGGGAGAGCGATTCGTAAGGGAGAGTGAAGCGGAGTGGGTGGCGACCAGTGGATCCAGCGCTCACGCAAACCCTATCTCCAGATCGTCGATCCCTGCCTCCCACTAGAATCGGAGGTGACCTGCTCGTCGCCGCGGACGAGGGAGCCGTAGTAGTTGCGTTCGTCGGCCACAACCCGCCAGCCGCTGAGGACGAAGGGAATAGGGCCATCCGCTAGCAGCCATTCCCCGTTGTACCTGCGGGCGAGGTGAACATGCTTCCCGGTCGCCCGGCCGCCCTCGCACGAGGGGTGGCCGAGCGAGTCCCCTGTCGCCACTCGGGTGCCAAACGCGATCAATCCGTCGTCCGCCAGGTGGTAGTACAGCAGCACCCACCCGGTTGACTCGTGGCCGTCGCCATCCAGGTCTAGCACCAGGACGTTGTCCCCCGCGCGGACGACGACTCCCGGTGCGGAAGCGGTCACCCAGCGGGCAGAGACCGCGCACGGATCTTCACTCGTGATCGGCGAGAAGTCGAGCGCGCCACGCGGCGTTCCGGAAGTCCAGGCATAGTGCGGGCCGGCGGTCAGGCTCCAGAACTCGCCGGGCTGGAAGGGCAGCTCCAGAAGGGGCTGCTCGAGTTCAGGCGTCAGGACGGGGCCTGCAACCTCCACCCGACTCCACGCATCGCCGAACATCGTCTGGTAGCGCGCCGGGAATCCCTGTGGGCCAACCATCGCGCCCATCCACCGGTCCGACCCGGACAGCAAGGCGAAGAGGTGAAGCAGGCCAACGGAGCCGGCGTTCAGTGTCGGATTCCAGCGGACAGTCCCGCCATCGGTGGAGGTCGTTTCGAGGAGTGTCCCGGCGCGCCACCCGTAATACCCGCGGTTGAGATGTGTCGCGGCAACCGTCAGCTCCTGGTAAAGCCCGGTTCGCCCCGGGATCCGGAAGCCAATCGGGTACTCGTTTGCATCGGCGTTCTCCGGGGAGCCATACACCCAGGCGCTGCGGATCTCGATCAGCGTGAGCAGAAGCCGGGGGTTAACTGAGTTCTCGTCGGCGACCTTCTGGACGATTGCTGCGCCGCTGAGCACCGTGTCATCTTCCATCGTCTCGTGATGACGGCTCAAATACCCCCCGGCAAAGGCGACGAAGGACTGGAGGTCGAAATCCATGGCCGTGGGTGAGTAAACCAACTCGCCGTCCGGGAGGAGGTCGCCGCCAGGCGACATCGTCTCCAGGACGTTTGGGATCTGAAGCTCTTGCCCGATGGGCAAGTAGCCGTTTGCGGAAAGCGGGGAGTCGGTGAGGATCTGGGCTGGTTCGAGGCCAAACCGCCGGGCAAGTGCCTCGAGGGTGTCGCCCGGGCGAGTCGTATATTCGAACGTGTCCCCGGGTGACTCTGCAATTGGGAAGGGCTGTTCGATCCGGACCGGAGTCGAGGTCGGGTCTGTCCCCTCCATCGGCGGCAGTGTGCCCGTCGAGACCGGGGTCACGGCGGCCATCGTCTGCCGGATCGCCTCGAGCGTCAGGCCGCTCCCGGGCGCGACCGGGAAGTTGCAGGCCAGCATCGAGGAAACGAGAGCCACGAAGCAAGTGCCGAATACAAGATAGCTGCGATTCACCGATCACCCATAGTTGGCAAAGCGCTTCCTACGACTGCCATGTTACCGCAGGCCTGGTCTGGTGCATCGTCCAACGCCCCGCAACAGCCGGGAAGGGAGGTGAAGGGAGGCGGCACTAGTCAAGGCAGGTGGAAGCGATCCGCCGGGCGTGCGCGGGGCGGGTGGCGCGCCGCCTCTGGGCCGGCACTCCTCCTGAAGTCTCATGCGATCCTGCGCCTTCGCCCACAATTCCGCCACCCGCTCCGATTGGACCTCGAGCTCGGCTAGAGAGAACTGGCAAGTGGGTGGCGTCTTGGATGAGCACTTGGGGCACGTAATACTCCTGCCGCTCGAAGCGCAGCCCCACTTCCCGCATCGCCGCGATGAGTCCTTTGTCGAGGACGACCTCGACGCTCTCTCCTCGCGCAAGGGCGGCTTGCACGTCTCGGCGCGAGGCGTCGGCCCTCCTCTCCAGGACAGCAGTGTAGATGCCGTGCAGTTCCATCGGGCGACCTCGCTGGTTGTCTCTTCGGACGGCTTGGCGGGAAAGATACTGCTCCTTTCGCCCTGACAGAGAGACGGACAAGACCGAGCCCGGTGGACGGCATCCCGCGCGTGTAGAAACCGCTCATCTGCGCTGGTTCCGAGGCGGCTCGCCGAAACAGCGCCTCCACCGGGCAATTGGCCTCCTGTCGGCGCGCCCATGTTTCTAGGGGACCTCCCCGTTGTATGGCCCAGTCGTTCACTCTATGGTGATGCAAGCACTGCATGGTGCGCTGATCGGTTCGGAGAGCTGTCTTTCCGCCCTTGCTCGGTCCAGGCCATGGGTAGTTCTCGCCCAGTCCGTGCCCTTCATTGGCACATCGTGACGAGCGCGGTCGGTATCGCTACCCCATTGGCCACGCGGGTTCCTGGGGAGGCCGTTTGAAATGATACCCATCCTCAACGCGCGTTGAGGAGGCAGGATGGCCAGTCCGGCGGGTCAGACCGTCGGTGGGTATCGGATCCTGGAGCAGAACGGCGGCGTAGGTCTGGCGCCTTGCCACAACCTGGAGCCGGTAGTACCGCCAGAACTGCGGGAAGAACTCGGGTAAGTCAGGGAGAGAATCATCGCCGGGGAGATCCGGACCCAGCCATAGGCCGACAGTCCAGCGCCAGGTCGCCTGATCCGGGCCTCAATTGGAGATACTGGGGGAGCCTAGCCGCCCCGTACTTGACGTACGATCTCCCGAGCCTGCTTCGCCAGCCGGCTGATCTCAGCGAACTCGTGCTTGGCGATCATCTCGCTCTTGACAAGCCAGCTTCCGGCGCAGGCCAGCACGTTCGGCAACTTGAGGTATTCGGCCAGGTTTGTCTCGCTCACACCCCCGGTAGGAACGAAGCTGACGCCCGGGTACACCTCAGAGAACGCCTTGAGCATGCGCTGCCCGCCGAGAAGTTCGGCAGGGTAGAACTTGAGAACGTCAAGCCCCTTGTTGAGTCCCAGCAGGATCTCGGTTGGTGTGGCCACGCCGGGGAGAATCGGCACGCCTGTCTGTAGGCACCACTCGACCACGAAGGGATCGAATCCCGGCGAGACGATGAAACGAGCCCCGGCCGCCACGGCCCTCTCGGCCTGCTCCTGCTTCAACACGGTGCCAGCGCCGACCAGGACATCGGTGACTTCGGCGGCAATGCGACGGATCGCGCCCTCGGCCGCCGCCGTGCGGAAGGTGATCTCGGCGCAGGGAAGGCCGCCGGCTTTCAAGGCGGCGGCCAAGGGGACGGCATCCTCCTCGCGATCGATCCTGACGACGGGGATGACGCCCAGCCTTGCCAGTGTATCCTTGAGCTCTCTCATGGCTGTCTCCGGTTTCCACCAAGTCGAGCACGTGCAGAGCGGCGCATTGGTCAGTCGTTCTTCGCGGCGTACACCTCTGGATTGGCCACATGCTCCGGCCTACCCCCTTCGAGCACCGTCAAGGCATTCCGCGAGGCCATCAGCCCCATGCGAAGTGCGGTCTGCAGCGTGTTGGAGCCGATGTGGGGGGTGGCGATGAAGTTGTCAAGCTTGAGCAAGGGGCTCCGGCGCGGAGGCTCCTCTGAGAACACGTCGCAGGCCGCGCCAGCCAACCTCCCCTGGCTCAAGGCCGCGTAGAGGGCCTGCTCGTCGACCAGGCCGCCCCTCGACGTGTTGACCAAGATGCCCGACACCTTCATGCATTCCAGCTCTCGGACGCCAATGATGCCCTGTGTCTGGCCATTGAGGGGCAGGTGGAGGCTGACGATGTCGCTCTCGGAGAGCAGGGAGGGCAGGTCCCGCGGGTCCGCCCCCAGACTGCGGACAGCCTCCTCCGGCGGTGGGTCGGGATCGGCGAAGAGGAGGCGCATGTCGAAGACGTGGGCGCGTCGGGCCACCTCGCGGCCAATCCGGCCCAGGCCAACCAGACCCAACGTGCTGCCCGCGAGTTCGCTCCCCATCCTCCGCTCCCACCCGCCTTGCCGGACAACCATGTCGTGATGAGGAATGTGCCGCAGCAGGGCCAACATCAGAGCGATCGTCAGCTCGGCGACGGCCAGGCTGTTGGCTCCGGGGGTCGTCGTCACCACGATGCCCCTGGCGGTGGCGGCCTGCAGGTCGATCCCGTCCACGCCGACGCCGCAGCGCGAGAGTACCTTGAGCCGGTCGGCATGCTCCAAGACGGCTGCAGGAACGGCATCCACCCCCAGAATGACCCCGTCCACCCCCGGCAGCAAGGAGGCGAGCTCGCCGGGCTCTAAAGGGCGGTCGTGAGGGCTCTCTAGGAGTTCGTAGCCCGCGTCCTTGAGAAGCTGCTGGTGCGGTCCAGGCACCTTGCGGAAGGACCGCGCTGTGACGAGGATCTTGCCTCTGGCGGCGCTGCCGCTCACTTCAACACCGAAAGTCCGCCGTCCACGCCGAGTGCCTGGCCGGTGCACCATGAGCTCTCGTCGGCGGCGAGGAACACGACCGCCCCAGCGATGTCGACGGGCTGGCCCAGCCGCCCGAGCGGCGTGGAAGCCGCCAGCTCGACTCGATCAGCCTCCGAGGGCAGCGCGGTCAGCAGCATGTCCGTCATCACGGGCCCCGGGCAGACGGCGTTCACCCGGATGCCGTAGGGGGCAAGCTCGATGGCCATGGCTCGCGTCAAAGCGATAACAGCTCCCTTCGAGGCGCTGTAGGCGGCGTGGCCGGGCTCTCCCACAACCCCCGCTTTGGAGGCGATGTTGACAATGGCTCCTCCGCCGGCTTCCTTCATCCGGCGGACGACAGCCTGTGAGATAAGGACGGTTCCCAACACATTCACCCGGTACATCCGCATCCACAGCTCTTCAGGCTCATCCCAGAAAGGAGCGCCGTCGTGGACGCCGGCATTGTTGACGAGCACATCGATGGCTCCATGGCGCTCAACGACCTGGCCCACCAGGCGCTCGACCTGACCCGTCTGGGTCACATCCGTTTGCGAGAACTCCGCCCGTCCGTTGCGCGCTTGGACGAGCTGGACCTCGGCTCGCCCGCGCTCCTCGTCGGGAGATGCCACCACGACCACTGCCCCCTCCGCGGCCAGGGCTTCGACGATCGAGGCCCCGATGCCACGACTGCCGCCCGTGACGATTGCCACCTTGCGTGCGAGTCGATCTGTCATGACTTTGCTCGCCTCAGTGGCGATCTACACCGCAGATGCCTGGCCCAGCGACGCCAGGTGGTCGAAGGATGTCTTCGTGACCTCAAGAAGCCGAAGGTACTCCTGGACGAGGGGCTGGTAGGTCGCGTGGTGGTCGGGATTCGGATCGACTCGCTGGGTGGTCCTGACGAAGGACTCGGCGGTCGAGGCCAGATCTTTGAAGACCCCGACCGCGAAGCCCGCCAGAATCGCCGAACCAAGGACTGGGAACTCCTCTCGACTGAGATTGACATACGGGACGCCGAGAACGTCGGCTTTGATCTGATTCCAGAGGCTGCTCTTGGCGCCACCGCCGATGACGCGCGTCTCGGCCAGCTCCAGCTCGGGGAGAAGTTCCTGGACGATCCGCTTGTAGTAGGCGTACTCGTAGGCCACTCCTTCCAGCATGGCTCGGAACAGGTGGGCCTTGGTGTGCGACCAGTTGAGGCCCAGGTAGACGCCGCGGGTGTTGGCATCGCTCGGGCAGACGCGTCCGCCCAGGTGGGGAAGGAAGAGCAGACTGTGGGCCCCTGGAGGGGTCTGGGAGGCCATCCGGTCGAGAACGTGGTAGACGTTTTCTCCGTTGGATTCAGCCTGCGCCCTCTCGTCAGCCGCCAGTTCGTCGCGGAACCAGCGCAAGTTCAGCCCTCCGCCATTGATGTAGGCCAGGCAATAGTACAGGTCGGGGATGGCCAGGCAGGCGGTGAAGAGCGTCCGATGCGCCTGGTCGGTGACGAATCGGTCCACGCAAACAGCGAAGACGGAGGCCGTGCCGGCGACGTCGAACACCAATCCCGGCCTCACCATCCCCGCGCCCAGCATGCCCGCGGCCTGATCGCCACAGCCGGCTGCAATCGGCGTCCCAGCCTTAAGGCCGCAGGCTGTCGCCGCCTCTGCCGTCACGTGACCGATAACCTCCCAGGGATTCACGATGCGCGGGAGCTTGGCCCGATCGACATCATACAGTTCGAGGAGTTCGTCCGACCACTTGCCGGACCGGGTGTCACTGAAGCATGTGAAGTGGAGGTAAGTCCGATCCATGAAGGCTTGATCGCCCTTGAGGCCCGCCATCCTCCCGGCGACGTACCCGCCGGGGACCACGAACTTGGCGATCTTGCGGTAGACCTCGGGTCTCTCATGCCGCCACCAAAGGATCTTTGCGCCGTGGGAGATCGTCGGTGGCCCGCCGGTCAGGTCGATGATGCGTTCCTCGGTCTCCTTCAGGCGCTCGATAAAGGGACTGCACCGGGTATCGAGCCAGGAGTCGTACTGGGTCGGAGTGGCCCAAGCCGCGTCGACCGTAGCGATGCCGGCCATCTGGCCATCGAAAGCGATGGCCGCCACCCTGCCGGGCTCGATGGCACTCTGGTCGAGGCACTGCTTGATCGTTCGGAGGGCAGAGCCGTAGATCTCCTGCGGATCTTGCTCTACCCAGCCGGGCCTGGGGTAGTAGAGTTTCGATTCCTCGTAGGCCTCGGCGACAAGGTTCCCTTCGGCGTCGAAGAGGGCCGTCTTCGTGCCAGTGGTCCCCAGGTCAACCCCGATCAGGTAGGTCGTGGCCATTGCTCACCTTCCCGGCAGAGGCGACACTCCCGCTTGCGGCCTTCAGGCGTAGCGCGGATTGTCAACGAGGGCGGCCTTGCCATCGCGAGCGACAAGGATCTTGGCGAAGCCCTTAGTCTCGATCGTCCCGTAGTCGTGGCCCGCATCACCCGGCCAAGCGGCGAACAAAGCGAACGGCTCATGGCCGGTGTTGATGGTCCGGTGCGCCCAGAAGGGCGGCACATAGACCAGTGTCCCTGGCTGCATCTCGAGCAGGCGCGTCTCACCCTCGTCGGTCTGGACGAGCATGCAGCCCAGGCCAGCAAGGCCTAGGTAGATCTCTGCCCGGTCACGCACAGCGTGGAAGTGGCCTTTGGTCATGAAGAACTCGTCAGCGACGCGCCCGGGCTGGATCACCGTTGTGCAGTGCAGGATATGGCTTCCCGTCTCGGGGATCTCGGCAACGTACACTTCGTAGACAAGACGGTCGCCCTCTTGGGCCTGCAATTCCTGGCGGGCCGCTTCATTGGTGAACATCGCCTGCATGTCGCTCAGCCGCCGCCTCAGCACCTGCCCGCACGGGTCGAGGACGCCGGTCTGCAGCTCTATCCGCGAGGCGGATGGCTCCATCACAGCCATCAGCATTCCCTCCTACCTGACTTAGCGAGGTCCGCTCTCTCATCCCTCGCTTAGAGCTCGAGTCGGACGTGCTTCAGATGCAGATAGCCTTCCGTGGCGTAGCGAGAGTTCTCGACGCCCAGCCCGCTCTGCTTCCAGCCGGTATAGGGATAGGGGAATTCCCCTCCAGCCACGTTGTTCACGCCGACTGTGCCACACTCTAGCTCTTCGCTGGCGCGCAGCACCGTCCTCAAGTCATTCGAGTAGACGTAGGCCACCAACCCGAACGGGCTGTCGTTGGCCAGGGTGATGGCTTCGTCAACCGTGTCGAAGCCCATGATCGGGGCGACCGGTCCAAAGGTCTCCTCACGCATGACGAGCATCTCATGATTGACATTGACCAGGATGGTGGGCTCGAAGAAGAGCCCTCGCTCGTACTTCTTGCCGGCAGGGGGCTTCCCCCCGTGCAGCACCTTGGCCCCGTTGGCGACGGCGTCTTCAATGTGGGTGCGGGTCTTCTCGATCCCTGCGCGCGTGCACATCGGGCCCAGGTCGGGATCCTTCAGGCCATGATCAATGGTCAGCTTCTGGGTGCCCTTGACGAACAACTCGACGTAGCGATCGAGGACGGTGTTCTGGACGTAGATGCGATTGACGGCGTTGCAGATCTGACCCATGTTGCGGAAGGATCGTAGCACGCCTCCCTCGACGGCCTTCTCCAGATCGGCATCCTGGAACACGATCAGCGGGGTGTGGCCGCCGAGTTCGAGGGACACCTGTTTGAGGCCGCGCGACGCCCATTCCATGACCTTCTTGCCGGTATCCGATTGGCCGGTGATCGCCACCTTGGCTGTCAGGGGGTGTTGGATCAGGGAGGGACCGAGGACACTGCCCCGGCCGGTGATGATGTTGATGGTGCCCGGGGGCGCGCCGGCCTCGGCCAGAAGGGCGGCGAAGAGGCTGACGGCCAGGGGAGTCTCCGTGGGCGGCTTGGCCACGACCGTGTTGCCAGTCACCAGGGCCGGACCGAGCTTCCAAGTCATCAGCAGCACGGGATAGTTCCAGGAGCTGATGGCGACCACAACGCCCAAGGGCTGCTTGAGAACGAAGTCGCGGCGATTGGGCTTATTGGGCGGCATGAGATCGCCTTCGATCCTCCAGCCCTCCTCGCCGAAGAATTCCAGCGCGTCGGCGGAGGCCTTGATCTCGCCGATGGCCTCCTTGAGAGGCTTGCCTTGTTCGAGGGTGAGCAGCCTTCCCAGCTCGTCGGCCCGCTGGTGTGCCAGCCCGGCCGCCTTCTTCAGAATCTTGCCGCGTTCGGGGGGAGTCATCCTGGACCAGACCTTGAAAGCGGCATGGGCAGCCTCGATGGCCTGGGAGACTTCACCCTCCGTGGCGCTCTCGGCGACGCCCACAACCTCGCCAGTGGCCGGGTCGAGCACATCGAAGGTCTTCCCCGAACTCGAGGAGATCCATTCGCCGTTGATGAAGAGCTTCAAGCTGTGACCCATCGTTTCCGCTCCTTATACCTGGGATAGTGACGGCACCTGCGGAGACGCAGACTATGACGATCCGGGTTCGAGCACGATCCGCATCTCCGATGCACTGCGGCTTCGATCGAATCCCTCCCGGAACTGCTCCAGGGGAAGCCTTGCGCCAGCCAGGCTGGCGGCCGGGATCCTGCCCTCCACGATCATCTCCAAGGCAGCCCGGTATTGGCGCGTGGTAGAGCCGGTTGTCCCGGTCACAACCAACTGCCGGTAGTGGATCAGGTTGGTGTTCAGCCGAGCCGAGGGTGTATCGGGCGGCAGCCCGCCGAAGAAGACGATCCTGCCGCGCCTGGCGCTCAGCTCAAGGGCCTCAGCCTGGGCTTCCGGGGAAGGGGCGGCGACGATCACGACATCTGGACCGCGGCCGCCCGTGATCTCGAGCACCGCCTGAGCCAGGGAGCGCTCCTTCGGATTGACGACGGCCCCCGCGCCGAAGACACGCGCCTGCTGGAGCCGAGTCGGGGAAATCTCGCTGACGATCACCTGCTCGGCCCCCCTCAGCCTAGCGAGGAGAATGTGCATCACACCAATGGGGCCCGCCCCGATGATCAGCACGATGTCGCCCGTCCCGACTGCGACCGCCTCCTGGCCGTTCAGGCAGCAAGACAAGGGTTCGGCGAAGGCGGCCAGGTGTGGTGGGGTCTGGTCGGAGATTCGGACCACGTTCCCCTGACGGATGGCCTCGGCAGGGATGAGCATATACTCGGCGAAGGCGCCGTCCAAGCTGATGCCCAGCGCTCTGTAGTCCGGGCACAGGTTCGTCCATCCGGCGAGACACTCCCGGCAGGAACCGCAGCCGATGTTGGGCGCGACGCCAACGTGATCCCCAACCTGGAGGTCCTTGACCCCTTCCCCCAAGACGGCGATCTCGCCAGCAAGCTCGTGCCCCAAGATGCGAGGTGTGCCGTCTGGCACGCGCGGGTGTCCACTGGCGACGATGCGCAGGTCGGTTGCGCATATGCTGGCAGCGCGGACTCGCAGCAGGGCCTCTCCGGCCCTCGGCTCCGGCCGTGGCACATCCTCGATCTCCATCAGACCTCGGCCGCGGAATACCACAGCGTGCATCGAGCCCATCCCTCAGGTGCCCAAGGGCACGGGCACCGGCAGACCCGTGCGAATGGAAGTGTTGGCTGCTAGCACTCCCTCCAGGGCGCGGCGGCCGTCCATGCCGGCTGCAGCGGGCTGAGTCCGGTTTCGGATGCAGTCGACGAAATGAGACGCCTCGTTTGTGTAGGCCTGGGAGAACCGGTCGCGCCAGGCCAGGAAGTGGTCCTCGACCAGGCCTTCGCCCCGAGTGACGCGAGTGGCAGCAGTCTGGTGCATCTCGCCGATGAGCAGCACGCCCTCCGCTCCCACCACCTCGGCCCGGGCGTCGTACCCGTAGTTGGCAGGGCAGACGCCGTCGATCATGCCAAAGGCTCCGTTGTCCATCAGCACCATGACCGTGGCGGTGTCGTAGAACTCCGGGAACTCGGCCTTGAGCTCGGGCGCCTGGAGGGCTGCGGCGCGGGCGAAGACGCTGGCGAACTCCGCCCCGGACAGCCAGCGGAGGGTGTCGAAATCGTGGCTGTTGACCTCCGCCAACATGCCGTTGCCACGGCGGATGTCGCGTGCCCAAGGAGGGGGAAGGCCGGGGCCACGCGTCAGCGTGCGCACGATCAGAGGCTTGCCGATGCGGCCCTCGTCGATCTGCTGCTTGGCTGCCAAGAATCCCGGATCGAAGCGCCGCATGAAGGCCATCTGAAGGATAACGCCTTTGCGCTGCGTGGCATCGATCATCCGATCGCACTCAGCCAAGGTGAGGGCCATCGGCTTCTCGCACAAGATCGACTTGCCCGCCTCGGCCGCCATCAGAGCCAGCTCACAATGGGTGTAGGTGGGGGTAGTGATGACCACGGCCTCGAAGGGCGTGGCCTGCAGGGCCTGTTCGAGATGGGAGAAGCACGCTTCTCCAAGATCGAGCTCGAGGGCCGCCTGCTGGGCGCGTTCGGGCTCCGCGTCGACGACGGCCGCCAGGGTGGCATAGGGCACACGCCAACGGAAGTTGCGGGCATGCACCATGCCGGCGCGGCCGGCGCCGACGACGCAGACGCGGATTTCCTCACTCATGTTTGCCCGCCGAGGACTTGCTCTTGGCCTCCAACGCCCGCAAGCGACGGATCGATTCTTCTGCGTACGCGTCGCGCAGGGGCTGGAATCGCCTGAGGCGGATCGCGATATAGGGGTCGGGAACTGGGGGCAGCGGTTCGAGGGCCAAGGCACCCTGGTATCCGATGTCCCACAGGGCCTGGATGATGGAAGCAAAGTCGGTGTGTCCCCGGCCAACGCTCTGCCGGTTGCTGTCGGCAATGTGCACGTTGATCAGCTTGTCGCCGCCTCGACGAACGGCCTGTGCCGGATCGCTCTCCTCAATGTTCATGTGAAACGTGTCGAGATGGAGGCCCACTGCCGCTGAGCCCACCTCCTCGATGAATCGCAGACCCTGTTCGCAGGTGTTGATCAGGAACGTCTCGTAACGATTGATCGGTTCGATGGCCAGGCGGATTCCGCGGGGCTCGGCATAGGCAGCCGCCTCTTTCACCGAGTCAATTGCGTTGGTCCATTCCCTTGCGGCGGCCTCGACCCAGGCCTCTTCGGACGCCACTTCCCCCACCGGGCTGGTCTTGGCGACGGCGGAGGGCACGACGATGATCAGAGGAGCTGAGACGGCTAAGGCGAAGTCGACACATTCTTGCAGGTAGGCGACGGCTCTGCGACGGACCTGGGGATCCGGATGGGAGAGATCGCGGCTGTCGCTTGGCCACGGATACATGCCGGCCAGCGACAGCACCTGCAGTCCGTGCCTGAGGCACAGGTCGCGGACGACCGTGGGGTCGTAGCGGCTGGGCTCGCCCATCAGCTCGATCCCATCGTAGCCAAAGCGTGCCAGGCGGGCGAAGGTTACCTCCAGCGCCTCGTCGCCGTAGATCCAGTTGCTGATGGCGTACTTCATAACTGGGCTCAGAGCTCCTTTTCAAGTCTCTTGAGGAAGCGGATGCCCTCTTCAGCGTAGCGGTCGCGCAGGGGCAGGCTGTCGTTTGCCGCTGTTGCCATCAGGGCATCGGAGCCTGGGGGCACCGGCTCCAGGGCA
>Ga0154653_1200_pt5 | contig 12248 bp, 10 predicted proteins | sample Rifle2008BG13ft_FD_116082 | JGI IMG/M metagenome (GOLD analysis project Ga0154653, IMG submission 116082) | Chloroflexi bacterium RBG_13_68_17
CCCTGCTCTTCCTGCCGTTCGGCGATCGGCATGCCTTGGCCGTCATCGACATCGGCGCCGGGGCTCGCTGGGCCGGGGTCGTGCTGAGCGGCCTGGGATACCTGCTGGTGTTCTGGTCGGGGGTGGCGCTGGGGAAGCAGTACAGCCCCGAAGTGACCATCCAGAAGGACCATGAGCTGATCACCAGCGGCCCGTACCGCGTCGTTCGCCCTCCGCGCTACCTGGGCGTGCTCCTGCTTGCGCTGGGTGCGGCGCTAGTGTTTCGCTCCTGGATCGGCCTGCTCGGGTACATCCTGCTGCTGGGCATTCTGTTGAGCCGCATACGCGACGAGGAGGCTTTGCTCCGCCAGGAGTTCGGCCCGGCCTGGGAGGTGTATCGGTCCCGGTCGTGGCGCCTGATCCCGTACCTGTACTAGGGCAATACCGGGCCCGGAAGCGAAGGTGAGGCCATGAGCAAGATCGTCGAGCGCATCGAGCGCCAGGCCGGCGTGCCGGGGCTGGCGTCCATCCTGGCCGAGCAACTCTCTGCGACGGACCTGCAATCCCTGCTGCTCGAGGTCCACCGCCGGCGCAGCGCCCGCCGGCAGCCCCGGGAGGTTCTGGCTAGCTACGAGGCCGATCGTTTTGTCCGGCCGTCATCGGTCTCACCTGTCCGCCTACTGGCCTGGGATGAATGCGCCTTTTCTCATCTGCCGTCCGAGATCGAACCGATCGCGCTTTCCCCTGTCTGTCCACCGGGAACCTGTTCTGTGGTTGCGCCGGTGAATCCGGACTGGGCCGTCATCACCACTCGCAACTCGGAGGTCGTCTCCGACTCGACCAACGTGCTGGCGCTGGAATGCGCGCTGCGGCGCCGCAGCCTGCTTCGCGAGGACCCGAAGTCGGCGGCCGTTGTGCACCTCGCCGCAAGCCATCGTCTGCTGCGGGCCCAGCGCTACGAGAGTCCTGAGGCCGTCTCGCACTTCAGCGCGTTCGCCCTCTGCAGCGCCGGCCGCGACCAGGGGAACCTGCGGTTCGAACTCTCGGCCCTGGCCCTGCACATAACCTTCTACCTGCGCACGCTCGGCGCGTTCCTGGGGCCGGACATCCGGCTGCACCTGACGGTGACCGACTTCGGTCCGAGCCCCGCGTACTCGACGCTCGAGAGCCTCCTGCTCTCACCGCTCCGATCGGAATGGCCGTCCGTCGACTGCCGGGTAGACGAACAGCGGACCGGCGGCCGCGGGTACTACCCCGGCCTCTGCTTCCACGTCTACGCCTCGCAGCCCGCGGGAGAGCGGCTCGAGCTCGTGGACGGCGGGGCCGTCGACTGGACGGCGCGACTGCTCGAGAATGCCAAAGAACGCCTTGTCATCAGCGGCATCGGGAGCGAGAGATTGTGTTCCCGGTTCTGAGGGATAAGACGAGTCCGCGTGCGCGTCGCGACCGATCCCGGCGCCTTGTGTCGGGCGTGCACTGCGCGGGCGCTGGTCGTTCCGGGCTCGTGGCTTGTCTAGGCCAGCAACCGGGAATCTGCCATAATGCGGAAATGCCGGCACAGTCCTCTGCAGCCTTCCTTCTGCCATGAAGACCGGCGTTGAGGATATCCTGCGTTGTCCGGTCAGCGCGGCGGACCTCGCTTTGCTGGCGCGGGCCGATCTGCAGCTTCTCAAGGCGGGGATCCAATCCGGCCGACTTCGCCACCTTAACGGCGCGCCGGTGCGCCTCGATCTGGAAGCCGCGCTGGCCACCCCGGACCGCGGGTTCGTCTACCCGGTTGTCAACGGCATCTTTGTCTTGCTCCCCGGCATGGCCATCGTCGATGGATCGGGACCGGTCATACCTGCAGAGACGGATATCGGCGCAAGCACAGAAGCGGTGATGCGGTTCTACGATGAGGTCGGCTGGAAGAAGACAGACGACAACACGTATGCCGACGCTCAGATCTTCGAAGACCTTCGGCCCGTCAGTCAAGAGTACATTCACATGTGCCACATGAGACTGAGACAGCACTTTCCGAAGCGGGGAACCTACCTGCTTGATGTGGCTTCCGGGCCGATCCAGTACCCGGAGTACCTGACCTATTCGGAGGGATACGAGCGCCGCCTGTGCGCCGACGTATCCTTTGCCGCCCTGGAGGGGGCGAAGCAGAAACTTGGCGAGTGCGGTGTCTACATTCAGTGTGATATCCAGCACCTGCCCATCAAGGATCGGGTGGTCGACGGTTTCGTTTCGCTGCACACCCTCTACCATGTACCTGCCCAGGGTCAACGTCGGGCGTTCCTGGAGTTGCTACGCGTGCTCAAGGATGAGGGCCGGGGAGTCGTGGTCTATTCGTGGGGAAGCCGGTCGCTTCTGATGCGACTGCTGATGCCCGGGCCCGGTCGGTTGCGCGGCGCCAGGCAGGTGATGTGCGAGTTGGTGCGCCGGCTAATGGGGCGCGCCAACGCCGCCGGACCGCAGTCGCGGGCCGGCGCACTGGGAGGGGCGACAGCCCGCGGCGCAGTGGCACTGCCCGATACCGGGATCCGCCCCGGGTTTTACGCCCATGACTATGCCTGGTACCGCCGCGAACTGGCCCCGGTGTGCAACACTGAGATTTCCTGTTGGCGCAGCGTTAGCGTTCCCTTCCTCAAGAGGTACATCCGCCCAGGGTCCTTTGGAAGGCGATTTCTGCGTGCCCTCTTCTGGCTTGAGAGCTCCTACCCCCGTTTCTTTGGGAGATACGGACAGTACCCCGCCATGACATTCAAGAGACCGACAGGTAGCCGCGGCCCGGGGCAACCAACTGTGGGCGACGGTCGACGGCTCCGGTCTGAGGTGTCCCAAACCTCTGCCGTTGGCGATCAGCGCTGACGGATTCCCGGCCGGCGGGCGCGGGCTGAGAAGCCGTCTCCGGCACAAGGTACCCATCCGGGCTCGGATAACCCGCAACGGCACCTACCAGGACCGCCGTGCACCGCGGAACTCAGACGGGACCCGGGGGAGGTATGGCGAACCTGTTGCTGATCGTGCCACTCATGTCGACCGCCATCATGATCATCGGGGTCACCCTCCGCATCCAGAGCGTCCGCTGGCTGGCGGAGCGGATGATGGAGAAGGAGACGGCCAGCGCGCCGGTCCCCGCCTACCAGTCGCACAGGGATTGGCGTCCGCGTCGGTGATGTGCCCCTCGCTCAGGCACGGCCGGTCCCCGATGCCGCGGCCGCGTATACAATGCACGTCTCGCCCATACCCCCCGGAGGCCTGCGATGACCCGCTTCCCGTACGGCAAGACCTTCCTGCTCGGCTTCGGCTTCTTCGGCATCAGCATCATCTGGCCCCTGTTCAACAGCCTGATCCCGCCCATGCTCGAGGACCTTGGGCTGACGGCATTGGTCGTGGGATTCATCCTGACCTGGGACAACATCATCAACATGTTCGTCCAGCCCTGGGTGGGCAGCCGCTCCGACCGCACCCGCACTCGCTTCGGGCGCCGCAAGCCCTGGCTGATGGTGGGTGCGCCGCTGGCCGCGTTCTTCTTCATCCTGGTCCCCTTCGTGCGCGAGAATTTCGTCCTGATCGGCCTGGCCATCCTCGGCACCAACATCGGGATGGCCCTATTCCGCTCGCCGACGATCGCCTACTTGGGCGACCTCTTCCGCCCCGAAGAACGCAGCAAGGCCAATGGCGTGATCAATTTGATGGGCGGCCTGGGCAGCGCGGCGGCGCTGTTCGGCGGCGGCGCACTCTACAAGATCGGCGTCCCGCTTCCCTTCATCGTCGGCGCAGGGGTCATGCTGGCGGTGATCGCCCTGCTCCTTCTGATCATCCGTGAGCCGGAGCCGCCGGCCGCCCCGGCCGCCTCCCAAGCAGAACCGGGCGTCCTCGAGAATCTGCGCCAGGTGGCCGCCGGGCCGGAGAAAAGTGGGCTATGGCTCCTCGGCGCCATTTTCTTCTGGTTCGTCGGCTGGAACGCCATGGAAGCGTTCTTCACCCTCTACACCCGGAACGTGCTCGGCATGGAGGTCGGCCGGGGGACGCAGATGCTCACCGCCTTCGCCGCCACCTTCATCTTGTTCTCGATCCCCAGCGGGTTGATCGCCACGCGAGCAGGCCGGCGGCCGACCATCCTGGTGGGGATCGCCGGGATGCTGGTGGGGCTGATCGCCGGGTTCATCCTGCGGCAGCCCACCCAGCTTCTCATCCTCCTGGCCCTGATGGGAGTCTTCTGGTCGCTGATCAACATCAACTCGCTGCCGATGGTCTACGACCTGGGCGGCGGCGAGCGGATCGGCGCCTTCACAGGGCTCTACTACTTCTCGTCATCGGCGGCGGCCATCACCGGCCCCATTCTTGCCGGCCAGTTGATCGACCTGACCGACCACGCCGCCATCTGGGCCTTCAGTGCCCTGTTCATGGCCCTGGCCGGCGTATGCATGTGGATGGTCCGGCCCCGACCGGCGCCGGCGGCGTAGACCCAGGACAAGGGCGGAGGAAGGCAACATGACCACACTGTTGAGCGCGCTCGTCGGCCTGGCCCTACTCGTCCTGGGCCGCAAGCTGTACTGGCTGTTCGTCGGCGGGATCGGCTTCGTCGCCGCGCTCGGCCTGGCGACACGCTTTGTCGGTGCGATGCCGGAGTGGCGACAGATCCTGGTGGCGGTGGTCATCGGTTTGGTCGGCGCCCTGCTGGCCATCCTGGCGCAGAAAGTGGCCATCGGCCTGGCCGGCTTCGTCGGGGGCGGGCTGATCCTGGCGCTCGGTCTGGAGATGTTCGGGCTCGACCTGACCGGGCTGTGGTGGCTGGCGGCGTTCGTGGTCGGCGGGTTGATCGGTGCGTTCGTCGTGTCGGCGGCGTTCGACTGGGCGCTGATCCTTTTGTCGTCGCTGGCCGGGGCGTCTTTGATAGTCGAGGCCCTTCCGTTGGGGAGGCTGCTGGAGATCGTCGTCTATGGGACGGCCGTCGTGGCCGGGATCGTGGCGCAGGCGGCGCTGCGGCGGACGGAGAAGCACGACCCGTAGGCCGGCGGCGCGAAGCTCCCGGAGCCTGGAAGGCTCCGGGAGCTTGCTTTCATCGGCTAGGGGGCGATGACCGTGCCGGCCGGGATGACGGCGTTCTTGGGGATGACCACGATCCCCTCCCGCACCGTCCAGTTTTCCGCATCCAGCTCGACCCCGCGGGGAAAGGCTTCGATGCGGACGTTGGCGCCGATGCGGGCGTTCTTGTCGATGATGGTGCCGGAGATACGCGAGCCGCGCCCGATGCCGATGGGGGGCATGCCCACCTCGGCCGGCGGGCCCTCGGCCTCGTAGTAGTCGGCGCCCATGATCACGGTCCGCTCGATGATCACGTCTTCCCCGATCAGGCTGCGGATACCGACGATCGAATCGCGGATCTCGGCCCCCTCGACGATGCAGCCCTCGCACAAGACGACGTTGTCGAGCTGGACGTCGTAGATGCGCGAGCCGGGCAGGAAGCGCGGGTGGGTGTAGATCGGACGCACCGTGTCGTGGAAGCTGAAGGGAGGGTCGGGCCGGGTCAGCGCCAGGTTGGCCTCGTAGAAGGCGCCGATCGTCCCGATGTCCTCCCAGTAGCCGTCGAAACCGTACCCGAAGACGCGGTGGCTGCGAATGGCGGCGGGGAGCACATCCCCGCCGAAGTCATCGTGGTCGGAGCGCAACAGGTCGACCAGCACGCTGGTGCGGAACAAGTAGATCCCCATCGAGCCCAGGTACGGGATGCGGGAGTCGTCGCGGCAGGCGAAGGCCGGCGTGAGTTCGGTCGAGCGGGGCTTCTCGAGGAATGCCGTGATGCGTCCCTCGGGCGACATCTGCAGGATGCCGAAGCGGTGGACGTCGTGGGCGCCGACCGGTTTGACCGCGACCGTGACGTCCGCCTGGCGCTCGCGATGGGATGCCACCATGGCGGCATAGTCCATGCGGTACAGGTGGTCGCCGGCCAGGATGAGCACATCCGAGGCGCCGGTGACCTGGATCTCGAACAACTGCTTGCGCACGGCGTCGGCGGTACCTTGATACCAGTCGATGCTGGAGAAGGTCTGCTCGGCGGCCAGGATCTGCACCCAGCCGGGACGGAAGACGTCGAAGTTGTAGGTGTGGGAGATGTGGCGGTGCAGGGAGACGGAGTTGAACTGGGTCAGGATGGCGATCTGGTAGATCCCCGCGTTCAGACAATTGCTGAGCGGGATGTCGATCAGGCGATACTTGCCCCCGATCGGGACGGCCGGTTTGGCGCGTTGCTGGGTCAGGGGCCAGAGGCGCGTCCCGCGCCCGCCGCCAAGGATGACGCCGAGGACCTCCGGGAGCGGCATATCGGTCTCCCCGTGCGCTGGAGTCGCTGCTCCTGTGATTCTATCCCCGATCGCCCCAGGCGGCCGTCATCTCCAGGCAGCGACCGCCAAGGCCAGACCCGCCCCGATCAGCGAGGCGGCGAAGTTGACGGCGTCGTTGCCCAGCCAGCGCCAGCCGCGCAGCGGTTGTGTGGGCGAGCCGCAGGCGTGTCGGGGATGGCGCTCGGTCTCCTTCTGACAGGTTGGGCACCAGTACATCGCCTGGACGGTTGCGCCCAGCAGGCTGTCGAAGAGCGATCCCGCCAGCCCACCGATCCAGGCCAGGACAGCCAGGGTCCAGTCGCCGGTCACCAGCGCCGCCGCCAGCCCGATCACGGCCGAGCCCGCCGCGGCGGCCAGCGTGCCCTGGGCGGTGACCCCGCCAGAGGTGCCCGGGTCGACGCTGGCGCCGGTGGTGATCAGGCGTGGCCGGCGGCGGGCCAGGATCCCCAACTCGGTCGCCCAGGTATCGGCGTTGACCGCCGCCAGTGCGCCGGCCACACCCGCCAGCCAGAGGGGGTCGTGCGTCAGCCCGTATCCCACGGACAGGGCCGCCGCCAGCGCCCCGTTGGCGAAGACCTGGCCGACATCCCGGCGCGAGCCTTTGGAGAAGGCCGCGGCCATGCTCCGCTTCTGCCCCTTCCCCACCCGGGACAGGCCGCTGGACGAGACGAAGAACAGGATCAAGAGAACAGCCGGGGCCAAACCGCCGATCCCGAAGGTCAACGTGCCGACGAGAATCGCCCCGCCCGCGCCGCTGGCCGAGAGAGACCCCAGCCGGTAGGCGGCCGCGGCGATGGCCACCGCCAGTGCCGCCCCAAGAAGAAGCCAGGTCACGGACACAAATTCCTCCCCAGGGAGTTGTGGATAACACCTGGGAATCCTGTGGATAGCCAGGGAGAAGCGGTGGAGAGTGCGACCGGCCGCCTCCTGCCCACTCTACGGGAAACCCGGGTCGAGGGCAAGGCGCCCGGCTCAGCCGGGGACCGACGCCGCGCCGTTCGGGTCGACGGTGAACCACCCGAGGGGAATCGTGCTACAGCGTCGACGTGTTGCCGGAGCTCGCCAGGAGGATCAGGACGGCGCCCCACAGAAGCAGCCCGGTCAGGATGGCAATGCCCCACAGGGCGTAGGCCAGCGGCCGGTCCGCCTCGCGGCGGAACAGCCAGACGCCGGCGGCCAGATCCGCCAGCCAGCACAGCCCGGCGATCAGCGGCAGCAGAAGGAGGCGCCCGGGCGGCGCAGGGGCGGCGGGCTGGCCGGTAGGCAGGAAGCCGAACGGCACGCCCTGCGCCGGAAGCCCCGGCGCGCGCAGGGCCAGGTACGCCAGCAGCAGAAGAGGCAGCGCCAGCCCGGTCGGTATCAGAAGGCGCGCAGCTCGCTCTTCCCAGACACGGCCGAAGAGGAAATCGGGGCGCTGTGAGCGGGCCGGGACCGGCTCCAGGGATCCCAGCCGGACCGAGTTGGTGAACGCCTGCAGGAAGGCGTCGACATCGGGGGGAGAGATCGCCAGCGTCCGGTCGCCGGCGCGCAGGAGAACGATACCGGCCTGCCCGGCTGTGGCGAAGAACTCGACCTTCCCCAGGCCGTCGATTTCGCGCCGGCCGACCACACAGCCGGGCCACCACAGCCCGCGCGGCGGCCTCAGGTCGAACGACAGCTGTGCGGCCGGCTGCGGCCTGGCCAGTTCCGCCAAAGGGATCTGCTCGAAAGCCAGCCCCCAGGTGAGGACGAAGGCGTCCCGGTCGAGGCGGTATCCGGCGGTCAGCAGGCCGTACAGGCGGTAGGCCACCAGCAGCGCCAGCGGAAATCCGAGCAGCGGCATCAGGACCCAGAGCAGGATCCAGAGCGTGACCGTGGCAGCGTTGAGCCGGGCGATCGAGAAACCGATCGCCCCGAGCAGGACCAGCAGGAACAAGCTCCCGAGGAGCAGGCCGAGGCGGCGCCGGGGAAGAAAGGTCATCGAAACCGCAGGCGGGGGCGGCGGCCCGTAAAGCCGCGCCCCCGCCCAGTATACTCGCCCTTCCGGTTCAGTCCGCCGCGGCGTGCTCGGTCACGTAGACCGGCTCGTTCCAGTGGCGGTACTGGGGAAGTCTGCCCCGGACGGCATCGTCGTACAGCGTGCGCAGCTGATCGGTCACCGGCCCGATGTGGCCGTCGCCGACCTCGCGGAAATCGACGCGTGTCACCGGGGCTACGGCGGCGGCCGTCCCGGTCAGGAACAACTCCTCGCACAGATACACTTCGGTGCGGTCGATCGGCCGCTCGACGGCCTCCATACCCAGTTCCTGGCGGGCCAGCGTCAGGATGGTCCGGCGCGTGATCCCCTCCAGGATGTTGTCCGTCACCGGCGGGGTCACCAGCACGCCGTCGCGCACCATGAAGACGTTCATGGCGCTGCCTTCGGAGACGTGTCCATCACGGTTGAGGACCAGCGCCTCGTCGAACCCGGCCCGGTGGGCGTCGGTCTTGATGAAAGCCGAGCTGACGTAGGCGCCGGTGAGCTTGCCGCGGGCCGGGATCGAGTTGTCGTCGATCCGGCGCCAGGCGGAGAAGGTCACGTGCGCCTCATCGGTCTCGATGTAGCGCGTGAAGGGGATGGCGAAGATGGTGAACTCTTCGTGCAAGTCGTGCAGGCGGACGCCGATGACCTCGTCGGACTTGTAGGCCAGCGGGCGGACGTAGCAGTCCTGCCGGTAACCCTCCGCCCGCAGCACGGCCGCGGTCAGGTCGCGCAGCTTCTCGGGCGTCAGGTCGAGTTGCATGCACAGCAAGCGCGCCGAGTTGAGAAACCGCCGGTAGTGGTCCAGCGGACGGAAGATGTACAGCTGTTCGTCTTCGTCGTTCCAGTAGCCGCGGATTCCTCCAAAGGCGCCCGTACCGTAGTTCAGGGCATGAGTCATCACCCCGACCTTGGCTTCCGAGTAGGGGACGATCTTTCCCTTGAAATACGCGTACTTGGGCAGGATCACAGGGGCGTACCTCCTTGCCAGGCACGTGGGTTCGTCCGGGACGACGTGTGCAATGACCGGGAGGTCCTGGCAGTTGATTATAGGGCCGGCCCGGTCGGGCTGACAAGACACGGAAGGCCCACGCCCCGCCTATGAAGTGGACCGATCCGGCGGGGGATTGTGGGGAGGCGCACAAAAGGGGAAGTGAAAACGGGGCCACCCCCCGCAATCCGGGCTGACCCCGCCAAATGGGGAGCGGGAGACTCAGGTCTCGCGGTACTCCCCTTCCACCACGTCGCCCTGTGCGTCGCCCGAGCCGCCCTCGGCCGGGCCGCCCGCAGGCGGCGTGCCCTGCTGGGCGTAGATCTGCTGGCTCAGGGCATTGGAGGCCTGCTGGACCTCCTCCGTCAGGCGCTTGATGAGACTGAAGTCATCGCCCTTGAGCGCCTCATGCAGTTCCTTGAGGCTGCTTTCGATCCGGCTACGGTCGCCCGCCGGCACCTTGTCGCCCAGCTCGCGCAGCGCCTTCTCGGCCTGATAGGCGAGCGTATCGCCCTGGTTGCGCGCCTCGGCCAGCTCGCGCCGCTTGCGGTCCTCCGACTCGTGCCGCTTGGCCTCCTGGACCATGCGGTCGACGTCGTTCTTGCTCAGGTTGGTCGAAGCGGTGATGGTGACCTTCTGCTGCTTGCCGGTGGCGCGGTCCTTGGCGGTCACGTTCAGGATGCCGTTGGCATCGATGTCGAAGCCGACCTCGATCTGTGGGATGCCGCGCGGCGCCGACGGGATGCCTTCCAGGCGGAAACGGCCCAACGTCATGTTGTCGGCCGCCATCGGCCGCTCGCCCTGCAAGACGTGGATATCGACAGCCGTCTGATTGTCGTCGGCGGTCGAGAAGACCTCGCTCTTGGCGATCGGGATGGTCGTGTTGCGATCGATCAGCGTGGTCATGACGCTGCCGAGCGTCTCCACGCCCAGGGACAGGGGCGTGACGTCGAGCAGGACCACGTCCTTGACGTCGCCGGCCAGCACACCACCCTGGATGGCGGCGCCGACAGCCACGACCTCGTCCGGGTTGACGCCCTTGTGCGGCTCCTTGCCGGTCAGCGAGCGGACCAGGTCCTGGACCATCGGCATGCGCGTCGCGCCGCCGACCAGAACGACCTCGTCGACGTTGCCCGTCTTCAGGCTGGCGTCGCGCAGGACGGCGTCGAACGGGCCGCGGATGCGGGCGACCAGCTTCTCGCTGAGCTGCTCGAACGTAGCCCGGGTGAGCTTCATCTGCAGGTGCTTCGGACCGGAGGCGTCGGCGGTGACGAAGGGCAGGTTGATCTCGGTCTCGGTCACCGTCGACAGCTCGATCTTGGCCTTCTCGGCCGCCTCGCGCAGACGCTGCAGCGCCTGGCGGTCCTGGCGCAGATCGACGCCCGATTCCTTCTTGAACTCGTCGGCGATCCAGGTGACGATCACGTGATCCCAGTCGTCGCCGCCCAGATGGGTATCGCCGTTGGTGGCCTTGACCTCAACCACCCCGTCGCCGACGTCGAGCAGGCTGACGTCGAACGTGCCGCCGCCCAGGTCGAAGACCAGGATGGTCTCATTGGCCTTCTTGTCCAGGCCGTAAGCCAGCGCCGCGGCGGTCGGCTCGTTGATGATGCGCATGACTTCCAGGCCGGCGATCTTGCCGGCGTCCTTGGTCGCCTGGCGCTGCGAGTCGTTGAAGTAGGCCGGGACCGTGATGACCGCTTTGGTCACCGGCTGGCCCAGGTAGGCCTCGGCATCCGCCTTGAGCTTGGCCAGGATCATGGCCGAGATCTCCTGCGGGCTGTACTCCTTGCCATTGACCGGAATGCGCACGCGGGCATCGTCGGCCGGGCCCTTGACCACCTCGAAAGACACCATCTTGCGCTCGGTCTCGACCTCCTCGAAGTGCCGGCCGATGAAGCGCTTGATGGAATAGACGGTGTTCTCGGAATTGACCACCGCCTGGCGCTTGGCCGTCTGGCCGACCATACGCTCGCCGGCCTTGTTGAAGGCCACAACCGACGGGCACAGGCGCCCGCCTTCGGCGGTGGGGATGACCGTCGGGTCGCCGCCTTCGACGACCGCCACCACGCTGTTGGTAGTTCCCAAATCGATACCTACGATTTTCGACATGCCATTCACCTCAAGCTGAAGCTCGCTGGAACTATGGTAGGCCGGGTCTGCAAGAGGAGCGTTAACGGCCAATAAGAGCGCCGTCGGCGGATGCGACCCTCCGGCAGAGTATACTCGGAGGACCGAAAGGAGAGCGCATGCTTGGGGGGTTGACGTTGATCGGTTCGGGGGAGATCGCCGCCGGGATGGCCAAGGTCCACCGCGGCCTCTTCAAGGCGCTGGCGGGGCCGCCCCGCCCGGTGTTCCTCGACACGCCGGCCGGTTTCGAGCTCGGGGCGGAGGCGATCGCGGCGCGCTTTGTCGACTACTTCGCGCAGCGCTTCGACCTGCCGCTGGCCGTGGCCAGCCACCGGCGCGCCGACGACGACCCGCGGGCTCAGGCCGCCGCGCTGCAGGCCGTCGCCCGCAGCAACTACATCCTGGCGGGGCCGGGCAGTCCCACCTATGCTGCACAGCAATGGAAAGCGTCGCAGGTCTTCCGGGCCGTCATCGATCGCTGGCAGGCCGGCGCACAGCTGGTCTTTGCCAGCTCGGCGGCGATCGCGATCAGCCGGCACGTCCTGCCGGTTTACGAAATCTACAAGGTCGGCCAGGAACTGCACTGGGCCGAAGGCCTCGACCTGCTCGGGCCGTTCGGGTGCGAGCTCGCGATCGTGACGCATTGGGACAATGCCGAGGGCGGCACGCACGACACGCGCGCCTGTTTCATGGGGATGGAACGCTTCGGCCGTCTGCGGGGGCTGCTCCCGGAGCGGGCCGTCGTCCTGGGCGTGGATGAACACACGGCGTGCACGCTCGACCTGGAGAAGAGGATGGGTCAGGTGCGGGGGCG
>Ga0154653_1206_pt2 | contig 12243 bp, 10 predicted proteins | sample Rifle2008BG13ft_FD_116082 | JGI IMG/M metagenome (GOLD analysis project Ga0154653, IMG submission 116082) | Chloroflexi bacterium RBG_13_68_17
ACCCCATATCGGTCAGGTCCGCATCGGCCGGGCCGGGCGGGTAATCCAACAGGAGCGCCGCGCGCCGCGTCTGGGCCGCGGCCACAGCCGCCGCCAGCAGCGCCCGCTCGGCTTGCCCGCGCACGGCCGGATCGGCGACCAGAAAAAGCCGCCAACCCGATCGCTCCACCGCCAGCCGGGCTGAGAGGCTGGCCATCAGCGGGCCGGCCTCCGGCCACACCCACGGACCGCGCCCTCCCAGTCTGTCGGAAAGCGCCGCGGGGCGGAAGAACTCGGCCTGCGGCGGGAGGGGCCAGAGCAGACCCTCCGGATGCAGGCGGCGGGCCAGCTCCCACTGTGCCTGCCATTCCTCGCGGCGGCGCGACCGCGCCGGGCTTGGCAGCTCGGCGACCGTTGCCCGCCGCCCGGCCGGACGGGACCAGGTGGTTCGCGTCGTCAATACGCGAAAGCCCTGTGAGAGATACAACGCCTGCGCGCCCACGTTGTCCGTGTCCACCTGCAGCAAGACGCGCTGCGCGCGCTGTTGGCGGGCCAGGTCCAGGCAGGCTTGCACCAGCCGTCGGGCGATTCCCCTGCGGCGGACGTCCGCCCGCACCGCAACGTTTGCCACCACCCAGCGCTCGGGGAAGCCTTCCACGCGCAGCAAGCTGGCGTTCCCCACCAGGCGGCCGGAGTCCTCCCAGACGAAACCCAGCGGGGGCGTCATTGCTGGCAGGAATATCCAACCGAGGAGCCAACTCATCCAGCCGGCGCTTCCGACCAGCCGCATCTCACGCAGCATGCGGCGGCCGTGCGCGTCCAGGCGGCCGGCGAAGACCTCCTCGATCAGTCGCGCAACCGGGGCCAGGTCGCGCCGGCCGTCCATCGGCCGCAGGCCCGTGCGTCCGGCCCGCGCCCGCCCAAGGACTGCCGCGGTCAAGAGCCGGCCTCCAGCGCCTGCAGGAGCTTCTCCGCCTCATCGACACTGATCGTCCCCTGCTCGAGCATGCGCAGGACGCTCAGGCGTTCCTGCTCGGTCGCCCCGGCGTTGGCTCCCCCAGGTCCCCCGCCGTCGAAGGCCTCCGTCCGCAACGCACCCGGCCGTCCGCCCTCGCCCCGCCCGGCCGCCTCTGCTCGTACGCGTGCGCGCACAGCCCGACGCTGCGCGCGGTCGGTAGCCCGGCGAATCTCGCGGGACAGGCGATCGGTGTCGATTCCGATCGTGCTGCCCTCGATGGCCTCCAGGCTGGCCTCCACCTGGGCCAGCGCCGCCTCCATCTCCGCTTCGACCTGTGAGCGGATCTGGTCGCTCAAATCCACATCCACGCCCGTCCATTTCCCCGCGCCGCTGACCTTGAGATCCCCGCCGGCAGTCAACTCGACGAGCGCGTCCGCCTCCCCCAACTTCAACGTCACGGTCTCGCCGCTGCGCTCGGTCACGCCCTTCGTCCCGAATTCCAGGTCCCCGCCCGCCTTGAGCAGCATGCGCGCCGAGGCCTCCTCGGGCAGGCGACAGGTCAGGTCGCCGCCGGCCCGCACCACGCAACGTCCTCCGGTCACCGGGGTCAGACGCAGCTTAACGTCGCCCCCGACGGTCGCTTCGACATCGCGGCCGTCGCCGTCCAGCGCCAGGTCGCCGCCCAGCGACCGCAGCCGCACAACTCCTTCCACCTGCTCGACAATCGCATCGCCCCCGATCCAATCCACCGACAGGTCGCCCGCCAAACGACTCAAGGCGGCGTCGCCGCCGACGCGTGTCAGCGCCACTCTGCCGGCACGGCGGACAACCAGGTCACCACCGATGCTGCCCATCCCCAGATCGCCCGACATCCCGGTCACGCGGGCGTCTCCCCCAACGCTGTCAACCGACACCTGGGCGCCGGGAGGCAAGAAGACCAGGCAGGCTGAATGGCAGGCGATCTCGACCCCGTCGCCCACCGTGCGGGCGGTCAGCGCGCCGCGCGGCCCGGCCTGGGCCTCGACCGCCGTCCCCCCGCGGCCAGTCAGGCGCAGGTCCCCACCGACGGCGGTTATGTGCACCTTCGGGTTCGCCCCGCTCTCCAGCGTCACGCTCTCCATGCTCAACCTCCCAGGCCCTGGCTCCCGCCGTCAGGTCTCCCGCTGCAGCATACGCATCGCATCTTCGGACGTGATCCGGCCGCTGGCCAGCTCGTCCAGGATACGGTGCCGCTCGTCATCCGCCAGGACGGCCGGCTCCGGCCCGAGCGGGAATCCGAGGCTGCGGATGACCTCGCTCAGTCGCGACCGTAGAGTCGGATACGATAGCCCGAGCTCCTTCTCCATCCGGTTCAACCGCCCCTCGCAACGGATGAAGGTCTCGACGAAGTCGACCTGCTCGGGCGTCAGACGCCCCAGCCGTCCGACCTCGAAGTGCCCCTCCAGCGTGGTGTCACACGAGCGGCAGTACAGTCGGGTGATCTCCAAAGGCTCGCTGCACACCGGACACGTCGTCGGAACACGGTTCACCGGGGTCTCCCTTAGGAAGTGCAGTTCGGCATTGAGTTTATGACGGGATTATACGATAGGAGCAAAGAAAGTCAATCCGCTTATTGATATAGTTAATGAGAAAGCGAAGTCCCTGCCTGCCGCGCCCTCCAACTGTCTCTGAGCCCCAAGGACACCCGGAGGAAGCCCGGCCGGTCCTGACCGAGACGGTCTGATACAATCGACCCAGCCTGTCCCGCGTGCGGAGCCTATGACACGCCTGTTCATCCCCGGGCCCACCGACGTCCCTGCGGAGACTCTGGCGGCGCAAACCCGACCTATGGTCGGTCACCGCAGCCAGACGATCACCGACCTGATCGCCAAGCTTCAACCCGGTCTGCAAGAGGTATTCAACACCCGGCAGCGCGTCCTGATTGTCGCCTCGTCCGGGAGCGGCCTGCAGGAGGCGGCGGTCCGCAACTGCGTCGCCGGGCGCCTGCTGGTGTGCGTCGGGGGTGCTTTCGCCGAGCGCTGGTTCGACATCGCCCGATCCAACGGGCTGCCCGCCGACCGACTCGACGTGGACTGGGGCCAGCCGCACACGCCCGAACTGCTTGAGACGGCACTGCGCAGCCGCGAATACGACACCTTGGCCATCGTGCACAACGAGAGCTCGACCGGGGTTGAGAATCCGGTCCGCGACCTTGCCGCCCGCGCCCGCATGGTCAGTCCGCAGCTTGTGATCCTGGTCGACGCAGTGTCGTCCGCCGGCGGCGTGCGCCTCGATATGGACGACTGGGGCCTGGACGTCGTCGTCACCTCTTCGCAGAAGTGCTTCGCCTTGCCACCCGGGCTGGCCTTCGCCGCCGTCAGCGATCGCGCGCTGGCGCGCGCCCGCTCCATCCCGCATCGCGGTTGGTATTTCGACTTCGTCCTGCTCGACCATGCGTTGTCCCAGCACACCACGCCGGCCACCCCGGCCATCTCGCTGCTGTACGCCCTCGAGGTGCAGTTGGCGCACATGCTGTCCGAGGGCCTGGAGCGGCGCTACGAACGCCACCAACGCCTGGCCACGCGTGTTCAGGCCTGGACCCAGGAACGGCTCAGCCTGTTCGCGGCCGAAGGCTATCGATCGAAGACGGTCACCGCCATAGCCAACACCCGCGAGCTGGATATCAACAACCTCAACGCCTACCTGGCCCGCCATGGCATGGTCATCGCCAACGGCTACGGCCCGTTGAAGAACCACACCTTCCGCATCGGCCACCTGGGCGAGACGCAGCTCGACGACGTCGAGCGCCTGCTCGGTCATATCGATGCCTTCCTCGACGGGCAGCCGTAGCTAGCCGCGTCGCAGCCCGGGCGTCGTCGCGCATGTCCATCGTCGCGTCCTCTGCCCCGCCTCCGCTCTCCCGCCGCTTGTTGGCGGGGCTGTTCCTGCTGGCCTTGCTGCCGCGACTGGCTCTCGTCATCGTGTTCCTCAAGCTGCCCCTCGGACTGGACGACATGTTCCAGTACGATATGCTCGGACGCTCGTTGGCCGCCGGGCAGGGCTATCGCTGGTATGGGCGCAGCGACGTGGCGCGCCTGCGCCCCTATCTGGAGACATACTACGCCATCGACCTGCCCACCGCGGCCGTCCCCGAGAACGGCTATACGACCACGTTTCGCCCGCCCGGCTACCCGTTCTTCCTGGGGGCCGTTTACGTCGCCGCCGGGCTGACGCACCGGCTGGCGGCGGTGCGCCTCATCCAGGCGGTGCTCGGCGCGCTGCTGGCCCCCGGCACCGCGCTGCTGGCAGCCGCTCTCGGCCTGCGCCCGAATGCGGCCCGCGCAGCCGGCCTGGCCCTGGCGCTCTACCCCGTCCTGTGGATGTACCCCATCGGTCTGGGCTCGGAGAACCTCTTCCTGCCCGTGCTCCTCCTCGGCCTGCTGCTCACTCTGGCCGCAGATCGCTCCGGCCGGACGGCGACGGCCGCGCTGGCGGGCGGGATCCTCGGGTACGCGACTCTGACCCGCGGCGCCCTGGTCCTCTTCCTGCCGCTGGCGGCGTTCTGGCTCGTCTGGCCGCTCGCCCGGCGGGCCGGGACGGCGCGCACCCGCCTTCGCCTGGGCGCGGTCTTCGCCGCGGCCGCCGCGGTCGTGCTTATACCCTGGATCCTCCGCAACAGCCTGCTGCTGGGCCGGCCGGCCTTCGTGGACAACTCCGCCGGCTACAATCTATACGTGGGCTACTACCCGCAGGGCGACGGCGGGTTCAATACCACGGCTGCCGTCCAGTCGCTGCGCTATCTGGACGACGGCCAGCGAGACCGATGGGCGACCGAACAGGCATGGGGATTCATACGGTCCGATCTGCCCCGCGCCGTCTGGCTCCTGGCCTCGCGGCTGGCGCATTTCTGGGGGTTTGAGGACCGCGAGCTGGTTTATTTCTATAGCAACGGATTCCTGGGCGAGATCCCGCAGCCGTGGCTGGCGGCGGCCTACCTGTGGCTGGTCTTGCCCTGGGTCCTGATCGGCCTGTCGGCGCCCTGGGGCATAGCCTGGGCACCCGAAGGCCGCTCGCGCGCGCTGGCACTGGCTCTGGTTGCCGCGACGGTGCTCGCCTACGTGCCTATTCTGGCCGAGGCCCGCTTCCACCTGCCGCTCGTCCCGCTCCTGGCTGCTTACGCCGCGGCGGCCTGGACCACGCCGCACCCGTTCCGCCGCCTCGTCGCCGGGCTGCGCAGCGGGCAAGCCGGCAGCTGGCTGGCGTTCGCCGCTGTTCTGGCCCTCGTCAGCCTGTGGGCTTGGGACGTCGCCCGGGATCTGCCGCGGTTGACGGCGGTCCTCGCCCCCGGCGGCAGCCAGCTGCACCTCGGCTATTGAGGGTCGAACGCGGCCGGGCCGCGCAAGCCCTCGCCCGCTCCGGAGGGCAGACCGCCTTATCCGCCGACGATGAAGATGAGATGAGCGTTTCAGCACAACCACTCGAGCTCACCTTGACCGGCACGGCGTACGGCGGCGAAGCTTTCGGCCGCGACGCGAACGGCCGGATGGTGTTCGTGCCCTTTGTCCTTCCCGGCGAACGTATCCTGGCCCAGATCACACAGGCGCATGAGCGCTGGGCGCGGGCGCGCTGCCTGGAAATCCTCGATCCTTCCCCCGTCCGGGTCACACCCCGCTGCCGGCACTTCACCCACTGCGGCGGCTGCCACTACCAGCATCTGGCCTACGCGGCCCAGTTGGAGGCGAAGCGCGAGATCGTCGTGGCGCAACTCAAGCGCCTGGGGGGGTTCGCCGATCCGCCGGTCCGTCCGACGGTGGCCTCGCCCACCCCGTGGAACACCCGCAACCATATGCAGTTCTCGGTCGACTCCGAAGGGCGCCTGGCGCTCCAGGCGGCCGGATCCCACCGGATGGTCACGATCGAGGAGTGCCACCTGCCGGAGCCGTCGCTGGGTGACCTCTGGCCTCGGCTCGATCTCGAGCCGATCGATGGACTGAGGCGTGTCGTGCTGCGCTGCGGCGCGGACGACGACTGCCTGATCCTGTTCGAGGCCGACCGCGATCCCGAGGTCGAGTTGACGCTCGACCTGCCGGCCTCCGTCGTCTGGTCGTCGCCGGCGGGCCCGACCGTCCTGGCCGGCGCCGGCCATCTCGTCATCCAGGTCGGGCATCTTCCGTTGCGTGTCTCGGCCGGGGCTTTCTTCCAGGTCCACACCACGCTGGCCGGCGAGCTCGTGAAGGGAGCCCTCGCCGCCCTGGCCGTCGAACCCAGGCACGCGGTCTTCGACCTGTATGCCGGCGTGGGCTTGTTCAGCGCCTTCCTGGCCGAAGCCGGCGCGCAAGTGTTTGCCGTCGAGAACTCGGCCGACGCCTGCGCCGATTTCGACCACAACCTCGACCGATTTGACTCGGTCAGCCTGTTTGAGGCCTCGGTGGAGGAAGCCCTGCCGGCGATGGACGCCCGCCCGGATTCGATTCTGGTCGATCCGCCGCGCGCCGGCCTTGGCCCGGCCGTCGTCGACGCGCTCCTGGCTCGCCGCGCTTCTCGCCTGGCATACGTCTCCTGCGACCCGGCGACCCTGGCGCGCGATGGCCGCCGCCTGGCCGAGGGAGGCTACCGTTTGGAAAGCGTCACCCCGCTCGATCTGTTCCCGCAGACCTTCCACATCGAGACACTCTCCGTCTGGGCCCTCTAGTCGGTTGCGGAGGCGCCCGCCGGCGTCATCAGGATGGCGGCCATGTGGCCCTGCCTCGTGTGGCCCATGTCTCCGCAAGTCCCTGGTTCGCACACCTTCCTGATAGAATGCGGTCGGCGGTGGTCCTGCGGCCCTCGCCGAGCGCGCGATCACACCCCGCACAGAAGGGATTCACGTAAATCTATGAGCGAAGAACGGTTGGTATTGGCCGTGGAACTGGCCCGACGGGCCGGCGCACTCCTGCGAGAGGGCTACGGCAAGGCCATGCGCGTCGACCGCAAAGGCGCGGACGACCTGGTCACCGAGTACGATGTGCGCTGCGAGGAGGTGCTGCTGGAGGGGATCCGCCACGCCTACCCGGGCGACGCCGTGCTGGCCGAGGAGAGCGGCGCCAGTGGCAGCGGCGATGTCCGCTGGTATCTCGACCCGCTGGATGGGACCTCGAACTTCGTGCACAGCCTGCCCATCTTCGGAGTGTCGATCGCCTGCGCCCGCAACGGCGAACTGATCCTGGGCGTCATCTACGACCCGATGCGCGATGAGCTCTTCTCCGCCGGTCTCGGCCAGGGCTCCCGGTTGAACGATCGGCCGCTGCGCGTTTCGACCACGCGCGAGCTGAACGACTGCTTGGCCGCCACGAGCTTCCCGTACGACCTGCGCACCAACCTCGACAACAACCTGGCTCAGTTCTCGGCCGTCTGCCTGCGCGCCCATGACGTGCGCCGACTGGGGTCGGCGGCCATCAACCTGGCTTATGTCGCCGCCGGGCGCCTGGATGCGTATTGGGGGATGCGCATGTCGGCCTGGGACCTGGCGGCCGGTATGCTGCTCGTGCGCGAGGCCGGCGGGCGCATCTCGCGCATGGACGGCGGACCGGACGCGTTGGCCGAGCCGACCTCGCTCTTAGCCAGCAACGGATTGGTTCACGACAGTCTGGTGGAAGTGCTTTCGGCCTGACGCGGGGTGTCGGCAGCCCTCGGCCGGTCAAGCGCTTGTCGCAGCAAGCTCTCGATCGAATCGAGGGAGACGCGCGAGGTCAGATCCAGGCTGAGAGGCGTCACCGCCACGACGCGGTCTACCCGCAGCGCGTACGTGTCGGAATCCGGCTCCAGCGCGGCATCGTCCACGTCGATCCGATACCCGACGCCGGCCTCCTCGTCCAGCCGCTCCCGCTCCGGCTTGACGGGCACGAAGTAACGCGCCCGCGACAGCCGCGTCACTCTCCACGGAGTGGACGGCGTTGCGCCAGCCGGGACGTCGACCTTGAGAACGTCGACATCTCCCGGGCGGTCCACATGCAACAGCAGCTCGGCGAACAGCCGCGTGAAGTAGGCCGCCCCGGAAAAATCAATCTCCGGCGAATGCGTCAGGTGGTAGGCCGGTTCCGTCTCCACCGAAATCGCCAGCGCCGGCACGCCCGCCGCCGCCCCTTCCAGCGCCGCCCCGACCGTCCCGGAGATCGTCACCCCAGTGCCCAGGTTTTCCCCGTAGTTGATGCCGGAGACGACCAGGTCAGGCTTTCCCGGCGTCAGCTCGAGGATGCCGTGCTGGACCGCTTGCGCCGGCGAACCGCCGACCGCATACACCGTCCAGCGTTTGCCGCCGACCTCGACCTGCTCCTGGCGGATGCGGCCGTCCGAGCCGATGGGCATGCCGCGGCCGGCGCCGGAGGACTGCTCACGCGGCGCGGCGACCGTGACGAAGCCGATGCGCTCGAGCGCCTCAGCCGCGGCCCATAGACCCGGCGAGCGAATCCCGTCATCGTTGGTCAGTAAGATCTGCGGCTTGTTGTTGTTGGCCATATCGGAGTCTGGCGGCCATGATACCAGCCGGCGGCAGGACGGTCAATGCAGCGGCTGCGCCAGAACGAGTCGAGCACGCCGGCCGCGGGAACCGTTCCCAGCGGCCGCGGCTCCGGGCCGAATCGGCTCAAGGGGCCGGGAACGCCGAGGCTATGCCTCGGCGCGCGATTCCGCCGCCAGCTGCTCGAAGAACGCCGTCAGCGCCGCGTGGCGCCGCTCGCCCAGCGTGCGCGCCGCATCCGTCTGCAGGCGCTCGCGCACGTGCCGCAGCTTGAACAGGTACTCGTGATAGGCGCTGTGTTCCTCGCCCGGGGCTGCCTCGCCCGTTCGCAGGAATTGCTCGGAGGGTTCGGTGTAGACCGGCAGGCCGGCCTGCACGGCGTAGCCGATCGTCCGCGCCGCGCCGAAGGCGCCCATCACGTCGAGCTTGTCGGCATCGAACAGGATCCGCGCCTCCGCCGTCGCCGGCCGCTCGCTCCCGCGGAAGCGGTGCGCCCGGATACAGTGCTGGACCGCAGCGATCCGCTCCGCCGGCCAGCCCTCCTGCGCCAGCACCTGGCCGGCAAACTCCGCCGAGCGGTGTTCATGTTCGGCCCGGGCGTCGCCCTGGCCGGGGTGCGCCCCCTCGGCATCGTGCAGCAGCGCCGCGGCGCGCAGAACCTCCAGATCGGCGCCCAGCTCGCGGCCGAGCCGCTCGGCCAGCCGGAGCACCCTCAGGACGTGGTCGAATCCGTGCACCGGGTCTCGCGCGTCGTACCAGTCCCGCGCCTGTTCAACGCTCGGCATGCTCTTCTCCTGATCCTCGCTCGCTCAGCAGTTCGTTCGGGCTGGCCGGGCGCGCCCGGCCGGTCAGCCGCTGCAGCGCCGTGCGCAGCGCCGGCTGCCCGAAGAGCGTCTCGGCCGTAGGGCCCGCGGCGGCAACCTTCCCGTGCTCCAGAATCATCGCCCGGTCGGCATGCGCCGCGGCGAATTCGACGTCATGCGTCGCCAGGACGACGGCCATACCCTCGCCTCTCCACCGTTCCAGCAGCCGCCCGATCTCCTGCTGCGCCAGGGGGTCGATCCCCAACGTCGGCTCGTCGAGCAGGATCACGCCCGGGCGCGTGACCAGCACAGCGCCGATCGCGGCGCGCTGCCGCTCGCCGGCTGACAGGTCGCGCGGGTAGTGCCCGGCAACCCCCGCCAGCCCCAGGTCCTCCAGCAGCGCCTGCGGCTCGATCGGCGGCGCGGCCTCCAGCCCGTGGTTGCGCAGCGTGATCCACAGTTCCTCCCGCACGCTGTCGGCGAAGAGCAGCGCCGACGGCCACTGCGGGACATAGCCGATGCGGCGGGCGCGCTCCGGGACCGACCGCTCATCGAGACACTGCCCTTCCAGCCAGACCTCGCCGCGCGCCGGTCGCAGCAGGCCCATGAGCGCGCGCAGCAGCGTCGACTTGCCCGATCCATTCCTTCCCAGCACGGCCAGGATCTCGCCCGGCCGGACCTCCAGTCCGGCCTCCTCGAGCGCCGGGACTCCATTGTAGGCGAACGTCAGCCCACGCGCGGAGAGGCGTGGCCCACCGCCCGGAAGCGGGCGCGCGGGAATCGGCGGCTGCTTGAGCACTCTCTGACGCAGCGCCTCGACCGCCTCCTCCCCAAGAGGCGCCGGCAGCGCCCACGCCCGCGAGAGCGCCGCGAGCGGCGGGCCGAAGGGCATGCGCCCCACGACGTCTGCCGGGGTCCCTATCAGCCCGGGGCCCGGAGTCTCCGGGAGATAGAAAACGCGATCCACCACCGGCAACAGCCTGCCGAGCCGGTGCTCGGCGATCAGCGCCGTCAGGCCGAGGCCCCGGCGCAGCTCGGTGACCCAATCCAGGACCGCCTCGGCCGATTGGCTGTCGAGCTGTGAGGTCGGTTCATCGAGGACGAGCAACTGCGGCTGGCGCGCCAACGCCGCGGCGACGGCCACGCGCTGCTGCTCTCCACCCGAGAGCCGGTCGAGCGGCCGGTCGACAAGATCGGCCAGCTCCAACCGGTCGAGGATGTCGCCGACGCGCTGGCGGATGGCCTGCGCCGGGAGACCGGCGATCTCCAGGCCGAAGGCGATCTCATCCACCACGGTCGAGGTCAGGAACCGGCCCTCCGGTTCCTGGAATACGAAGCCGACCTTGCCGGCCAGGACCGCCGGCGTCGCGGCGCGCGTGTCCAGGCCCCCGACCACGACCCGGCCGGCGAACCGGCCGCCGTAGAAACGGGGCACCAGCCCGTTGCAGGCGCGCAGCAAGGTCGACTTGCCCGATCCCGACCGGCCGGCAGCGAGAATGGATTCGCCGGCCTCGAGCCGCAGGTCCACATCCAGCAGCGCCGGTCGCTGCCGCTGCGGGTAGGTGTAGGTCAGACGCTCAACGGCGAGCATCTGACCCCCGGAGAAACAGTGGAAGCCCCAGCGAGAGCGTCGCGGCCGCCAGCCCGACGGTGAACTCCGGCCAGGCGGCGCGCGGGTAGGGGTAGTAGGACAGCAACGCCGGCGACGCGGCGGCCAGCAGCAAGAACACCGCCAGCACCCCGAGGGCCGTCCCGGTCAGCAGGGTGTCCGCGCCGCGCCAGACGTCGGGCCGGTACCGGCTTTGGGCCAGGCGGCGCTGCAGCCCGGCAGCCAGCAGGATGCCGGCGAGCGCCAACAGGGCGGCGCTTGCCCGTCCGCCGCCGGGGACAACCAGAGCGACGACGATCGCGGCTGCCAGCGACAGCCAGCCGGCCGCGGCCAAGCCGCGCCGCCAACCCTGCGGCCCGTCCCCATCCCAGCCGCGCGCCACCATCCCCTCGGCCAGCGCCATGGCCCCCTCCAGACTGAGCACGACCAGCGGGGTGACGATGCCCGGCAGATCGCGCAGGCCGCGCGGCTGCCGGCCGCGCACCTGCTGTGCCTCCTGGATTGCCTGGAACGATCGGCGCGCCTGCGGCGCGACCGTCAGCGCGATCGAGGCGCTTAGGCCCGCCGGATACAACCCGGGCGGCATCCGGCGCAGGATGTCGGTCGGCTTGACGGCCGCGCCGAAAGCGGAGAAGACCGCCATCAGGCTGGCGATCTGCACCCCGGCTGAGAGGCCGAAGAGGAGCCCCTCCAAAGTGTACGGGCCGCCGATCCAGCGCAGCGGCAAGTGCAGCAGCACCGTGTCGCCCACGCGGCTGAGGATCAGATTCAGCAGCCCGGGAAACAACACCAGTCCCAGGTAGAGGCGCAGGCGCGGCCATGTCAGCCGCTCCCCGGTCAGCCGTGCGTGCACAGCCGCGGCCAGCGCGGCCAGGATGGCCAGGTACCATGGGTTGCGGGTCAGGAGCCCGACGGTCGCGGCACTGGCCGTCCAGGCCATCCACGCAACCGGGTGACGCCTGGAAGGCCGGGGCGCGGCGCGGCCGGGACGCCCCCGCTCCGCGCCTCCCGCGGCTCGAGTCTCGGAGGTCATCCCCGCCGCCGGGCGAAGACCAATCCGGCTGCCAGCACGACAGCCAGGATCGCCAGGACGGCCAGCGCCACACCCGTCTGCGGGGCCTGCCGCGCCGGGGCGAGCTGGCCGCCGCGGGCGGCCACGTCGGCGTAGCTCAGGCCGGCCAGCGCCGGGATGGCCTGCACCGTCGCGAGCACGTTGTCGGCCCCTATCGAGCGGTTGAAGAGGAAGGCGCCGCTGGGGGCCTGCAGGCTCAGCAGCGACTGCACCGGATCGCCCCAGGCCGCCAGGTCCTCCCCGGCTGCGAGGAGCGCCTGGATAGCCAATGCGGTCGAGTTGGCGTCGGTCTCCTCGCCGAAGGCACTGGGCTTCTGGTAGGTCCAGCCGCCGTCGTCGTTCTGCGCC
>Ga0154653_1215_pt7 | contig 11818 bp, 12 predicted proteins | sample Rifle2008BG13ft_FD_116082 | JGI IMG/M metagenome (GOLD analysis project Ga0154653, IMG submission 116082) | Chloroflexi bacterium RBG_13_68_17
GCCGAGGTCCTGGAGACCCGCTTCAAGACGGTCCGCAACCCGGGCAATCTGAACAACGAGATCGGGCTGCCGCTGACGCTGCTGCGCCTGACGGAGGCGCACGAGCGGGCGGTGCTGGAAATGGGATTCTACGTCCCGGGCGAGATCGCTCTGCTGTGCCGACTGGCCCGCCCGAGCGTCGGGGTGGTGACCAACATCAGCCAGGTGCACATGGAGCGGGCCGGGAGTCTGGAAGCGATTGTGGCCGGGAAGGGCGAGCTGCTGGAGAGCCTGCCGCCTGGGCCGGAGGGTGTGGCGGTCTTGAACCTGGACGAGCCGATGGTCATGGGCCTCGCCGATCGCACACAGGCGCGACTGTTCACCTACGGCCTGTCGCCGCAGGCGGACCTGTGGGCCGACGAGGTCGAGGGCCTCGGGTTGGAGGGCGTTCGCTTCGGGCTGCATTACCGTGGCGAAACGGTGCACGTGCGCGTGCCGCTGCTCGGCCGCCACTCGGCCCACACGGCCATGCGGGCCGCGGCAGTCGGTCTGATCGAAGGCCTGACATGGGAAGAGATCGTCAACGGGCTGCAGAACAGCCAGAGTCAGCTGCGCCTGGTGGCGGTGCAGGGGCCGGGGGGATCGTTGCTTCTGGACGACACGTACAACGCCGCGCCGGCGTCTGTAACGGCCGCGTTGAATCTGCTCTCAGAACTGGATGGCCGGCGCGTGGCGGTCCTGGGAGACATGCTCGAGCTGGGTGCGTATGAGGAGCGCGGCCACCGCATGGTTGGGGCGCGCGCGGCCGAGGTGGCCGACGAGTTGGTCGCCGTCGGGTCGCGGGCGCGCTGGATCGCCGACGAGGCCCGCCGCAGCGGCATGCCGTCGCTCAAGGTCACGGAGTTGCCGGACAGCCAGGCGGCCGTGGCGCACCTGCGCCAGCGAGTCGGCCACGGTGACGTGGTTCTGATCAAGGGCTCGCGCGGCATGCGCATGGATCAGATCGTCAGCGCCCTGGAGGAGACCGCATGAGCCAGACGGCGGTCGCGCTGGCGTTGGGCGGGATCAGCTTCCTGCTGACGGTGATCTGGGGCGGACCTTTCATCCGCATCCTGCACCTGCTCAAGATCGGCAAGCAGATCCGCATCGAAGGGCCGGAGCGCCACATCACCAAGCTGGGCACGCCGACGATGGGCGGGTTCATGATCGTGATCCCGATCCTGATCATCACCGGCGTACTCAACCTGGTGACGCTCGTCAGCCCCCTGGATGTGATCGGCCGTTCGATCCTCTTCCCCATGCTGGTCATGGTGGCCTTCGCGCTGCTGGGGGCGATCGACGACTGGCAGGGCGTGCGCGGTGTGCGGCGCGGCGAGGGGATGCGGGCGCGCTGGAAGTTCCTGTTCCAGATCCTTCTCGCCCTGGGTGCGGCGCTGGTGCTCAAGTACGGGCTGCAGGCGCCCGAGCTGATCCTGCCGAGCATCCCGGAGATCATCGATCTGGGGATCTGGTACGTGCCGCTGGCGATGTTCGTCATCGTGTCGTCGACGAACGCGGTGAACCTGACCGACGGATTGGACGGCCTGGCCGGGCTGATTGCCGCCACGGCCTTCGCCGCCTACGGCGTGGTCGCCATGCTGCAGGGCCAAGTCTTCCTGATGCGCTTCTGCTTCACCGTGGTTGGGGCCCTGTTCGCCTTCCTTTGGTACAACGTGCACCCGGCCGAGCTGTTCATGGGGGACACCGGTTCGCTGTCGATCGGGGCCACCCTCGGGGTGGTGGCGCTGATGACCGGGCACTGGGCGCTGCTGCCGGTGATCGCCATCATTCCGGTCAGCGTGACCGCCAGCGTGATCCTGCAAATCGTCTACTTCAGGGTCACCAAGGGGCGACGGTTGTTCAAGATGGCTCCGCTGCAGCACCACTTCGAGCTGCTGGGCTGGAGCGAGACGCAGGTCGTGCAGCGTTTCTGGCTGGTCAATCTTCTGGCCGCCATGGTCGGCGTGGCCATGGCGCTGATCTGACGAGGGATACGAGCGATGGACATTGGCATGCTCTGGTACGACGACAGTTCGCGCAGCCTGAAGGAGAAGGTGCAGCGGGCGGTCGAGTTCTACACGCAGAAGTACGGTCGGGCGCCGACGCTGTGCCTGGTCAACCCGGCCGGGCTGAATGGCGGCGCGCGCGAGAACACCCCGGTCCCGGTCCGGGCGGCCCGCTCGGTCATGCCCAACCATCTGTGGATCGGTGTGGACGAGGAGGCCGAGAGGAAGCACCAGCGGGCGGCCGACGAGGGCGCCGCCCGGCCGCGACGGAAGAAGCCCGCGTGACGGCCGCATGGCGACGGAGTGGACCGGGCGCAGGGTCGTCATCGTGGGATTGGCCCGGCAGGGCAAGGCCCTGGCCCGGTATCTGGCAGAGCGAGGCGCGCAGGTGACGGTCAGCGACATCAAAGTGCCTGAGGCGCTGGTGGCGGAGCGGGAAGAGCTCGGCGATCTCCCGCTGCGCTATGTCCTCGGCGGTCATCCGCCGGAGCTGCTCGACGGGGCGGACCTGGTGTGCCTTTCCGGCGGTGTGTCCGCCGATCTGCCGCTGGCACATCAGGCGCGGCAGCGCGGCATCGCGCTGTCGAACGACTCGCAGATCTTCCTGGAGGCGTGCCCCGCCCCGTCGATCGGCATCACCGGCTCGGCCGGCAAGACGACCACCACCGCGTTGGTGGGGCGGATGGCGGAGGCACACCTGGCAGGTAGCGGGCGGCGGGCCTGGGTCGGCGGGAACATTGGCCGCCCGCTACTGGCCGAGCTCGGGTCGATGCGCGCCGAGGATCGGGTGGTCCTGGAATTGTCGTCGTTTCAGCTGGAGTTGATGACGGTGAGCACGACGGTCGCGGCGGTCCTCAACCTCACTCCCAATCACCTGGATCGCCACCGTACGATGGAGGCGTACGCTGCCGCCAAGGTGCGCATCCTGGATTATCAGGACAGGGCCGGCCTGGCGGTGCTGGGCCGCGACGATCCCAGGTCGTGGGCGCTGCGCGAGCGAGTGCGGGGTCGGCTGATGAGCTTCGGGCTGGGACCCGTGAAGGCGGGCGAGGGGACGGGCGTTTCGGAGGGTCAGATGACCCTGCGCATAGCCAACAGGGAGACCGCGATCCTCGCCGCCTCCGAGGTCGAACTGCGTGGGGAGCACAACCTCCTTAACGTGGCGGCCGCCTGCGCCATCGCCGCGGCAGCCGGTTTTTCCACCGAGTCGATGCGCTCCGGGATCCGCGGCTTCAGGGGAGTCGCGCACCGGTTGGAGTTCGTGCGGCGGGTTCGCGGCGCGGACTGGTACAACGATTCGATTGCCACGGCCCCGGAGCGGGCGATCGCGGCCATCCGCTCGTTCGCCGAGCCGCTGGTGCTGCTGGCCGGCGGGCGGGACAAAGACCTGCCCTGGCAGGCATTCGCTGAACTGGCCACCCGCCGCGTGCGGGCGCTCATCCTGTTTGGAGAGGCGGCGCCCAAAATCGCCCGCGCCGTCGAGGCCGTCGGGAGCCGCGGCGCCGAGTTCGAGATGCAGGTCTATCCGAATCTGCAGACGGCCGTAGAGGCGGCCGCCGCGGCGGCGCGCTCAGGCGACGTCGTCCTGCTGGCGCCCGGAGGCACCAGCTTTGATGAGTTCGTCGACTTCGCCGCCCGCGGCGAGCGCTTCCGGGCGCTGGTGGAGGCGCTTTGAGCGACGCGGTGATTTCCTCACCCGAGAAGAACGTCGCCGCCTTGCATAATCGGCGGCCGCTGGGCTTCGACGCCTGGATCCTGATCCTGGTGGCGGTGATGGTCGGCTTCGGCCTGGTGATGCTGTACTCGGCCAGCTGGGACGTCTCCTGGCGTCTGTACCTCGATCCGACGGCGCTCTTCCGCCGGCAGCTGGTCAACCTGGTCATCGGCCTGTTCGCCCTGATCGCCGCGGCGTGGATCCCGCTCAGCTGGCTGCGCCGGGCGGCCCTGCCGGTCATCGTTCTCTCGATCGGGGCGCTGATCGCCGTACTGCTCCTCAGCACCGGAGACACGCCGCGGCGCGCCTTTCTGAGCGGCTCGGTCCAGCCGTCGGAGCTTGCCAAGCTGGCCCTGATCATCTACCTGGGGGTGTGGATGGAATCGAAGGGGGAGCGGCTGAGCGAGTGGGCCGAGGGCTTCGTGCCCCTGATCATGATCGTCGGCATCGTCGGTGGGCTGATCCTGCTGCAGCCGGACCTGAGCGCGGTGCTGACCGCCGGCGCGGTCGCGCTGGCTATGTTCTACCTGGCCGGGGCGCCGGCCTCACGCTATGTGCTGCTGATCGCCGGCAGCGGGCTGGTGGGCTACATCCTGATCTGGCTCACCAACACCGGGCGTCAGCGCTGGCAGGACTACACGGCCGGGCTGGTCGACATCGAGAAAGCCTCGTACCACGTGCAGCAATCACTGCAGGCCTTCTACTCCGGCGGGATCCTCGGCCGCGGGCTCGGCGCCAGCCGGGCCAAGTTCGGCCTGCTGCCGGCGCCGCACACCGACAGCATCTTCGCCGTCATCGGCGAGGAGTTGGGGCTGATCGGCGCCCTGGCGGTGTTGATCCTGTTCTGTCTGTTCCTGTGGCGCGGCTTCCGCATCGCGCTCGAATCGCCCGACCGCCTGGCGATGCTGTTGGCCGGCGGGGTGACGTTCTGGATCGGCGTGGAGGCGCTGGTCAACATGTCGGTGCTGCTGGGGCTGCTGCCGTTCGCCGGCAACGCCCTGCCGTTCTTCTCCTACGGCGGCTCGATCCTGGTCACCAGCCTGACCGCCGTCGGACTGCTGCTCAACGTCTCGCGGCGAGCGCCGCTTGAGGTCAGTCAACCCGGACATGTGGCGACTATTGGTATCGGCTGGCGGCACGGGGGGAGGCGTGTATCCCGCCTTAGCCATCGTGCGCGCGCTCGGCGGACGCGCTGATGTCCTCTGGGTGGGCGGCGAAGGCGGGATGGAGGCTTCCCTGGTGCAGCGGGCCGGCGTGAACTTCACGACCGTCCCGGCCGCGGGCATCCACGGCGTCGGGCTGCGGGCGCTGCCAGGCAATCTGGCGCGCCTGGCTCGCGGCGTGCGAGCGGCCCGCGCCGTCGTTCGCGGCTTCGGGCCGCAGGCGATGCTGTTCACCGGCGGTTTCGTCGGCGTGCCTGTGGCACTGGCCGGCGCTGGCGTGCCCAAGCTGGCCTACGTGCCCGACATCGAGCCGGCGCTGGCGCTCCAGCTTGTGGCCCGACTCTCGGACGTCGTGGCCGCCACGACCGATGCCACTCGCGCCTACCTGCCGAGTGGCAAGAAAGTTGTCGTGACCGGATATCCGACCCGGCCGGAGCTGGCGCCGATGCCGAAGGACCTGGCGTGCGGCCGGCTTGGCCTCGACCCCACACGGCCGGTGCTCCTGGTCTCCGGCGGAAGCCGCGGGGCACGATCGATCAACCAGGCTTTGTGGAGCTGCTTGGTGGAGCTGCTGCCGAAGACGCAAGTGATCCACACCACCGGCGAGCTGGACTGGCCCGAGGTGGCGGGGCAGCAGGCCCGCCTGCCGGCGGAACTGGCGCCGGCGTACCACCCGCATGCCTATCTACACGAGGAGATGGGCGCGGCGCTGGCGGCGGCCGACCTGGTCGTATCCCGCGCTGGCGCGTCGGTGCTGGGGGAGTATCCGCTCTTCGGCCTGCCTTCCGTGCTCGTGCCCTATCCGCACGCCTGGCGCTACCAGAAGGACAACGCCGACTATCTGGCCGGGCGCGGGGCGGCGATCATCGTGGAGGACGCTTCGCTGGCAAACGAGATCGCCTCGGCGGTGCTGTCGCTCCTGGGCGACCGGCCGCGATTGGCGAGGATGGCCGAGGCCGCCCGTCAACTCGCTCGGCCGCACGCGGCCGCGGCGATCGCCGACGAGATCGAGAGCCTGGTGCAGGCCCGGAGCCGCGGCCGTGATTAGCCTGGTCGTCCTGTTCTGGCTGCTCGTCATTCTCTTCGCCGTCATCGGCGCTATGCGCGGCTGGGCCAAGGAACTGCTGGTCACGAGCGCCATCGTGCTGGGTTTGTTCATGAACGCCATCCTCGAGACCTACATCGCGCCGTACCGCACGGCGCTGTTCCTCCAGCCCGGCGGCACGCAGTTCGCCATCCGGTCCGTGCTGCTCATCCTACTGGCGTTCTTTGGCTACCAGACGCCTCACCTGCGGGCGCTGCAGCCCAAGTTGGCGCGCGAACGGCTGGAGGAACTTCTGCTCGGTCTGCTGATGGGCGCGCTGAACGGTTACCTGCTGATCGGATCGCTGTGGTTCTACCTGCACCAATCGGGCTATCCGACCAGCCTGATCATCCCGCCCCAGGAAGGATCAGAGCTGGCCACACAGATCCAGGATCTTGTGGCGGTGCTGCCGCCGAGCGTTCTGGCCATCCCGCAGGTGTATTTCGCCGTCGGTGTGGTCTTCGTCTTCATCATCGTCGTGTTCGTATGAGTCGCAGGGTGCATTTGGTGGGGATCGGTGGAGCAGGCCTGTCGGCGATCGCCCGGATCCTGGTCGAGCGAGGCGAGATCGTGAGCGGATCGGATCAGGCGGTCTCACCCTATGCGGAGGCGCTGGCGGCGCAGGGAGTGCACGTCGCCTATGGCCACCGCGCCGAGAACGTGGCCGGCGCCGACCTGGTCATCGTCTCCTCGGCCGTCCCGGACACGAACCCGGAGGTGGCCGCCGCCCGGCAGGCCGGGGCGCGCGTCGTTCGACGCAGCGACTACCTGGGCGAGCTGACGGCCGGTTACCAGACGGTGGCCGTGGCCGGGACGCACGGGAAAACGACGACGACCGGGCTGATCGCCTGGTTGCTCGACCGAGCCGGACGTTCGCCGACGTTCATCGTCGGGGGGATTCTGGAGGATTTCGGCACCAACGCCCGCCTCGGCCACGGGCAGCAGTTCGTGATCGAGGCGGATGAATATGACCGGGCCTTTCTAGCCCTGCGACCGAGCCTGGCCGTCGTGACCAACGTCGAGCACGATCACCCCGATTGCTATCCGACCCCGGAGGACTTCCGCTCCGCATTCCGGGAGTTCGCTGGACGCGTGGAGGGGACCCTGATCGTCTGCGCCGAGGACGCCGTGGCCTCGAGCCTGCAGCCGGCCAGCGGAGACGTGGTTCGCTACGGGTTCGGGCAGGGGCTCCCCTGGCGGGCGGAGGAGATACGCGACAACGCCGCCGGCGGATCGGATTTCCTGGCGGTCAAGGAGGGGGTCGACCTGGGGCTGGTGCGCACCCGCCTCGCCGGGACGCACAACGTCCTCAACAGCCTGGCTGCGTTGGCCGCGGTCGATCGCCTGGGGATCCCGTTCGTCGAGGCCCGCCAGGCCTTGACGGAGTTCCACGGCGCCCGGCGGCGCTTCGAGGTGCTGGGCGAGGCTTCCGGGGTAACGGTGATCGACGACTACGCCCATCACCCGACGGAGATCCGCGCCACGCTGGCGGCTGCCCGGCACCGGTTCCGCGGAGCGGAGATTTGGGCCGTCTTCCAGCCGCACACGTTCTCCCGCACCCGGGCGCTGCTGGCGGATTTCGCCCAGGCGTTCGCGGATGCCGATCATGTCCTGGTGACCGAGATTTTCGCCTCGCGCGAGGCGCCCGATCCGGGCATCAACGGGGCCCGCGTCGCTGAACGGATCCAACATGCCGATGTTCGCTTCGTCGAGACCCTCGCCGATGCGGCGAGCGATCTCGACCAGCGGGTGAAGGCCCCGGCGGTGGTCGTGACCCTGAGCGCCGGGGACGGAAACGAGGTCGGGCGCATGCTGCTGCGTGCGCGCACGACCGGCTAAGGAGGGTAGCCCGATGAAGGCCAAGAAAGGGGATCGAAGGGTGTTCGAGGTCGACCGGCGCATGGAGCTGCGCCTGCGCCTGGCCGCCAAGCGGGCGCAGGAGCCGATGCCCGCGGCCGCGACCGGGACGTTGGAGTACCTGGTTCCGGATGTGGATCTGCTCGGCAGGCTGATCGAGAAGGTCCGCCGTCTGTGAACGGCGGCATCCTCTCGGCGGAAGCGGCGGCGGCCGTCCGCAACGCGTTTGCCGGCCGTCTGCAGGAAGGGGCCAGCCTGGCCGGCCACACTTCGGCCCGCCTGGGCGGCCCGGCCGACTTCCTGCTGGTCGTGCGGACGGCGGCCGAGCTGGGCCAGGCGGCGGAGACATTGTGGGCGGCGGGTGTGCCCTTTCGGGTACTGGGAAGCGGGTCGAACGTGCTGATCGCGGATGCCGGGGTGCGTGAGGTCGTGGTCCTGAACGAAGCGCGGGACATGCGTTTCGAGGCGGAGGGTCCGGTGGTGTGGGCCGAGTCGGGCGCCTCGCTGGGTGTCGTCGCCCGCTTGGTCGCGGAGCGAGGTTGGAGCGGCCTGGAGTGGGCGGGTACGGTTCCCGGCACCGTCGGCGGGGCAGTGGTCGGCAACGCCGGCGCCCACGGGTCCGACACGGCCACCTGCCTGGCACTGGCCGAGATCTTGCAACCCGGAGGAGAAGTGGAAGCCTGGACCCCCGAGCGGCTGGGCTACGGCTACCGGGAAAGCTGGCTGAAACGGAACCCCGGGCAATCCGTGGTGATTTCGGCCACATTTCGATTGGGGCGTTCGGAGCCGAAGGCGGTCAAGGCACGGATGGCGGAGTTCGTGGCTCACCGGAAGCAGACGCAGCCGCCCGGAGCCAGCATGGGGTCGATGTTCCGGAACCCGCCGGGGGATTTTGCCGGGCGGCTGATCGAGGCGGCCGGTCTCAAAGGCCTACGGATGGGGATGGCGGAGATCAGCGACAAGCACGCCAACTTCTTCATCAACCGCGGCGGGGCGACGTCAGCCGACGTGTGGGCGCTGATCCGGGCGGCCCGCGCAAGGGTCGATGAGCGCTTCGGGATCCAATTGGAGTTGGAAATCGAGCTCCTGGGGGAATGGGACCCGGCCACGGCGTCCGGCCGACCATCCGGCGGAGGGGTCTTGTGAGCGAACGGCTCCGCGTCGGGGTGGTCTTCGGCGGGCGCTCAGGCGAGCACGAAGTCTCACTGATGTCGGCCCGCTCCGTGCTGGCGAACCTCGACCCGCGCAAGTATTCCATCGTCCCGATCGGCATCACGCGGGAGGGGCTGTGGCACAGCGGCGAGAACGCGCTGCAGGCCTTTCGCGACGGCAAGCCCGAGACGCTTCCCCGGGTGGCCATCCTGGGCGAGCCGGGGCGCCGCGGCCTGTTCCGTTGGGGTGAGGCCGGGGCGTTCGGGAGGGCGGCCGAGTTGGACGTAATCTTCCCCGTGACGCACGGCACCTACGGTGAGGACGGAACGCTGCAGGGTCTGCTGGAGATGGCCGACATCGCCTACGTCGGGGGCGGCGTGCTGGCCTCGTCGGTGGCCATGGACAAGGCGCTGTTCAAGCAGCTGATGCGCGCCCACAACATCCCCGTGGTCGGTTCGACGCTGGTCCTCTCCACAACCATCGCGGCGGATGCCGAGGCGGCCGTCCGCCAGGCGGAACAGGCCGGTCCGTTTCCATTGTTCACCAAGCCGGCCAATCTTGGTTCCTCGGTCGGTGTGAGCAAGTGCCGATCGCGCAGCGACCTGTTGGAGGGCCTGATCGACGCCGCCCGCTACGACCGGCGCGTGATCGTCGAGCAGGGAGTGGAGGCGCGCGAGATCGAGGTCAGCGTGCTCGGCAACGAGGAGCCGGAGGCTTCGGTCCCGGGTGAGATCGTCCCGAGCGACGAGTTCTACAGCTATCGGGCGAAGTACATCGACGATGCCTCGGAGCTGCGCATCCCGGCGCCGATCGATGAGGAGACGGCCGAGGAAGCCCGCCGGCTGGCGGTGGCGGCCTACAAGGCCACCGACGGCGCGGGCATGGCCCGAGCCGACTTCCTGCTGGATCGCAAGTCGGGCAGGCTGTACATGAACGAGCTCAACACGCTGCCGGGTTTCACGCAGATCAGCATGTACCCGAAATTGTGGGAGGCGAGCGGACTGGCCTACCCGGCGTTGATGGACCGGCTGATCCAATTGGCGCTGGAGCGTCAGGCGCAGAAAGACCGGCTGCTGCGGACGTATGGAGGCGCCGGATGACGCTGACCGAGCGGGCGCTGAACGGCGAGACGCGCGCAGAAGAGGTGCGCATGCGACGGCTGCGTGACGAGCGCGTCGTCGAGCGCGCCCCGCGCGAGCCGCGCCGCAAGCAGCGGCATGGCCGGCGGCCGCGTCGGCGCTACGACCTGGCGCTGCCGATGCAGCTCGGGGCGGAGATCCGCCTGCCGGCCATCCCGATGGTGCGGCCCGGGCCCCGGGCGCTGTCCTTCGTGCTGCTGGCCGGCTGCGTGGCGCTGCTGGTGATGCTGTTCACGGCCCCGACCTTCCAGGTAGCCGAGGCGGCGGTGGCAGGCAATCGCATCCTCAGCGACGGCCAGGTGCGCTCGATCGCCGGAGTCGACGGCCAGTCCGTCTTCGTGGTCGATCCGCGGGCGGTGCTCGGGCGCCTCTTGGCCTATCCCGAGGTGGCGGCGGCCGAATCGGCCGTGCGATGGCCCAACCGTGTGGAATTGGAGGTCGTCGAGCGCCAGCCGATGGCGGTCTGGACGGATGCGGGTCGGCCGTGGTGGATCAGTGCGGATGGCATCGCTTATGCACCCCATGGGGAGTGGCCCGGGGTGGTCGAGGTGGTGAGTGAGACCCAGGTCCTGGCGATCTCGGAAGACCCACTGGCGCCGGCCATTCCGGGCCAGGTTCTGCAGGCGGCAGCGGTGTTGAGCTCGCTCATCCCGGAGGCCAACCCGCTGCAGTTCGACCCAGCCCGCGGACTGGGGTTCGAGGATCCCCGCGGCTGGCAGGCCTACTTTGGAATGGGCGGTGACATGGTGGTCAAGGTACGGATGTACAGGGCGCTGGCGGACAATCTGACCGCTCGCGGGATCCAGCCGGCGTTGGTCAGCGTTGAGGACGCGGCCGCGCCGTACTACAGGTTGGAGAGGTAATCCGGTGACTGCCCTGATCGGCAGCGATGAACCGATCTTCGTCGGCTTCGATGTCGGCACGAGCAAGGTGTGCGCCCTGGTCGGGCACCTGGACGCCGAGCGCAGGTTGCGCGTCATCGGCGTCGGGACCGTCCCGTCGATCGGCATGCGCAAGGGCGGGGTGGTCAGCCTGGAAGGCGTGGCCAAGGCGGTCGAAGCGGCCAAGGACAAGGCCGAGCGCAGTTCGGGCTTCGAGATCACCTCGGCCCTGGTCAGCCTCTCGGGCGGCCAGATCTCTTCGCTGAACAGCAAGGGCATGTCGGGGGTTGCCGGGCGGACGATCAGTCCGGACGACATCGGGCGGGCGCTGGACGCGGCCCGATCGGTGGCGCTGCCCTACAACCGGCAGGTGGTCCACGTCATCCCGCGCGGCTACATCGTCGACGGGCAGGACGGCATCAAGGCGCCGGCCGGCATGCACGGCTACCGCCTGGACGTCGAGGCCCATATCGTCACCGCCGCCACCACCGCGCTGCGCAACTTCGAGCGCTCCGTCGAGGCCGCCGGCGTGACCGTCGACGGTTGGGTGTTCAGCCCGCTCGCTTCGGCCGAGGTCGTGCTGACGGACACCGAGCGCGAGATGGGTGTGGTCGTCTGCGACGTCGGCGGCGGGACGGCCGACCTGGCCATCTACATCGAGGGCGCGGTCTGGCACACGGCGGTGATCCCGGTCGGCGGCGATCATCTGACGAACGACATCGCCCAGGGCCTGCACCTGCCGCAAGAGACGGCTGAATCGGTCAAGCGCCGACACGGGCTGGCGCGCGCCAGCGCGGCCGAGGC
>Ga0154653_1105_pt11 | contig 11722 bp, 11 predicted proteins | sample Rifle2008BG13ft_FD_116082 | JGI IMG/M metagenome (GOLD analysis project Ga0154653, IMG submission 116082) | Chloroflexi bacterium RBG_13_68_17
CAGCTCATCGGCGGCGCCGTACTCCACCAGGGCAAGATCGCCGAGATGCGCACCGGCGAGGGCAAGACGCTGGTGGCGACGATGCCGATGGTTCTGAACGCGTTGGAGGGCAAGGGCGTCCACCTGGTGACCGTCAACGACTACCTGGCGCGCCGCGACGCGCGCTGGATGGGACCGATCTTCCACTTCCTCGGGCTGAGCGTCGGCGTCCTGCAAGAGGCCTCCCGCACCGAGAACGGGCACAAGGCCTTCGTCTTCGACCCGGAGCGGGTCTCCAGCCAGGAGGACGCGCACCAGCTGCGCCTGGTCGACCGGCGCGAGGCCTACGCCGCCGACATCACGTACGGGACCAACAACGAGTTCGGCTTCGACTACCTGCGCGACAACATGGCCCACAGCCTGGAGGCGCGCTCGCAGCGTGAGCACCATTACGCCATCCTGGACGAGGTCGACAACATCCTGATCGACGAAGCCCGAACCCCGCTGATCATCTCCGGACCGGCGCAGGAGGATCCGGAGATGTACATCCAGATGGCCCGGGTCGTCAAGCAGCTGCGGCCGGAGGACTACGAGGTCAGCGAGCGTGACCGGACGGTGGCGCTGACGGAGGCGGGCGAGGAACGGGTCGAGCAGCTGCTCGGGACGCCGCTGCGCGATCCCGACCGTCCGGAGGACGTGACCCCGGAGCAGGCGCGCATGCTCGGGCACCTGGAGCAGGCACTGCGGGCCGAGCACCTCTTTAAGCGCAACAAGGAGTACGTCGTTCAGGCCGGCCGGGTGATCATCGTCGATGAGTTCACCGGTCGGCTGATGGCCGGCCGGCGCTGGTCGGACGGCCTGCACCAGGCGGTCGAGGCCAAAGAGGGCGTGCGCGTGCGGCAGGAGAACGTCACCTACGCCACCATCACGCTCCAGAACTATTTCCGCAAGTACCGCAAGCTGGCCGGGATGACCGGCACAGCCATGACCGAGGCCGAAGAGTTCAACAAGATCTACAAGGTCGACGTCGAGTCGCTGCCGACCAACCTCGAATACCTGGCGGTGCAGGCGGACAGCGACCTGGTCGAGACAGAATACAGCGAAGATGGGCACAAGTTCCGCTGTTTCGTCCGACCGGACGATCCCGAGCGCCGGCCGGTATTTTGGCGTCGCAAGGATTATCCCGATTCTGTCTACCGCACCGAAGAAGCTAAGCTGCGGGCGATCACGACCGAGATCCTGCGCCGCCACGTGCTGGGCCAGCCGATGCTCGTCGGCACGACCTCCGTTGAGCTCTCGGAGCGGCTTTCGGCCCGGCTGCGGGCGGAGCCCCTCCAGCGACTGACGATGGCCATGGTGCTCCGCGACGCGTACCTGGAGCGGGAGGGCATCGCCGATGATGGGCTGCGGGTCGACGCGCTGACCCCGCTGTATGAGACTCTCGATACGCTGGGCCAGACGACGCTGCGCCAGTTCGCCCGTGAGCTGGAACTGGTCCTCAACCCGGCCAAGACCGAGAACTTGGAGCGGCTGGGAAAGATCCTGGAGCTGGACGGCGAGGCGCGGCCGCGGCTGGCGGAGGTCCTGCAATCCGGGATCCCCCACAACGTGCTCAACGCCAAACAGCACGATCGGGAATCGCAGATCATCGCCGACGCAGGGGCGCTGGGCGCGGTCACCATCGCTACGAACATGGCCGGCCGCGGCGTGGACATCAAGCTGGGCGGCGAGGTGCCGGAGCAGGTCTTAGCCGGCGTCAACCGGGTGCTCCAGCGAACCGGGCTCCGGGATCCCTTCGACCTGAGCATGGACGAACGGCTGACGCGCCTGGACCAGGTCGATACCGACACAATCGGCATTTACGTCGACGACCTGCGCGCTTTCCGCGAGCACATGCAGCGCAGCCTGCGCGTCCGGGATTTAGGCGGGTTGCACGTGATCGGCTGCCAGCGGCACGAGTCCCGCCGGATCGACAACCAGTTGCGCGGCCGCTCCGCTCGACAGGGCGACCCGGGCTCGTCGCAGTTCTACCTGTCGCTGGAGGACGAGCTGATGCGGCTGTTCGGCGGCGCGCAGGTCTCGGCCATCATGCAGCGCCTGAACATCGACGACGCCGTCCCGATCGCGCATGGGATCGTCGATCGCTCGATCGAACAGTCCCAGACGCGCGTCGAGGGCGCCAACTTCGACACGCGCAAGCATCTGCTCGAGTACGACGACGTTCTCAACCAGCAGCGTGAGATCTTCTACTCGCAGCGCAACCGCATCTTCTTGAAAGTGGATCTGAGCGACGATATCGCCGAGATGCTCGAGACCGAGGTCGGCCGCCGGGTCGAAGCCGCACTGGCGGAGCCGGATGGGGCGTGGAAGCTGCTGGCCTGGTTGGAGGAGACGCAGCCGACGATCGATCTCGATGGCCCGTCGCCGTCCCCGTCGTTTATGCTGCGACTGCTTCTCGAGGAGATGTCCGACGTCACCACGCCCGAGGACGTCATCGCCCGGTTGCTGGAAATCGCCCGAGCGTCGCTGGAGGCGCAGCGGGAACGCCAACAGCACTTCGTGACCGAATTGACCGAGCGGTCGGAGCAGCACGCGAAGGTTCAAACCCGTCAGATGCTCGAGGTAGCAGAAACCTGGTTGGAGGGCGCCTTCCTGGAGGCCGAGGAGAGCGGCCAGGTGCCGGAGGCGCGCATCCTGGCGCGGGGGCTGGAAGAGGCGACGGGCTTGCGGCTGGCGCTCGAAGAGGCCGTCGAGGATCCCCGCCGGCCCGAGTTGGCGCGGCTGCGCAAGGCGCTGCCCGCGCAGGTCGAAGCGGAGATGCACGCTCGCGCGTGGGTGGTGGCCGTGCAGGCGCTCGAGCGGCGCGTCGGCGAGCCGCTGTCCCTCCCGGTACAACCGACCTCTCCGTTCGACTGGGGCGAGGCCGAAGGGATCCTGGTGCAGGCGCTCGAGTCGCACTGGTCCGCCCGGGCGGAGGTGGTCTTGGGCGAGATCCGCGCCGACCTGGAACCGTTGCGGGGCCAGCCCGCGCCGGTGCCCGAGGCGGTCAAGGTCCGGGCGCTCGTCCGCGCCAGCTACGGCCAGCGCAGCTTCTTCGACCGAAAGACCCATCAGCGCCGATCGGCGGTTGTCGCCCGGCTCTCGTACACCCCTTATGCCGCCCGCCGGATCGAAGGCATCGAGTCCGACGACCTCAAGGAACGTGTGCTGGAGCATCTGACCCTGGCGCTCGAGACGATCCGCAGCCTCGTCGGGCGGGGAGAGATTCATCGGATCGGCGGCGCGCGCTTCCAGGACCTGGAAGAGCGGGTGCGCAACTGGCTCCGGGAGGCGCTGGACGAGGGCGCTCTTCGCGAACTCGAAGGTGCAGCGACCCTCGCCCAGGCTTCAACGGCCGCGCGCGCGACGATGGCGGACGCGCTAGGCCGCTGGTTGCTCAATCAGGCCCACCGGCGAGTCTTCCTGAGTGTCGGCGACCGCCTGTGGGTCGAGTATCTGACCGAGGTGGAAGCGTTGCGCACGGCCATCGGGCTGGAGGCCTATGGCCAGCGCGACCCGCTCGTTCAGTACAAGAGCCGTGCCTTTGATATGTTCCAGAACCTGCTCAGCAGCATCCGGGCCGGCCTGATCTCGGGCCTGTTCCGCGTGGTGCAGTCCGCTCCGCGCGCCGCTACACCTGCGCCGGCCGCGGCCGGCGCGCCGCAGGAGGCGGCGCCGGCCGAGCTGGCCGAGCCGGAAGGGAACGGGGATTCGGGCGCCGGCTCGGCGAAGAAGCGTCGCCGACGCCGCCGGTGAAACCGGTCCCTCCGGTCTATTCCTCCGGGACGGTCGACTGTGCTAGCCTAGGCCTTGTCCCTGCATTCCCTGAGCGAGGCACAGGTTGAAGCAACCGAATCAGGCCATGTCCGAGAACGGGCGGAGGCAGGCGCTTGCCGCGCTGCCCAAGGTGGAGCTCCACCGTCACCTGGAAGGGTCCGTCCGGTTTGAAACGCTGCTCGAACTGGTCCGCCGCTGCGATCTCGAACTCCCGCGCCAACCCGACGTCCTGCGTGGGTGGGTCCAGGTGCTCCCCGGCCAGCCCGCGACGCACTTGAACTTCCTGGAGAAGTTCGAGCACTTGCGCCAGGTTTATCAATCCGGGGAGGTCATCCGACGGATCGCCGCCGAGGCCGTGGCTGACGCCGCCGACGACGGGATCCGTCATCTGGAGCTGCACTTTACGCCGCTGGCGCTGGCCAGCGTCCGCAACTTCCCTCTCGCGGACGTGTTCGATTGGGTGATCACGGCGGTGGAGGAGGCGGCAGCGCTGGCGGGCGTTCAGGTCGGGCTGATCGCCAGCGTCAATCGGCACGAGCCCGTCGAGCGAGCCGAGCAGGTGGTTAGGTTGGCGGCGGATCGGAAGGGGCACGTCGTGGGTGTGGGGCTGGCCGGGAATGAGGCCGATCACCCGGCCGGGCCTTTTCGCGGCGTCCTGGACGAGGCCCGTCGGTCCGGTCTGGGGTTGACCGTCCATGCCGGTGAGTGGCGCGGGGCCGAGTCGGTCGTCGAGGCCGTCGAGGTCCTGCAGGCGGCCCGCATCAGTCATGGCGTGCGGGTGATGGAGGATCCGGGGGCCGTGGCGCTCTGCCGCGAGCGCCGGGTGACCTTCGAGACTTGCCTCACCAGCAATGTGCGGTCCGGGGTCATAGCGACGATCCAGGAGCACGCGCTGACGCGCATGATCGAGGCCGGCCTCCAGGTCACGATCAACACGGACGATCCGAGTGTGTGCGGGGTTACGCTGACCGACGAATACGCGCTGGCTGTGGATGCGCTGGGATTGTCGACGGAGAGCCTACGCGGCCTGGTCTTGGCTGCGGCCCAGGGAACTTTCCTTCCCGTCCGGGAGAGGGCCGGCCTGGAACGTGAACTCCAGGCGAGTCTGTTTGCGGTAAGGTGAGGGCGAATGCGGGTCGGTGAATTGGAGTTGTTTGCCGTCGGCGACGGCCAGGTGCGCGCCGACGCGGGCGGAATCTTCGGTCTTGTGCCTCGGGCGCTGTACCAGCGTCACCACGTTCCCTCCGAGCCGAACGATCTGACGATGAGCTTGCGTTGTCTGCTGGTGCGGTCGCGCGGGTTGACCATCCTGATTGACACCGGGCTGGGTCCGAAGCTGGGGCCGGAGGAGATCGAGCGCTGGGGCCTGGCGCGGCCGCAAGGAGGTCTAGTCGACGGCCTGGCGCGGGTCGGCGTCGCTCCGGATGACGTCGACATCGTGATCAACACACACCTGCATTGGGATCACTGCGGGGGCAACACGTCGTTGGTGGACGGGAGCCCCGCGGCCACGTTTCCACGCGCGACCTACTGGGTGCAGCGACTGGAGTGGGCCGACGCGGCCCACCCGGATGCGCGCACCCGCGGCACCTACCTGGCCGACAACTTCGCGCCGCTGGTCGCTGCGGGTCGCGTCCGCTACCTGCACGGCGACACCCCGGTCACCGACCAGGTCCACTGCGTCGTAACTCGTGGGCACACGCGCGGGCATCAGTCGGTCTTGCTGCGCTCCGGCGAGTGGCAGGCGATGTACGTCGCCGACCTGGCCACCTATGCTGTACACATGACCCGCACGGCCTGGTTGACCGCCTACGACGTCGAGCCGCTCGAGAACATCCGCACCAAGGAGCGCTGGCAGCGCCTGGCCGTTGAGAGCGGCGCCTGGCTCATCTTCGAGCACGATCCGGAAACGGCAGCCGCCCGCCTGGTCGAGCGCGGCGGGCAGCTGGAGCTCGATTCGGTCGAGATCGAGGCAGCCTAGACGCGCGCCTCCCACTCGGCCACAGCCTCACGGATGACGCGCCGCACTTCGGCGTCCGGCACATCATCGATGGTGTCGTAGCGGTCCACCCCGACATACACCCGAACGGCCCCGGCCGCGCCCTCGACCAGGCGAACGGCCCTCTGCGTCCCCGGCAGGTCGGCCAGCTTGCGTTCAACGATGTTGTTGATTTGCTCGACCATGCTCAGCGGCCGTGAGGGGGTCTCAACATAGCCTTCGGCAGCGACGGGCTTGCCCGCGGTGGGCTGGGGGCGGGCGGCCAGCTTGTTCAGCTCGATCAGCACACCGTCGAGCAGGCTGCGGTCTCTCGCCTCGCGCACGTCCTCCGGCCGTCGCAATTCCCGCTCGCCCATGCGCAGGAAGAACCGCCCGCTGGCGTCCTCGCGCATGACGACGGCCACTGGAGTGGCCGGAGGCCGAGCGGCGCTGGCCGAGGGCGGGGGCGGAGGGGAACTGGGCCGAGGCGCGAGAGGGGCCGCCGACGCCGGCGGCCGGGCCGGAGTCGGTGCGGGAGCGGGAGCGGGCGGCGCGGCCTCCCGCCGGCTGGTCTCGGGCTCGGCCGCGGGTTCGGGCTCGGACGAGGCGGACGGGGCTGCCTCACCCTCGGGTTTCTCCGCCTCGCGCCGGTTGAGCACAAAAGCATAGGCGATCAGGCCGAGGGCGATGCTGGCCACGATCAGGACGATGCCGAGAATCAGCAAGTTGTCGGCGGTCATGTGGGCCTCTCCGGTTGACAACGGGGACAGAAGTGTGCTGAGCGCTGGCCGAGGACGATCCTCTCGATCGACGTGCCGCATGAACGACAGGGTTCGCCGTCCCGGCCGTAGACGCGGAAGTAGTTTTGGAAGTCGCCGCCTCGGTAGACCCAATCGATGCTGGCGCCGTTATGCCGCAGGCCGCTGCGCAGCGAGGCGCGAATCCCCTTCCACAGCGCGGCCGCCTCCGTCGTGGTCAGGCTGTGACTCATGCGGCGAGGATGGAGACGGGCGCGATACAGGGCTTCGTCGGCGTAGATGTTGCCCAGCCCAGCCAGGAAGGTCTGATCCAACAGCAGGGGCTTGAGCACCCGACGGCGGGCGGCCAGCCGGCCTCGCAGAGCCGCGGGAGTGAAGCGCGGGTCGAGCGGCTCCGGACCGAGCGGGCCGAGGATTTCGTCGGGATCATCGACCAGGAAGACTTTGCCGAACTTGCGCGCGTCGTTGAAGCGCAGCTCCCAACCGCCGCCCAGGCGGAAGACCGTCCGTTCCGAGCGGTCGCGCCGGACGTGCGCCTCCTGCACGATCAAGTCGCCGCTCATCTTGAGGTGGATCAGCAGGAAGCCCTGATCGAGTCGGAAAACCAGGTACTTGCCTCGGCGGCTGACCTCCTGGATCGTCCGCCCTCGCAGACGGCGCCTGAAGCCGGCCGCGGACGGCGCGGCAATGTGCCGCGGCCATCGAAGGGTCACACCGGCGATTGCCATGCCCGGCAAAGGCGGTGCGTCCCGATGTCCGCTCTGCAGTTGCCGGACGATCGATTCCACCTCGGGGAGCTCAGGCATCGCGGCGATTATACACTCGAAGCCGGGTGCGAGGTCCCCTTACTGAAGCGTGACCCACGGGCGAAGGAGCTCCAACTTGGCCGGACCGATGCCTGGTACGTCCAGCAGGTCGTCGACGGTCTGGAACAGGCCGTGACTCTCGCGGTACTCGACGATAGCCTCGGCCAGGGCCGGCCCGATCCCGGGAAGTCGCTCGAGCTCCGGAGCCGAAGCGGAGTTGATGTCGACACCGTCGGCGGAGGCGGACGAAGCCGCTGGCGTTCCTCCCGCCTGGGGCAGTTCCGCCTCCGGTTCGGGCAGGTAGACCAGCTGCCCGTCCTGGACCGCTTCGGCCAGGTTGACACGGTCGACCAGAGCCTGCGGCAGCGGGCCGCCGGCCGCCTGCACGGCCTGCTCGACGATCGATCCGAGGGGCAGCTCATAGACGCCCGGATGGAGAACCGCGCCGGCGACGTGTACACGCACGGGCTGGGGCGTGGGAGGTGGCTCCAACTGGATCGGTTGTCCCCGTGGACCAGCGGCGATGAGCAGAATCACCCCGGCGGCCAGGAGACCCCCGAGAAGACCCCCGAGGAACGGACCCACACGCTGCAGCATGCGCACCCCCTCCGCAACGGCACGGTCATTATCGCGCCGAACCCGCCTCGGCCGATGCCTGTATAATCCTCGCATGCCCGCCTACTTCACGCGCCGCGGCGACGACGGCACAACAGGCGTCCTCGGGGAAGGGCGTCTCGCTAAGTTCGATGTCCGAGTCGAGGCGTGCGGGGCGGTCGACGAGGCTTCGGCCGCGCTGGGCCTGGCCCGGGCGCTGTCGGTTTCTCCCGAGGCCAGCGCGGCGCTCCTCCTAGTTCAACGGGACCTATACCGTCTGATGGCCGAACTGGCGGCCACGCCGGAGAATGCCGAACGGTTCCGGTCGATCGACGCGGCGCAGGTCGCCTTGTTGGAGACGGAGATCGAGCGACTGGGATCAAAGGCCGAGGCACCGCAGGGATTCATCTTGCCCGGGGACTCGCTCGCCGGCGCGGCGCTTGCCCTGGCGCGGACTATCGTCCGGCGGGCGGAACGCCAGGTCGCCCGCCTCGCGGCCGAACGCGGGCTGGCGAACCAACTGCTGCTGGCTTATCTCAACCGGCTTTCGTCGCTGTGCTTCGTCCTCGAGCTGTGGGAGAACCGCGCCGCGGGAGTCGCGCAGGCGACAAGGGCGAAGGGCGGGCAGCCTTGACCGGTACGCTGCTCAACATCGGAGCCGTGTTGATCGGCGGAGCCTTGGGGCTGCTGTTCGGCGGGCGGCTTCCGGAACGGGTGCGCGAGACGGTCGTTGCCGGCCTGGGGCTTTTCACGGCCGCCATCGGCGTGCGCATGTTCCTGCAGACGGAGAACCCGATTGTCGCGCTGGGGAGCGTCCTGGTGGGGGGCCTGCTCGGTGAGTGGTGGCGAATCGAGGATGGTCTCAAAGCGGTCGGGGCGCGGCTGGAAGCGCGCTTCGCACCGGGCGGCGAGAGCGGGGTCGGCTCGCGTTTTGTGCGCGGCTTCCTGACCGCCAGCCTGGTCTTTTGCGTCGGGCCGATGACGATCGTCGGCTCGATCCAGGATGGACTTTCGGGTGACTTCAGCCTGCTGGCCATTAAGTCCGTGTTGGACGGTTTCGCCGCGCTGGCGTTCGCCTCGATGCTCGGTCCGGGCGTCTTGTTCTCGGCGCTGGTGATCGCCGTCTACCAGGGCGGGTTGAGCCTGCTGGCCTCGCAGGCACAGGCGGTTTTGACCGATCCGATGATGGCCGAGATGACCGCGGTCGGCGGGATCCTGCTCCTGGGGATCGCCATCAGCAGCCTGCTCGAGCTGCGGCCGATTCGGGTGGGCAACCTGCTGCCGGCGTTGGTGGTCGCACCGCTGCTGGTGTGGATCCTGGGCCTGTTCGGCGGGTAGCACCCCAAGGCAGGGTCAGCGACGGGGAAGCGCTGGACCGCAACTCGTGACTCCGGAGTCTGGGTGCGTCGGAAATCAAAAGCCCGGGCCGCCTGCGGCCCGGGCTTGGGCATTCCCGTTGTGCTCGAGGCTACGAACCAATGGCCGCGTCGATCGCCTGCGAGATGATCTCGTAGGAGGGTACAAGCCGCGGGTTGTCGCCCTCTACGATCGTGCCGTTGACGACGATGGTCGGCGTCGAGTTGACGCCCAGCTGCAGGCCGGATTGCTCGTCGGAATCGATCTGATCGCGGTAAGCGTCGTCGTCGAAGCAAGTATTGAAGGCTTGCATGTCCAGGCCGAGGCTCTCGGCGAATGCGACCAGTCGCCGGTTGGCGAAAGCCCCGAGGTTCTCCCCCGATTGATTGGTGTACAGCATGTCGTGGTAGTCCCAGAAACGACCCTGCTCGGCGGCGCACATGCTGGCGTTGGCCGCCTGTGTCGACTCGCCGCCGGGGGCCGGCTCGATGAACGGGAAGTGGCGGAAGACGATCCGGGCTTTCCCGGTGAGGACGTAGTTCTCCACCAGCAGAGGCTCCGTCTGCAGCGTGAACACCTGGCAGGCCGGACACTGGAAGTCCTCGTACAGCTCGATCAGAACGGGCGCATTGGGATCGCCCATGGCCGTCCCGTCCGCTTGGGGTCGTGCGACCGGCGTGATCGACATGATCTCGCCGACCGGGGCCAGTTTCGGATACAGGATCATCGCCGCCACGAACAATGCGCCGACGCCGACAACGCCGACATACCCCACCAACTGCCTGCGCCGCGCCCGCTGCCGGCGTTCACGGACCTCTGCCCGTTTGCTCATCGAATGACACCTCACGACAAGATGGGGGCTATTCTGCCATGGAGACCGGCCCCTGTCCATGCTCCGAGCGGTTCGGCTCGATAGGGCGATAATAGGCGGACGGCGGATCACGGCCCGGCGCAACGAGAAGGGCTGGGCGTCCGGCGTCTATCGGATCGAGGAGGAGTGGTGTGAACCGACGGCTGTTCGTTGTCGTGGCGGCCACGCTGTTGCTTCCCGCCCAGGCCTGCGCCGGGGGAGGGCTCGAGGAGGCCGCCACAGCCGCGGCCTCCGGCCAGGTGAGCGGCCAGACGGAGGCTGCAGCCAGCGGGGCGTGCGATCCGCGAGCGACCCCGCTCGAGATCAACCGAGCGTACGACCTGCAGATGCATTCGACCAGCGACGCGTATCCGGCCAACTGCCTGTACTACTGCCTGTCGGCGCCGGAGGTGTCCAGTTCGATCCAGATCGATGTGCGGGACTTCAACGCCGACCTCGATCTTTTCGTCGGCTACGGCGACTACGAGTCGGTCACGGGCGAGATGCCGGTCGAGGGGGAGTCCTTTAACTGGAAATCCAATCATGCCGGAACGGACGACGAGCAGGTTCTGGTGTCCGATGCTCAGCCGGGCGTGTACTACATCGAAGTGTGCTCCTACCGGGGGGATTCCACCCCGTTCGAGCTTTCGACGGACGTGCGCTAGGCGCTGAAGGGCAGCTTCCGGGCACGTCCTGTTCGGGGCTTCGGTCGAACCGGATCGGAAGCCGGCCGCGCGGCGGCCGAATCTCGCTCAGCCCTGTGCGGGCGCCTGTGTGGCCAGCTGTCCGCAGCCAGCCTGGATGTCGATCCCCCGGCGCAGCCGAACCGTGCAGGCAATGCCGCGAGCGGTGAGGCCGGCCGCGAACGCCTGCGACCGGTCGGGCGACGAGCCGGCGCCAGGGTAAAGGCGCGTCGGATTGAGCGGGATCAGGTTCACGTGGACGTTCATCCCGCCGACCCATTCGGCCAGCGCGGCGGCCTGTTCGTCCGTATCGTTCACGCCCTCGATCAAAGCCCACTCGAAGGTCAACCGGCGGCCGGTTATTCCCACGTATGCCCGGCAGGCCGGCATCAGTACCTCCAGCGGATAGCGGCGGTTGACGGGGAGCAGCTGGCTGCGCAGCTCGTTCGTGGCTGCGTGCAGGGAGACCGCCAGGTTCACCTGTCGCTTCTCGGCGGCGAAGCGCTCGATCATCGGCACGAGGCCGACGGTCGAAAGCGTGAAGCGCCGGGCGCCGAAGTGGAATCCGGCCGGATCGCTCAGTCGGTCGATGGCGGCCATGGTGGCGTCGTAGTTGTGAAACGGCTCGCCCATGCCCATGACGACGATGTTCGTCAGACGGCTGTCCTGGCTCGCCAGCAGGCGTGCGATCAGGATCACCTGCTCGACAATCTCGCCCGCGCTGAGGTGTCGGCGGAAGCCCATCTGTCCCGTAGCGCAGAATGTGCAGCCCATGGCGCAGCCGACCTGGGTGGAGATGCACGCCGTGCGGCGGCGGTCGTAGTGCATCAGAACAACCTCGATCGCCTGTCCATCGCGCAATGCCAGGAGGAGCTTCTCCGTCTCGCCGTCGCTGGAGCGCA
>Ga0154653_1173_pt2 | contig 11720 bp, 8 predicted proteins | sample Rifle2008BG13ft_FD_116082 | JGI IMG/M metagenome (GOLD analysis project Ga0154653, IMG submission 116082) | Chloroflexi bacterium RBG_13_68_17
TGGCCTACAGACTCGGCCGACGAGGTAAGACCACAGCTGCAGCGACGCTGACCATCGCAACGGTGTTTCTGGTGATCCTGGCAGCGATGTATGTCCTGGGCATCGGCCATGTCATCCCCATCGGCCTGGCCGGAGCGGTCACGCTGGCCGCCGCCCTGCTGGGCCCCCGGGCGGCCATCGCGTGTGCCGCGCTGGCCGTCCTCGGATACCTGGGTGCAGCCGTCGGTCCCCGGCCTGCGTGGCTGCCCGACCCGCTGCCTCCCGAGTCGCTGCTCCCGGCCAACGCCCTCGGTCTGGCGGTCTTTCTGATCTCGCTCCTGATTGAGCACGGCTACACCTCGCGCCGGATGGCCGAGGACCTGGCCGCACGGCGCAGCGTGGAGCTTCTGCGCGCCGACCGGGATTTCGCCGAAAGCCTGATCGAGACGGCACAGGCGATCGTCCTGCTGCTGGATGCCCACGGATATATCCTGCGAGTCAACTCCTACTTCGAGGAGATCTCCGGCTACTCGGAAGAGGACGTGGTAGGCCGATCGTGGTTCGAAGTCTTCATCCCGGAGCGCGAACGGGAGCGCCTGCGGACGATCTTCGACGCCGCAATCCGCACGGACCATTTGCGCAGCGTCGAGAACCCCATCCTCACCCGCACCGGCGCCGAGCGGGTCATTCAGTGGTCATCGACCACCCTCCACCATCCGGACGGCGAGCTGCGGGGAATCCTGTCGGTCGGACAGGACATCACCGGCCTCAAGCAGGTCGAGCGTGGGCTGCGGCAGAGCGAAGCCGCGCAGCGCCAGGTGGCCGATGATCTCTCGCTTCTCCTAGCCCTCAATCGGGTGGCCCACGAAGGAGGGAGCATCCAGGACCTCCTGCAACTGGCCAACGAGGAAACCCGCGAGCGATTCTCCGCCTACTTGGGCGCGATCTTCCTGGTGAGCGAAGATGAGCAGCTCCTGCGCATGGAGCGCCTGTCAACGGCCAGCGAGGTCTCCGATCAGTTGCGCCTGGTGTTCGGGGAGGTGGCCGCCCCGTTCGATGTTCGCGTGGAAAACATCGGATCCTACTGGGAGGCGATGCGTGCGCACCAGCCGGTTGTGGTCAATGAGCCGACACGCGTGCAGGCCTTCCTTGTCGATCTTCTGCGTGGGGCCGCGCCGCTGCCCGGGCCTGACGGCGGCGCGCCGGCGGGCATCCCGCGCATCGTCGACAGCCTGGAGGTCGCCGCGCTGGCCCTCATCCCTCTGGCGACCCGCGATCGCGTTGTTGGCCTGATGGCCATCGCCCGGCGGAAGCCGTTCTCGCCCCACGACCTGCATCGTCTGGAGGTCATCGCCGATCAGATCACCTCAGCCGTCAAGCGCCGGCGCGCGGAGGAGGCGGCCCAGGAGAGCTCGCGCACCCTCTCGACGCTGATGAGCAACTTGCCCGGTATGGCCTATCGCTGCCTGGATGACCCCTCCTGGACCATGGAGTTTGTCAGCGAAGGCAGCCTGGCGCTCACCGGCTACCCACCCGAGGCGCTGATCGCCAATCGCCAAGTGACCTTCGAGGAAATGATCCATCCGGACGATCGAGCCTGGGTCCGCCAGCAGGTGCGGCAGGCGGTCGAGGCGCGCCGTCCGTTTCAGCTGACCTACCGTCTGCTGCGGAAGGACGGCAGCGAGTGCTGGGTGTGGGAACAGGGACGCGCCGTGGTCGACCCGCAAGGCGAAGTGCCTCGGCTGGAGGGGTTCATCACGGACATCACCGAGCGAGTCAGAGCCGAGGAGGCTCTGCGTGCCAGCGAGCGGCGCTTCCGCCTGGCTATCGACAACTCGCCGGACGCCGTCTTCACCGTGGACGTCTCCGGCCGGATCCAGTCGTGGAACCCGGCCTGTCTGCTCAGCTTCGGCTTTGCCGCCGGCGAGATGATCGGGAAGACCTATCTGCCTCTCTTCGCCGACCGCGATGACGCCGAGGCCGTCGATCAGGTCGTTCAGCACATTCTGAGCGAGAACGTCGCCATGCCTGATCTGGAGATGCGTTGCCGGGCCAAGGACGGTTCGCTGGTCTACACCAACTCGCGGCTGTATCCGCTGCGCGCCGCCGACGGCACGCCGCTGGGCTGCGTGTTCGACAACACCGATGTGACTCACCGCCGCGCGATCGAGGAGCAACTCGAGCTGAGCAAGTTCTCCCTCGACAGCGCGCGGGACGCCGTGTACTGGATTGGCGAGGACGGCAAAATCCATTTTGCCAGCGAGGCAGCCTGCCGCTTGCTGGGTTACACCCGCGAGGAATTGCTGGCCAGCCATTTCTCCGCCTTCGACACCCAGTACACCGAAGAGCTCTGGCGCCGGGTGTGGCAACGGACAAAGGAACGCGGAACCATGCTGCTCGAGTCCGTGCACCGCACACGCGATGGGGCCACCTACCCGGTCGAGGTCAAGACCAGCTACGTGATGTTCAAGGGCACGGAGTATGTCGTCGCCTTCGCCCGCGACATCCGCGAGCGCAAGCACGCCGAGAGCCAGATCGAGCTTCAGGTCAAGGCGCTCGAGTCGGCCGCCAACGGGATTGTCATCACCGACCGCCAGGGGATGGTCCTGTGGGCCAACCCGGCCTTCTCGTCCTTGACAGGCTACAGCCTGGAGGACGTCCTCGGCCACCAGCTGTCTATCCTGAAATCGGGCCAGCACGACCTGGCCTTCTACCAGAACCTGTGGGCCACCATCCTGTCCGGGAAGACGTGGCACGGGGAGATGGTCAACCGCCGAAAGGATGGCAGCCTGTACGTCGAGGAGCAGACGATCACCCCGGTCGTAGTCCAGCAGGCGGAGCCTTCGCACTTCATCGCCATCAAGAAGGACGTGACCGAGATCCGCGAGAACCAGCAGCGGGCCGCCCAGCAAGACCGCCTGGCCGTCGTCGGGCGGCTGGCGGCCGGCATCGCCCACGACTTCAACAACATCCTGGGCGCGATCACCCTGTACACTCAGCTTCTGCAGCGGACCGAGGCGCTCTCGACGGAAGGTCTCGAGCGCCTGACGACCATCCGTAATCAGGCTGGCCGTGGGGCCGATCTCGTCTCCCAGATCCTGGATTACAGCCGCCGCTCGATCCTGGCCACCCGACCGATCGATCTGGTGTCGCTGCTGCGCGAGACCGAGCGGCTGTTCTCCCGCACGCTCCCCGCCAACATCGGCCTGTCGGTCAACAGCCAGCAGTCCAACGTGATTGTCGAAGCCGATCCCACGCGCATCCAACAGGCGCTGACGAACCTGGTGCTGAACGCGCGGGATGCTATGCCCGAAGGCGGGGTGGTCAGCCTGGAACTGGGCACGATCGATGTCGAACCGGGGTTGCCACCCTACCGTGACATGCCGCCCGGCGCGTGGGCCGTTCTGAAGGTCGCCGACACGGGGACGGGAATTCCCGAGGATGTGCTGCCCCACATCTTCGAGCCGTTCTACACGACGAAGGCCCCCGGCCTGGGAAGCGGGTTAGGGCTGGCGCAGGTCTACGGGATCATCAAGCAGCACAGCGGCTACATCGATGCGAGCAGCCGCCTCGGCGTCGGCAGCCTGTTCACCCTCTACTTCCCCGCCTCACCCCTGGCCGCGGAACCGGCGCCCCCCGAGGAGGTGTCCCCGGCGGTCCCCGGCTCCAACGAGACCGTCCTGCTGGTCGAAGACGATCCAGCCGTGCGAACAGCCCTGACCTCCATCCTGGAGGGCGCCAACTATCGTGTGATGACCGCCGCTTCCGGCACCGAAGTCACCCAGGTGCTCCTCCGCCATCCGGTCGTCGACTTGATCCTCAGCGACTTGATCCTGGAGGATACCGATGGGCGCCGCTTGTATACGCGCATTCACGCGGCGCGTCCAGGTATCCCCTGGCTGCTGATGACCGGCTACCCGTTGGATGAAGAGGCGCGCGAGTTCCTGCGCAAGCGAGGCCTGCCCTGGCTGAACAAGCCGTTCCCCTCGGAGACGCTGCTCCAGGCAATCCGCGAAGTGCTTTCGAAAGCCGGGAGGGATGCCGGCACGTCACTGCCCCATCCCGGCTGAGGGTACGCGAGAGGCGCTGTCGGTCCCACATTGAGAAGGGTAACGAGAATGAACGGAGGCCTTCGGCCGGCAGGGCTGACGGCTGCCGCCGAAAGCCGGATGGGGCCGCGGTCCGCCCGGCGAATTGGGTCTTCCCTCACGGCAGGATTTCGAGTACAATCGAGGCAGAACATTTGTTCGCACCGGGGCGAGGCACGCCTCAGCCGAGGCGCCACCCCTCGCCCGAACCAGGGGGAAACCGATGGACCGTCACACAACCTTGACCGATCTCGCTCGCCCATTCCCTCCCGCCCAGCTGAACTGGAAGCCGCAGATGATCGCCAAGGACGGCAGCCGCGCGCTGGCGGTCGCCTATGTCGACGCCCGCGACGTCGCCGAGCGGTTGGACGAGGTCGTCGGCCCGCTCCATTGGGCTGTCGACCACAAGGATGTCGGCGGGCAGACATTGACCGGGATCGGAATCCGCGATTCGGAGTCCGGCGACTGGGTGTGGAAATGGGACACCGGCCTGGTCGGGCGAAGCGGGGATGAAGCCCTGTCGGTCAAGGGCAGCCTGTCCGATGGGCTCAAGCGCGCCGCTGTGCTCTGGGGTGTGGGGCGCTACCTGTATCGGCTGCCCAAGAGCTGGGTCGCTTACGATTCCCAGAAGAGGCGGCTGACGGAGATCCCGGCGCTGCCGCGCTGGGCCATCCCAGACGAGCGCCGGCGAACGTCGGAGCCGGCCGACCGCGCGGGCGCCTCCGCCTAGCCTGCTTTCGTCCGGCCTGCCCGCGCGGTCACGGGCCTCAGACGGCAACTTCCACGTGCAGCGTTTCTGTGACCGCCTTCGGTGAGGCGAGTCGGACAAGGTCCTCCAAGCCTGACAGGTGTTCGCGCACCCGTTCCGGCGGAATCCCGGGCGGGGCGTAGACCGTGTAGAGCACAGCGTGCGTGCCTGCCACGACCCGCGTCCGGACATCCGGCCCATACAGGATACTCGACAGCACCCCCTCCGCGTCGGCGATATACATGTCGCCGTCTTTGAGGGTTTGCTCCTTGCCGTCGAGGCGCGTGGTTCGTTCCTCGCCTGTGGCGACGCGGATGCCGATGGACCCCCGAAGCGCCTGCTGGTCGTGGCCGGCAGTCAACAGCAAGGTGTCCAGTTCCGCCATGAGCATCGCCCGCACCAGCGAGCCCGTCCCCCCGACCGGGTGCCCTTTGAAGGCGACCGACTCCAACTGCAGCATGACGTGATAGGTTTTCCCGAAGCGCCGATAGTACGCGTGATAAGCCGCCAGGATCGGCGAGGCCTTCAGTGCGGCCCGGTCCCAACCCGCGTAGCGGCGCCGCAATTCGACCTCGAGCAACCGGCTGCGCATGTCCAACGCGGGGTCCACGTCGGGGTTTCTCACCTGACGCATGGCCAGCAGACCCACGGCCGCCCCGGGATACGCTTCCTTCCATTCGTCGGAACCCGCGAATTCCACGCCCCTGCCCTCCTGGTCGGGCCCCGGCCATCACAGGCCATTACGCGCGCTCCGCCCGCCGCGCGGCCGCCCGACCTCCCACCCGCTTCAGAACCCGGCAGATCGCCAGTGCGATCCAAAGGCCCGCCTGGTTGTCCCCGCCGGAGCGCAGCATGGTAGGACTCCACGTGCCGTTGGCTCCTTGCCTCTCGACGAACCAGTCGAGAGCTCGGGCAATCTGGGGATTCTCCCGACCGAAGCCCAGGAGCGACAGGGAGTCCAACGCCGACAGGAGATCGGTGAACCAGAACGGATACGTCAACTTCGTCCAGAACTCGGGGGTGTCTCTGCCGGGGTAGGCATCCTTGAGGAAAAACCGCGAGGCGAGCAGCGCTCCGGCCAGGCGGACCTCGCTCGATGGCCGGTACGCGGGGTGCGCCGCAAACGCTCGCAGCACGACCCCCGTCGCCAGATGTGAGAAGGGCCGCGATCGATCGCCGGCCAGAGTCGGACCGCCCAGCGTCTTGACATCCCAACGCGCCCCGACGGTGCTCATCGGGATGGCCCACCCGCCGTCTTCCTGCCGGGCCGAGATTAGCCAGCGCATTCCTTTACGCGTCCGCCGGTCGGCCGCATATCCGGCCTTGATGAGAAGCTCGATGATGCCGGCTGTGTAGTTGGGCGAACTCTGGTTGCCATAGATCCCACGGAAGTCGCCCGCCTCGGTCTGTCGCGAGAACAGGAAAGCTGCCGCCTGACGGATGGCGGCCATCCGGCGCGTCGCGCCGAACTTCTCCACCAACACACCCAGGCAGCGGTACGTCTCGAGCTGACTGTAGTCTTCGACCGGACGGAGATGCGCCTTGCCTCCTCCGGGGTACTTCCACGACCCGTCGGGCTGCTGCCGCCGCACCAGGCCGGCAACCACGGGGTGACACCAAAGCCCCTCCGGCGTCCCCAGGTCCTCATCGAGCAGGTCTCGACGAGCAAAGTACTCCAGGGCCGGATGGCCGGATTGAAGCAGCGGCGGCAGCGGGTCGGCCCGGAGTGCTCGGCGCCAGTCCTTCATCGGCCCCCTACGGCTGGCCGTCCGGCCGGCGAGCGTTCCGAGGATCTCCCCGGCAGGTCATCCATCCTGCTCAGCGCCACGGGCCCAGGCGATGCGCGAGTCGATCCGCCGAACCAGGCGATACGCGACCGGATGGAACCCTTGCCGGGAAAGAAAGCGGGAGGCCGAGCGGTTTGCGCTGCGGAAATCCGTGTGGCAGTAGCGCTGTCCCGACTTCCGCGCCCAGGCGAAGGCTTCCCGGGCCAACGCCTGTCCGATCCCTCGGCCGCGCGCCTCGTCCAACGCGGCCGCGACCGTGAGATGGAGGCAGTCCTGCGGTGCCAGCAGCGGGTCGACGGACGAGGCGGCCGGGTAGTAGCCCTGGCTGGCGACGGCCTGGCCCGCCTCGAACCCCAGCCAGACCACGGCCTCCGGATCGGCCGGCAACTCCGCCCAGCCGGCGCGCGTCTGCGCCAACGATTCCGGCAGGCGCGCGGCCCAGACCGGCTCGCGCACCAGCTCGCTTCCGATGATCGTCGACAGCCGACCGAGCGCCTCGGCATCCCCCGGTCCGGCCCGGCGAATCTCCACCCCTTTCGGCGTCGGGGCCTGGCGGCTTGGATCTTCCGTCAGGGAGAGCAGGGCATGCACCTGCTCCACTCCAAAGCTCAGGCGAAACCACGCCTCGACCCACGCCGGATCGGCGGTGGAGATCATGGCGAAATGGGCGAAGCACCCGTGGTCGACCCAGCGGGCGCCGACCTTCGCGTACACGTCGGGCAGGATCTCGAGGCTCTCTCCCGGGGCCAGGGCGCAGCCGGCCAGGCGGACCCAACCCGAACGCTCCCAGGGCGCCTCCGTCACCACATCCCCGATCAGGTAACCGATCAGTTCTCCGCGGCGCACAGCCGCGGCGCCGGCCGCGCCTTGCTTCTTCCACACTGCCTCGACGAGCCCTAACGCCTGGGCCGGGTCCTGGAACCGCTCTGGGAGCGCCGGATAAGCGCCGCGGTCGCGCGCGTGCCTGTGCGCCAGCAGCCGGGCTGCTTCGGGGAGCATCTCCACTGTGAAATCGACGATCTCGACCGCCATCGACTTCGCCCTGCCTTCGGGTTCATTTATCGGCGTACGCGCGCTCTGGCCTTCGAGAGCATACCACCGAAGGGGTTGGCTCCGTGCCCGCGTTCACGCCTGCAGGAATTCAGCCAGCCGCGCATTCACCTCGTCTGGTCGCTCGAAGGTCATGTTGTGGCCTGCGCCTGCCACCCGATGAGCCGCGGTGAGGCCCGGGATCTGCCGGCGGGCGCGCCGCAGCACCGCATCGCGGTCGAAGATGCACTCGTGCTCGCCAACGAGAACGAGCGTCGGCGCGGTCAAGCGGCGCAAAGTTCGATCGGCGAGCCGCGGCGGGGGCAGCTGAGTGCGATGCCAGCGCACCAGGGCGGCGCCTTCTTCGACCAGCTTCACATCGACCGTCAATGGCGGCGGCGCGGCCAGCCGCGCGTAGCGGAGCGGGGTGTGTTCATTCGGCCGCAGGATCCCCACCGTCGCGGCCCGGAGCAGGAACTGGAGCCGCGGGCGCACGAGGCCGGCTGGACTGAGGAGGACCGCGCGGCAGACGCGCTCCGGTGCCACATCGACCAGTTTCAGAATCAGCCACGCACCGCCCGAGCCTCCGACGAAGGCGGCCTCGGCCAAGCCGAGCCCATCGACCACGTCGGCCAGCCATTCCCCCAGCCCGGGGCCCCGCAGCGATGGCCGCGTCGGCGCGCTCCACCCGGCCTGTCCGACCGTATCCGGCGCGTAGACTCGGAACGAGCGCGCCAGATCATTGATGACCGGCCACCAACCGCCGGCGTTCGTATTCCAGCCGTGCGGAAGGATCACCGTCGGTCCGTCCGCCGGCCCTGCCGTCAGGACATGGGTTTCACCGAAGCGCGTGGAGACAAAGCGCGAAGCCCAGGGAACCTTCAGCCGCTGTAGACTCCTGGCGTACGCCGCCATGGCCTGACGTTGGCCCTCCGCGGACCGGTATAGGGACGTGGTGTCGGGAGCCTGGGCCGGGATCATCTCGCCTCAGCCGCCAGCCTGCCGGCCAACCACTCGCCGAAGTCGCTCACCTGCTCGAAGAGCTCGTCCGGCTGCGCCGCGCGCAGGGCCTCCATCGGCGCAGCCGGCGCCCAGGCGGCCGCGACCGCCAGCACGCCCGCCCGGCGGGCGGCGCGCACGTCGTAGGCCGAGTCGCCTACGTAGGCCACCTGGTCTGGCGAAAGACGCCAGCGGTCGAGGATGCGCCGGATCGCCTCCGGTTTCACCGGCCCGTAGGGCGACCCGGCCTCGACGACATCGAAGTACTCGGCCAGCCCGAGCGCCCGCAGCGAAATGCGCGTGCTCTCCGGGCCCTTGCCCGTCACCACGGCCGCGGGGAAATGCTGCCGGCTGAGTTCCTGCAAGACAGATTCGACCCCGACGATCTTCCGTTCGAGCCGGGCATGCAGGCGCTCATACGCCGCCAGATACGCCCGCAGGCCCGCTTCCCAATCATCGGGCATGAGCCGGCGGAAGATGCCTTCCTCGGTCGGTCCGAACAGCACGTGGATCTCCGCGTCGGTGAAGTCCCGCCGGAGATGGGGCTGCAAGACCTCGCGGAAGGCGGCGTAGCACACGGGGAGCGTGTCACCCAGCGTGCCGTCGAGGTCGAAGATGACGCCGCGCAGGGGCATCGGCTCTCCGTTGGGGATCGGGCGGGTAGCGGTGGCGGCACCCTCATACACCCTTCCGCGCGGGCTGTCAAACGGCGCCCGCCCTCCTCGTGTCACTGCGAGGAGCGGCGATGCCGCGACGAAGCCCCGCACTCCTTGCGGGGCTCGCTTCGCTCGCAATGACATTCTCTGGGTGTCGTTGCGAGGAAGGGCGCAGCCGCGACGAAGCCCCGCACTCCGTGCGGGGCTCGCTCCGCTCGCAATCTCCTCCACGGGGTTCCCCTCCCCGGACAGTTGCCTCCCAGGTCACTCCGTGGTTCACTTGTCACGCCCGGCGTCCGAGGCAGGAGGAGGGACATGGATGAGATCGTCGTCTTGCTCGCCCCAGCCGTAGTCGTCAGCGTCGCCCTGCAGCAGTTCCTTGAGCTCCTCGATCCCGCACTGGAGGCGCTGATCCGCCAGCACAAGAAATGGATCCTGAGCGCGGTCGCGCTCGGCCTGGCGCTGGTGCTCACACTCGGGCTGGACCTGCGCCTGCTCGCGCCGTTGGGCCACCCGCAGGCCCCCGCTCTGGATGTAGTCCTGACCTCCCTGTTTCTGCTGGGCGGCTCCAAAGGGTTCAACGACCTGCTCAAGTGGGTCGGCTACAAGAAGCTGCAGGCCCGCAGCGCGTTGGCACCGGAGGCGGCCGGCCAGGTCTGATTGGGCCACGGCCCGTGTCATGGCGAATGGCCACCCGCTGCTGTGTGATTGCGAGGAGGCGCGAAGCGGCGGCCGTGCCAACACCTCGCGAGCAGACGAGGGGCGAGGATCAGGTCGAGCGCCCTGGCCAGCCTGCGTTCGGAGTCGGCGCAGGGGGCGTGGATTGCCTGGAGGACGGGGATTTCTGCTACCTTCTGCTTCACAATGCTTCCCGTCCTCGGCAAGAAAAGAGCCGCAGGCAAGGCTGCGGCTCGACAAAGCAAGCAGTGTCTTCAGCGGGGACATCGGATGGCGTCAAGGGGGTTGGTACTAGGCGGCCCTCGGGGTCAGCGGATCGCTTGCTGTCAGTAGCGGATTGATCGAGGTGCTGTCCTGCATCGGTTGCGGAAGAACCGGTTCATGCCGAAAGAATTCAGCCGATACCGATTTCGAGTGACAATTGGCCAGAATCCGGCGACACGGTTCCGCTTGCCGCCACGTTGCCTGATTGGTCCTCGAGACGTACTAGCTTGCACCCACACGCCGTCTCTTGAGAATCAAGTAACCCGCGATAACGAGGCAGATGGCCGCAACCGGGACGATTAGGATGAGACCTTGTCCGCCGCCTGTGGTGTTTCCGGTCTGCCTTGCTGTGGATGTGGCCGGAGGCTGAGAAGTCGCTGAGACGATGGGCGTCATCGATGGAGTCTGCAACCTCGCGGCTGTTGCAGTCTGGGTGCCCCAGTAGTCGGTCCAGGAGTCGATCCCCGTGAGGAACTCGAACCAATCATGCACATCACCCGCGTATGACGGAGCGAGTTCTTCCACAATATGCAACTCGTCTAGGAAAGGCTGGAGCTCCTCCGGCGAGGGGTTCTGAGGCAACGCCGAGAGATAGAACATGGCCAGTTCGTAGTGTGGCCTGCCGTCGCCCGGCAAGAGGCGAAGCACTTCCTGGGCGGCCTGCACACCTAATGGCTGGAAAGCCTCGCCAAAACCTGGCAGGATCTGGTACTTGCCGAGTATCAACCGACGGTAGGTGTCGGCCAGATCCAACCAGGCCTCTCCGTCGTCAGGCCAATTGCTCACCCTAATGCGGGCGGCTTCCAGTTCTTCCCAGCGTTCCTGCCGAATCAACCAGATGGAGAAATCATCTTGCGGGCTGGGCTCCAGGTCTTCCCACGTCCAGCGCACCTGATATCCGTCGACCTGCCCACCATCAGGCATCGCTCCAATCGTCTCCGCCGAGGCCAAATAGGGCAGGTTGACTACCAGCTCGGCTTGACCGATTGGCCCGGCCCAGCCAGCTCCCGTCTGGAAGATATAGTGCAGTGTCATACCCACACCACTGATATCCGGCTGCGCCCAGATTACGTAGGAGACCTGGATAAGAACTTCCTGCCCGGCCGGGAAGGTCACCGGGAAGTTAGCCCAGGGTAGCGGAGGTTTGTCCTCCCCTTGTGGGTTGGGCAACTCCAAGGTGCTGTAAGCCAACGGCCTGCCATCTACGGCTACCTGGAAGTCTTCGATGCGCGGCACGACCTCACCGATATGGGCCTCCCACTCATCAGTCTCCAGCGCGGAGGCTAGTGGAAACCAGACCGTCATGCTTACCGCTTCCCTCGTGGGGTTGGCCATCGTGAAATCGGCCGTCACCTCCGCTACGGATTGCTGCCAGATAGGGATGAGGGGATTCTCAAGATCATAGGCCATAGAATTATGGATGACGGCGGCGCGATCCCATTCTGTGGCCTGGCGCACGTTGAGAATCACCATCTCAGACGCCATTTGGATG
>Ga0154653_1233_pt1 | contig 11661 bp, 12 predicted proteins | sample Rifle2008BG13ft_FD_116082 | JGI IMG/M metagenome (GOLD analysis project Ga0154653, IMG submission 116082) | Chloroflexi bacterium RBG_13_68_17
ATGCCAGCATAGAGCTTGGCCTGGGTGACGAGCTCAGCGAAGTCGTGGTTGCGGTAGGGGTTACTCTGGATGGCGCAGTAGCCGATTCTTCCGCCAGTCTCCTCGTAGACGGGCATGAACAGGTCGGACGATCGCTGAGCCATCCTTCTGGTTACGATATCTGCGACCTCCTCATTCGACATCTGGGGGTCGTCACGAAGGAGCTTGTCTATGACGGGTTCCCAGAGATGGGGATCAGCCTTCAGGGCCTTCGGCGGGTGGGTTGGATTCATCGTGTTTCCGGCCGCGCCCCACGCCAGTGCAGTCTCGAGTTCCTCCTGGTTAGCGGAGTTGATGTAGGAGAAAGTTGACGCCCCGTGTCTCAAACTCTGGAAGTAGTTCGGCTCACTCATCGAGACGCGCTCCTTGGGGTGTCACCAACCGTCTCCGAAATCCGGGGTGACGTAGGCACGCGGGGAAGTGCCTAGGCCGGATCGGGTGTTCTCGCAAGGCCGACTTGGACTGACGACACTGGCCGGCAGGGCCGGTCGAGCTGGACCACGCCGCCTGCTGAGGCCTCGCCGGGTTGGGGGCATTCGGCGAAAGGTCGGGCCGGCACCAGCGATCCGGCCCGTGCGCAGTGCCCGCCGTCAAGGCAAGCGGGTTCATGTGGCCTCGAGCAGCGCCAATGCCTCTCGGGCGATGCCCTCGCCGTGCAGTCCGTAGACCTGGCGCAAGTAGTCGGCATTCCCTTCCGTGGCAAAGGCGTCCGCCATGCCCAGTCGTTTGAACCGCACGGACACGCCGGCTTCGGCCAGTGTCTCTGCCACAGCGCTGCCCAGTCCGCCGATCACCGTATGCTCCTCGATCGTCAGGATTGCCCGGCTCTCGGCTGCCGCGGACAGGACCGCCGAGGTGTCCAGCGGCTTGAGCGTGTGCATGTCCACGACACGCGCGGTCAGCCCTTGCCCCGCCAGGATGTCCGCCGCCTGCAGGGCCTCAAACACCATCGACCCGCAGGCCAACAAGCTGACATCCTCGCCTGGGCGCAGGACGTTCGCCCGGCCGATCTGGAAGGGGCAGCCCGAGTGGTAGATCACCGGCTCCGCCGAACGCCCGACCCGCAGATAGACCGGGCCGGGATGATCGATCGCCGCCCGCATCGCCTGGCAGGTCTCGGCATAGTCGGCCGGCGCCAGGACGGTCATGTTGGGGAGGGTGCGGGCGATCGACAAGTCCTCAGTCGTGGCGTGCGTGACGCCCCCCAGGCCGAAGCTGAAGCCGCCAGCGGTTCCGATGAGCTTGACATTCAGCTTGGGGTAGCACACGTCGGTGCGGACCTGCTCGCAAGCGCGCATCAACAGGAACACGGCGAACGTTGCCACGACGGGAATCTTGCCCGTCAAGGCTAGGCCGGCGGCGACGCCAACCAGGTCCTGCTCGGCGACGCCGACATTGAATGATCGGTCCGGGAATCTGTCAGAGAAGCGACTGGCCAGCGTGGCCTTCATCAGGTCGGCCGAAAGCACCACGATCTCCGGCCGGCTCTCGGCCAGCTCGACGAGCGTCGTGCTCCATGCCTCGCGCGTCATGGCCTTCTCGATCTCCCGGCCACGGTACTGGTCGTCCTTGGTCAGGTGGTAGGCGATCGACTCGGTCATCGAAGCGCCTTCCGCTGGGCAGCCACTTCGGCCAGGGCGCGCTGCGTCTGCTCGGGAGAGATATTGGCGCGGTGGTAACCGGGGGCGTTCTCCATGAACGAGATACCCTTGCCCTTGACAGTGTGGGCGATCAGCACTGATGGCCGGCCGGGCTGGTAGGGCGCCGAGCGTAACGCCCGAGCCAGGTCGCCGACCGAATGACCGTCGACCTCGCGCACCGTCCACCCGAACGCCTCCCAGCGGGCGGCGAAGCCCTCCTGGCGCTGCAGGTCCGCGATGACGCCATCACAGCTCAGGCAATTGCGGTCGACGATCGCGACGAGATTGTCGAGCCGGTAATGGGCGGCGCACATGACCGCCTCCCAGACGGACCCCTCCTGGGTTTCGCCGTCGCCCATCAGGACGTATGTGCGGAAATCCAAACCATCGAGCCTCGCGCCCAGGCACATGCCGACGCCAATCGGCAGCCCGTGCCCCATCGAACCGGTGCTGGCGTCCACACCGGGAACCTTGCGCATGTTCGGATGCATCGTCAGCGGGTTGCCAGGTTCCTCAAAGTGGTTCAGAACCTGGCGGGGAAAGAAGCCTCGATCGCACAAGGCGGCGTACAGCGCCGGAGCGGCATGGCCCTTGCTTAGGATGAAACGGTCGCGGGCCGGCCAATCCGGCTCCTGCGGTCGCAGACGGAGAACATCGAAGTACAGAACGGCGATGATCTCGGCCGCCGAGAGCGAGCCGCCGTAATGACCGCCACCGGCCATCCCGAACATGGTGACCAGCTCGCGCCGCAGGTCGTTCGCTTTCAACGCCAGGCCACGCACGACTTGAGGATCGACGTCCGAATCAGCCTGACTGCTCATCCGGCGTCTCCGTCTCGAGGCGTGGATCGGGTTGTTCTAGGAGCCGGGCGTACTCGGGCTCGGCCGCCCAGGCACCCCAGACACGGCTGTCGCCGGCGTATGCCCAGACCGTGATCATCCGAAAGCCCGGCGCGACTACGACAGGATGGTATCCGGAGGGGATGATGACGCTGTCGCCGTTGTGCACCGCGTAGGCAGCTTGCTCCGGCGGTTCTGATCGTGAGGGCTGCGCCCACAGGGTCTGCAGTCCGAAACCGAAGGGAGGATCGATCAGAAAGTGGTAGATCTCCTCGCTGACATGCTCCGGGGGCTGCTCACTGTCGTGTTTGTGCGGTGGGTAGCTGCTCCAGTTGCCCGAGGGCGTGTGGGTCTCACCCATCATCAGCCGATCGGCGTCGACCTCGGACCCGATGCAGGGGTAGACCGAGCGCTGCCAGTTCGACTGACCGAAGTCCTGCGCCCTCACGTCACCTGGCCGGAGCACCCGAGGGAGAGTGTCGCGCCGGGCCGGGGCTTGAAAGAGGAGCGCCTCTAACGGCCCAGACACGCAGGTGATGCGTGCGGTCGTGGCGCGGGGCAGATAGATCATCGTCGGGGGCCCGGAGAAGGGTGAAGGTCGCTGGCCCACCTGCACGTAGTCGGTCGGCCCCGACGGCCCGCGCGCCGAAACCGCCGCCTGGCCACCGAGGATGTCGATGCCGACCTCGTTACCGCCCGCCTCCAGGGTGTAGGTGTCACCGTTTACGGGCAGGCGCAGCTTGGCCAGGCCCAGCCAACGAAGCTCAAACTGCGGCGCGGCGGCAATGGGCGTGTAACCGGGCTGTCTCGGGGGAGCGGGCAGGTGTGAGCCCATTCGGGCCTACTTGAGCGACAAGAGCCTTTTGGCCAGGCTGGCTGCTTGGCTGGCATCGGGGGCGTAGCCATCGGCGCCGATCTTGTCGGCGAATGCCTGGTTCAGGGGTGCCCCGCCAACGATGACCTTGACTGACGGACGGACGCCGGAGTCCTCCAACGCTTCGATCACGTCCGGGATCTTGGCCATCGTCGTGGTGAGCAGCGCGGAGATGCCGACCAGTTGCGCCCCGTTACGGACCGCCTCGGCGAAGCGCTGCGGTGGCACGTCAACCCCCAGGTCGATCACCTCCAGACCGGCGCCCTCCAGCATCATGATCACCAGGTTCTTGCCGATGTCGTGGAGATCGCCCTGGACGGTCCCAATGGCGGCCTTGGCTGAGGCCTTGATGCCGCTGGCTGCCAGGAGGGGGCGCAAGATGGCCAGGCCCGACTGCATGGCACGAGCCGAGACCAGCATCTCGGGCACATAGAACTCTTGTCGTTCGAATCGCGCTCCAACCTCGTCCATCGCCGGGATCAACGCTTGGCCCAGGATGGCCTCCGGCTTGGTGCCGGCGGCGATGAGCGCCTCGACAGTTTCCCGGGCCACGTCGGCGTCGCCGTCAAGGACTGCCTGGAAGAGCTGCTTCAGATCCGACACACTCACCTCCGCGCGCCGAGGCGCAGGCCCGCCGATCGGGGGGCCCGCTCGTCAGGCGCCTTGAATGGGATAGCGGCCGACGCGCAGGGCAGTATCGCGCATGGCCAGCCAATTCTCATACGGTACATAGTCGGGGATGGAGTTGCCTGAGCTAAAGCAATACGCGCCGCCCGGAGCCATCTTGCGCACCAGGGCTTCCGTCTCCGCGGCGACCTCGGCTGGCGTACCTAGACCGAGCGGTTGCCCCAACGAGAGGTTGCCAATCAGGCATACATTGGGACCGACTGTCTGGCGTGTCTCCTCGATGTCCATGCCGTTGGGATCGATGGGGTGGATGGCGTTGAAGCCCAAATCCACCAGATCGGGCAGGATCTCCGTGATCCGGCCGTCGGAGTGCAAGAGCAGCGGGACTTCGCGGGAGGCTGTCAGATCGCGGATGACGCGATAGTGCGGGAAAAGGTGCTTGCGCAGCAGGCGGGGGTTGACCAACAGTCCGGTCTTGTGGCCGAGGTCGTCGTTGATCCAGATTCCGCCCGTGGCGGGGGAGGAGAGGAGCAGGCGGACGACCTCCAGCTGGAACTCAGCCACTTGTGCGATTAGGGACTGAAAGAGACGGCTCTCGTGAGCCATCTCGAGCATCGACGTCTCCACGCCCATCATGAGCATAACCGAGGAGAAGATTGCGCCGGCGAAGGGGATGACGCCCAAGCCCGTTGGGGCTGCGCTGCCAATAGACTCTAGCGTGGAGAGGTCTAGATCTGCCGGATCGGGCCAAGGGAAAGCGGCTAAGTCGTCTAGGCTCGTGATAAAGCCTTTGCCTTCGGGGGCCCAAGTGCGGACGCCGCCGACGTCTTTGCGGGTGGTCAGATGTTGGGGGGACAGCCGGGCGATCGCGAAGCGTTTCGCAGCGGCGACGCGGTCGGAATCCGCATCACGCGACTCGAACCGCCCCGAGCTCTCCTGGTGAATTGCTGCATCGATGATGGTCCGCAGGCCGGCGGAGAGGGGGACGAAGTCGTAGCCGGCCTCCGTCCAGAAAGCGACTTCGTCGAAGGGAGTGGCGATCGGACGGCCTAGGAACCGTTCTTTGATGCTGAGGTCAATGCCGGCTTCGACGAGAGGTACGCGGTCGGGTTCGCCGCGGCAGAAGATCGCCTTAAGCAGGCGGCCCTGGAAATCCGGCTGAATGGGTTCATCCATGTTGGCCTCCCGGAGCCGCTCAGAGGGCTGGGTCGGTAGGTTGTGGCCGTGGGACCATCTTGTGCGACAGGACCGTGGGGCCTGGCACGCAGTCCAGTCGGGCGAATGGGGAGCTCGAGTGGACTGGGTACCGGCTCTCACATTGTAGGGCAGGGCGGGGGCCAATGTCAACAGTTGGCCGTTGACAGTCAACCCTCGGGTGTGCTATTCTGACACTGCCGACGGTGGGAGGAGCCTGTGTCCACCACAGGAGACGGTCCGCCGGCAGGACCCGGTGTCCCGAAACCAGAGGACTTGCCGCCTGCTAGGCTACACAACGCCTCGCTTTAGCCAAGGTGTGTCCTTCCTGTTCCCGTCCGTTGAGACCCCAATTCGAGCGATCACGGACCTTCCCTGGGGCCAACGCAGAGAGGAGGCTGAATCGCAACATCCCCAGCCTTGTCGCCCATTGACTCTCCACCCATCTCCCTAGGAGGAAAGAGGAATGGTCAGCAAAAGAATGTACTGGTCCATCTCGACCCTAGTCCTGCTGGCGCTCCTGCTGGCGGCTTGCGGTCAGGCGGCCACACCGACCCCGGAGACGATCATCGAGACCGTTGAGGTTCTGGTGACAGAGGAACCCGAGGCCGCCCCGGATGCACTGGCAGCGTGCGCCGGCCGGACAATGGCGTACTTGAGCTTTGGCGCCCAGTTTGCCTACATCGCCGTGGTCGATGAGTCCATGCGCCAGGCAGCCGAGGAGTATGGCGTCGACCTGGTCTATATCGACAACGAGTTCAGCCCCGAAAAGGCTCTCGAGAACGCTGAACTCATCGCTGCACGTGATGACATTGACCTGGTCTTCGAGTTCAACTACTACCAGCAGCAGAACTACGTCATCGCTGACATCTTCCGCGAGGCCGAGATCCCCGTCATCGCCATCGACATCCCAATCCCGGGCGCGGTGTACTATGGCGCTGACAACTACTACGGCGGCAAGCTTGAAGGCATCGGCCTGGGAGAGTGGGCTGCCGCGAACTGGGACGAGCCGGTCGACCTGGTGCTTGTGGAGCAGCAGAGCATGGCTGGCCAGCAGACGCTGGAGGCCCGCACCCTGGGCATCATCGCGGGCATCCATCAATCCCTCCCCTACCTTACCGACGAGCAGATTGTCCGCTTCGAGGGCGGGGTCGACGTGAACCAATTGGCCGAGGCAGCGGCCACTGAATTGACCGCGCACCCAGATGCTGCCCGCGTCCTGATTGGCACGCTTGGGGACAGCAATGGCGTGGCCGCGGCAAACGTGGCGGCTGAGGCCGGCCGAGATGTCGCCACCAGCGGCGTTGGTGGCGACGATGTCGGGATCCAGGCAATCCGAAGCGGCGATCCGGAACGGTTCATCGGGGTCACTCTCTTCAGGCCGGAGAACTATGGTCCCGATCTGATTCCGCTGGCTTGCCGACTGCTGGCAGGCGAACAGATCCCCCCGGAGGTGTTCATCAACCACGTGTTCATGACGCGTGACAACATCGACGAGTACTATCCTGAGTAGCGGGACCTGAGAATGGGAGGGTGCCAACCATGTGGCACCCTCCCGACTGCAATTCCCTGTCTCGCAGGCTTTCGCTAGGCGGGCTGGGCGTCTCGAGCGCGGCGAATGGTCCCCGAGACCCGAGCGACTGGATTGGCATCCGTTGTTGAAGCAAGGGGCTAACATGGACGATGGATACCTGCTTTCGGCCAAAGGGATTACCAAGTCCTTTCCGGGGGTCCGGGCGCTGGACAATGTCGACTTTGATCTCCGAAGAGGAGAAATCCACGCCATCCTTGGCGAGAACGGGGCGGGGAAATCCACCCTGATCAAGATCCTGGGCGGCGTCTATCAGAGCGACGGTGGCACGGTTCTGGTGGGAGGGCGCGAGATCGAGCTTCACAATCCGACCATTGCCCAGGCGCATGGGATTCGGGTCATCCATCAGGAGCTCAACCTGCTCCCCCTGGTCAGCGTCGCCGAGAATATCTTCCTTGGCAATCTGCCCAGCGGCCGATTGCCCGGCACGGTCGGATGGAGCAAGATCATGGACCGCAGCCGCGACCTCCTGCGCCAACTGCAACTGGATATCGATGTCCGATCGACGGTCAGCCACCTCACGACTGGCGAACAACAACTGGTGGAGATCGCCCAGGCGCTCACGACGGACGTCAGCATCCTGATCATGGACGAACCCACAGCGGCACTCAACGAAACTGAAGTCCAGACACTGTTCGAGCTGTTGGGAAAGATGACATCGGCCGGGATTGGGATCATCTACATCACACATCGGATTGCAGAGGTTGCGAGGATCGCGGACCGGGTGACCGTCCTGCGCGATGGTGTCCTTGTTGGGACGGTGAATGTTGCGGAAGTTACCACCGATCAGCTGGTGCAGATGATGGTCGGCCGTTCATTGGATGAGATGTATCCGCGCAAGTGGGGCAAGCCAGGGGACGTAATCCTGCAGGCGGAGAATGTCTCAACGCGGGATGGCTTGGAGGACATCAGCCTCAGCCTTCGGAAGGGCGAGATCCTTGGCGTCTACGGACTTATGGGCTCCGGCCGCACCAAGCTGGCAAATGCCCTCTTTGGTGCCTCTCCTCTGATATCGGGAAGCATCTACGTTCGGGGCAACAAAGTTGTGCTCCGCTCACCTCATGCGGCGCGGAGGCTCGGGTTGGGCCTCTTGCCGGTTGATCGGAAGGCGGAAGGCATCATCTCCATGCTGCCGGTCAGGACGAACATAACGCTAGCTAGTGTTGACAAGTACCTCCGTGGCCCATTCATCGATGAGGAGAAGGAGAGGACGAGCGCAAAGCACTGGAGCCAGCTTCTGAACATACGGGCTCCCTCAGTTGAAGCCTTGATTGGGAGCCTGAGTGGCGGGAACCAACAGAAGACGGTTGTCGGGCGATGGCTCGATGCTGATGCCAGCATCCTGATCATGAATGAACCTACTCGAGGGATCGACGTCGGCGCTAAGGTCGAGATCTACTCGCTCATGGACGAATTGTGTAACCAAGGGGTGGGCATTCTGATGTTCTCCTCAGAGATGCCTGAGTTGTTGGCAATAGCGGATCGGGTATTGGTGATGAGTAGGGGGAGAATAACCGGTGAGTTCGGCCACGGTCAGGGCACCCAAGAGAAGCTCATGGAGCGGGCAGTGGCCTAGTCCATTTGGACCAAGCATGAAGTATGTCCGCAGGACAGGCTACGCTGGTTGATTGACGGCTCCTCGACTGCGGCGATTGGCGATGGTCTGGAGGTCGATAGGTAGTTGCTTTGAGCGGCAATCCCGTAACTCACAACCGGAGGCCTGCGTGAGCGAACCCAGAGAGACGTCAAAGAGCGCGGAAGCCGCCCCCCCCAAGGCTTCGTTAGGCGAGAATATGCGCCGCCTAGCGGCAAAAGAGGCTGTGGCGCTGCTTGCCGCTCTGCTATTGCTGTTGGCGGTCTTTGCCGTCGCTTCACCTCACTTCCTGAATATGGGCAATATGCTGAATATTGGCCGATCCGTCGCCATCATGGGAATTTCGGCAGCGACCGTGACAATCGGCCTGATTGGTGGGGTGTTCGATCTCTCGATCGCCTCGGTGGCTGACTTAGCGAACGTCATCACGTCGATCGTCCACCTTAACTACGGCGTTGCCGCGATCCCTGCGATGCTTGTGGGATTGATGGCTGGAGTAATGTGCGGGGCGGTCAATGGCGTGGTCGTTACGCGGTTGCGCATCAACCCGATCATTGGCACGCTGGGTACGGCCGGGATCTTCCGCGGGATCGCCTTCTTGCTCACCAATGGCCAGTCGCACGCTGTGGCGAGCACGAGCTTTCGGTTCCTGGGAAGGACAAGGGTGCTCGGCATACCATCGGCCTTGATTGTCATGCTGATTGTCATGGCAATAGCCTACGTCATCTTGCGGCACACCAAGTTCGGGCGCAACACCTACGCCATTGGTGGTAATCCAGTCGCCAGCCGGCTTGCCGGGATCAATGTCGATCGGCAGCGCCTAGGCTTGTTTATGCTGGTGTCCTTCGGCGCAGCTCTGAGCGGCTTGGTCCTATTGTCCAAGCTCGGGACGATGATCCCGAATGCGTCGGCGGGCACCGAGCTGGACATTATCGCCGCGGCCATCTTGGGCGGCACAGCCCTTTCCGGCGGCGGGGGTACAATCCAGGGCACGCTGGTCGGCGTCCTGATTCTGGGAACACTACGCAACGGTCTGGTGATCAACAACGTCAACGCCTACTGGCAAGAGGTCGCCAGCGGGATCGCTTTGATTATCGCCGTCGGTATCGATCGCCTGCGCACTGGAGGGTACAGATAGAAACGGGAGTTCGTACAACGCGCAGCGAGGGGTAAGGAGGCCACGGCCGCCGCAATGTCCCGGCTCCTCGGGCGAGGCCGATGGCAACTTCGATCGGACTTACCAACCTGCCGTTTGCAGGCTGATGCCGCTAAGTGGAGGATTGAAATGCGACTCCTGAACGTGAGTGGGCGCTACTACCAGATGTTTCCCCCGGAGCGCTACAAGGGCCACGTCGAGCAGCAGTTCGAAGTCGACTTTGAGCGCTCCGCCTTCCTAGTAGTGGATGTCTACGGCCATGGCTTCCCACAGGGTACAGCTATCCAGGACCATCCCAGCTTTGACGCTGAGAAGAACAAGCCCTGGGACGATATCACCCTGAACCTCATCCGCCCGGCACTCGAATCCGCCAGGCTCGCCCACATGCCGGTGGTCTTTGCGCACAACAGCTCGCCCAATATCGAACTCAACCGGTCTGAGTTTGGTAAGCAACTAGGCCGATCCCTTCAGGCTGACATGGCGTCGCTCCTCAGCGAACGCCCAGGCCTGGTCGATCCGTTCGAGTACAAAGCCCGGGAAGGGGCGCGTCTCCTCGATATTGCACCGGCTGTGGCGCCTAAGCCGGGCGACTACTTCATTCGCAAGCACTTCTACAGCGGGTTCAAGGACACGCGGCTGGACACGCTGCTGCGCAACCTGGACGTGAAGACGCTGTTCTGCGTTGGCTTCGATGCCAGCGTTTGTCTTCTGTGCACGATCATCGACGCATACGAGCTCAACTACGAAGTCGTGCTACTCCGCGACGCCGTGCTTGCGATCGAGATTCCCGAAGACATAGCGATCGGCTACTCTTTCACCAATCGAATGATTATCTGGATTGAGACCATGCTTGGCCGCTCGATCACTACGCAGCACTTCGTGGATTTGATGGCCCAGATCGAGCCGCAAGCCGCCCGCATCAAGGTCGGCGCGGCGGACTAGGAGGTCCGGGATGTCGAGTCGAATCGCCAGCACGCTGGTATTCCTGGGAGCCCTTCTGTTGACGTCCTTGGTACTGGTCGCTTGCCAGCAGGGGGTCGAGGGCCCTAGTGACGAGGTCCTGCTGCAAGACCCCAACTACATCATCGGCTCCGGCTTGTACAAACGCAACTGCGCCGGCTGCCATGGGGACAGCGGCGAGGGACGCACCTCGCTCGGGCCTCAGATCAACACAGCCGACTGGCAGGCCGGGATCACGGACGACGAGATCCGGACGGTGATCCTGGAAGGTCGAAGAGTCGCCGGAACAAGCATGGACAGCTTCCGAGAGATCCTGACCGACGACGAGATCACGGCGGTGATTACGTACGTACGCAGCTTGCGCCCGTAGTCGCCTGAAGCACCGAGACGCCGTTGAGTGTGGCCTCCGCATCGGTGAAGGAGGGGGAGTGCCTTTACGTATAGGCAGAATCGAGAGGCAGTCGCTCCGCGATCGCGTTCTAGACGAGATCGAACGGGCCTTAATCTCAGGAGCACTCAAGCCCGGGGACCGAGTGGTTGAGGCCGAGATTGCCCGCGAGGCAGGAATCAGCCGCGGCCCGGTCCGGGAGGCCATTCAGCAACTGGTCGGCGAGGGCATCCTGGTGTCCGTCCCGAACCGGGGGACCTTCGTCGCCCGATGGACGGAGCGCGACGTCGCTGAGACCTACAGCATGCGCGCCTTGCTCGAGAGCTACGCGGCGGCGTTGGCGATGAGCCACATGACTCCGGACGAATCGGCCGAATTGGAAGCGATCGTCGACGGTATGTTTCTGCAGGCAGAGGAGGAAAACGCCGCGGAATTGTTTGAGCTCGATCTACGCTTCCATCATCGACTATATGAACTCAGCCAACACGAGATGCTAGGGCATACGCTGGGCGATCTTCGCCGGCGCATCAGCATGCTGGTGAACATCGACGCCACCACATCGCCGGATCTTGTTGAGTACGCGCAGAACCACCGAATGCTGCTCCAAGCCCTTCGCACCGGCGACCGTGACCACGTTGAGCACGCCTTTCGAGAGCATATTGTCGCCGCGGGCGATGCGCTGATTCGGAGGATGCACGAGGAAAAGAAGCTGATCGAAGACGGGGAGCCGGCCGTGGCGCAGGCGGCGGGCATCGGCTC
>Ga0154653_1161_pt4 | contig 11446 bp, 12 predicted proteins | sample Rifle2008BG13ft_FD_116082 | JGI IMG/M metagenome (GOLD analysis project Ga0154653, IMG submission 116082) | Chloroflexi bacterium RBG_13_68_17
CGCGGACAATCCACCGCAGCCACGCGAGCCTTCTGCTGGAAGGCATGTAGCACATCGACAAACGGGCAGTCCCGCCGCACGGGATGCCTTCCACCGGATCTGCAGGCATCGAGAGAGGGGAATCCATGACCCCGACAGACACTGGACCATTCCAAGGCATGGTGGACTCCGTGAAGACGATCCCCGGCGTGACGGGAACGGTGGTCGTCGCCCACGATGGGGTCGTCATCGCCCACGAGATCAGCGGCAATCCCGAGAAGGAAGGCGCGGTCGCCGTCTACGTAGGGCACGCCGCCGCCAGGATCGGGCAAAGCCTGTCGCTCAGCCCCTTGAGATGGGCGGTCGTGGGCATCGGCCAGGAGACCGTGATGGTTATCGAACAGCGAGACTGTTACGTCGGCCTCTTCCTGGACGAACGCGCCTCGCCCGCTATGGTCGCGGCGCGAGCACTGAGCGCGCTGGGGCAGAGCGAAGGGAGCACATGACCATGAAGGACATTCTCGACGAGATCAACGCCGTCGTCGGTGTGCGCGGGTCCTTCCTGTGCGACGAGGAGGGCGCCGTCGTGCGCTCGGCTATGCCGGAGACGTACGACCCAGCGGAGCTGGCCGCGGTCGGGCGCGTCCTCACCCAGACCATGGCCGGGTTGGTGCTGGCCAGACGACGGAAGGTGCGGGACATCGATCTGGTCTATCGGCAGGCGCGGCTCGTGGCCAAGAACACCGGCAATGGTTGCCTGTGTATCCTCGGGTCCCCGGACCTGAACGTTGCATTCCTGAATCTCACTGCGGACCTGGCCATCCGCGAGCTCAAGCAGGCGTCCAAGCAAGCCCCGCTCGCCGCGCCGGCGGAGGCCGTGCCCGCGGAGGTCCCGCCGGCGCCGAGGCCGGCCATCCAGACTCTCATCGAGTTCCTCGAACTCCTCCTTCAGGAGCTGGAGGGGCACGGGATCGGCCGCCAGGATCTGGTGAAAATCCTCTCCCATCGGCTTCGGAAACTGGGCGAGTCCTACCCGTTCTTGGGCTCGCTCGTCTCGGCCGACGATCGGCTGGACCCCGCCTCGCTGCCTCTGGACTCGGTCGAACCAAAGACGATGGCGGAAGGCCTGGCAGCCCTCATTCATGGCCTGTGCTTCAGCCTGCGCGGCATGATGGGCGAGGAGAAAGCTGAAGAGGCCTACATCGGCGTGTATGACGCCTTCTACGCTGAACACCGAGCCGACTTCGTTACGCTGGGGCTGGGAGACAGACTGAGGAAGATCGTCCACCAGCCCCTTCCTTCCGCGCACTCCGGGGTTGACATTCATTTGGACTAGACGGTCTGTCCCGAGGTGAAGACGATGCCAGACTCCGCCTTCGTCGGTTGGCTCCGCCGGGCCGCCACGACCCTCGGCCAGGTCATCTATGGCATGGCCTTCCACGACATGATCCGGCTGCAGCAACGTGAGCGCTCGGCGCTGGAACACCTGTTTCTGCTCACCAACTACGGCGACCTGGTCGGGGTGCCCATTCTGCCCCCCTACTACAGCCTGTCCCTGCTGCCCTACATCGTCCCCCAGCTCAACGCTTGGCGTCGCCATCTGCTGCGCGAGCGTGATTTGACAGACCTGATCGGTTGAGTTGCGGTCGACCGACTTGCATTGGCGATCGGTCTCATCTCCGCCATCTTGCTGCGGTGGCCGTTGGTCCCCCTCGGCCCGGCTCGACGCCGCGGCCGGTTGCCATCGCCCGCGCTCGGCCTGGCTCCCGCTCTGCCTCCCGTCTATTCAATTGCGACTTAAGGTATCCGCAAACCCCACTCTGGCCCATTGCCGGGTTCCTCCGCACCACATTCTCCCTCCCCTCGTCTTGATTCCCCCCTTTGAATGACGTAAGATACGAGTGTCCTGGCCCATCCGCCCCAAGGCAACTAAGAGGACCATGCCGGACGCGGCCCTCCGTATCACAGCGGATGGCCCGGTGTTGCCTCTCATGTACGGCCGCGCGAACGCGGCTTTCCCGTTGGCTGGCGCGTCTTCCTCGCTGTCGTGGTGGCCCGCACTTTCCGGGGTGCACGGGTCGACTGTAGAGGCCAGAACCAGCAGTATCGCCTGAGCGCGTTCGGGGGACCGGGAACAACCGATGACTCGTTCGAATGTGTCTTTGCCTTCCCCATCCCGTGGGGAAGAAGGCCGTGTCGACGGATGGGCCGGCCGTCCCTGACCGACTCGGGGGGATCGAGGCCCAGGGTCACACCGCGCGACGCCAGCGAAAGGAGGCTCGCATCGAGTAGCCGAACCGCCGCCTCGCCGCAGCACGATGCATCAACGACAAGCGCAGGGAGGGAATCATGAACTCGTTGATCGTCCTGGTGTTAGGCGCGTTGGGGGTCGCCGTAGGCTATGGGGTCTACGCGCGTTCCATAGACAAGAACATCATCAAACCGAATCCAACCAAAGCCACGCCGGCGACGATGTACATGGACGGGGTGGACTTCACGCCAGCCAACCGCAGCGTGCTCTTCGGTTACCAGTTCAAGTCCGTCGCTGCCCTGGCCCCCCTGACGGGGCCGATCATCGCCGTGCAGTGGGGCTGGCTTCCGGCGCTCCTGTGGATCATCCTGGGGGTGTTCTTCATCGGCTGGGTGCAGGACTATGGCACCATGATCATGGGGGTGCGCCGCGACGGGGAAACGATGAGCGCCCTGAGCTACAAGCTCATCTCCCCTCGGGCCCGCTCGATTCTCATGGTGTTCATCTACTTCTACCTGCTGCTGATCATGGGGGCCTTTGGCGTTGCGGTCGGCAAGACGCTGATGGCCAATCCGAAGGTGCCATTCGGCATGATCTTCCTGGTTCTGATGGGGGTCCTGGCCGGGCAGATGACGTACAAGTGGAAGCGCGACATCATCCTGACCTCCATCGTCACTGTCGCCCTCACCTTTATGGGCATTTGGCTCGGCACGTTGCCGGCGGTCTCCGGTTTCTTCTCGTCCCTGTATGGTGGAGCCGAGTCACCGACCATCTTCCTGGGCAACACCCAGGCCCAGGTCTTCGGCACGCTGCTGATGATCCTGTTCTGCTACCTGGGCGCGGTCCTGCCGATCTGGTCCTTCGCCCAGCCGGTCAACTACGTCTCCTTCTGGATCGTGACCCTGGGCATGATCGGGGGCGTGATCGGGCTGGTAATCTGGCACCCGGGCATGGGCGACTTCCCCGCCTTCACGCAGTTCACCACGGCCTCCGGCCCGCTGTGGCCGATGCTCATGGTCACCATCGCCTGCGGGGCCATCTCCGGCTGGCACAGCCTGGTGTCGACCTCCGGCACGGCGCGGCAGTTGGAGAAGGAGACCGACGCGCTGCCGGTGGGCGGCGGGGCCATGTTCATGGAGTCGGGCTTCGCCATCATGGCCTTCCTGACGGCTACGGTCGCCTTCGGGGGCTGGCAGGGGTATCTGGATGCCGGCGGCGCGGGTAAGGCACTGGCGATCTTTGCCGGGGGGCTGGCCAACTTCCTCAGCCGCATCGGCGTGCCCCAGGAGTTCGGCGTCGCCTACGGCTCGGTCTTCCTGACCATCATGGCCATCACGATCATGCAGCTGGTCGTGCGCTTCATGCGCGTGGCCAGCGCCGAGATGCTGGGCGAACGGATCCCTGCCATGCGCAACATCCACGTGGGGAGCATCATCGCCCTGCTCCTGACGATCCTGTTCGTCCTGATCATCCCGTGGCTGACGATCTGGTCAGCTTTCGGTGCAGCCAATCAGCTGATGGCCGGCCTGGCCCTGTTGCTGGTGGCGCTGTGGCTGATGTCTGAGGGCAAGAAGCACGCCTGGGCGCTCTACCCGGCGATCTTCATGATCGTCACCGACATCGGCGCCTTGCTCTTCGTCGCCTACGTCAACCTGTTCCGGGTCCTTCCGGCGGCGGAGACGACTCAGTCGACCATTGCCGCTGCGGTGATCGGAGCCATCTGCCTGGTTCTGATCGCGGCCGCACTCGTCCTGATCGTCGATGCCTGGCGCGCCATCCAGCGCGCCCGCCAGGCAAAGCCGGTCCAGGCATAGCCGCCCGGCCAGGGGATTACCGGACGGGGTCTGCCGTCTGAGAGCGCCCCAGGGGAGGCGAGCTCAAGCGAGACCCCGCCCTGGGCAGTCCCGGCCGGATCGAATGTGCACTGGGGGTGCGGCGGAAGCGAGCCCTGCTGCGCGACGCCCCACCCCCAGGCGGATTCGTCGGTATGACGGGAGAAATGACGGCCAGACCCGCCTCACAGAGACTCGCCCTTTGGCTGCGCCGAACCCTGCACACATTCGGCGAGATCCTGTATGGCATGACCGTCTATGACTGGGTTCGCGAACTCGAGAAATCTCGCAATCAGCAAGAGCGGCTGTTCACCGTCATTGTCTACGGTGATCTGTTCGGCGTCCCGATCCTGCCGCCGTACTACTCGCTGCGCCTGCTTCCGTTCATCGTGGAGCCTTCGAGGAACTGGCGCAGAAGCCTGCTGCGCGAGAGAGATCTGACCGATCTGATCGACCAGGAGATCGGCTGAGCGGAGGATTCACCGATCCGCCGCGTGGGCCCGACCGGGGGCGCCGGACAGAGCATCGTCCTGGAGAGACTGCCTCGAGTCGGCCCATGTGCGGCGACTGGGTAGACGCCCCGGCGGCCCCGGGGCGACCTTCGAACCGCGGAGATCGCAGCCATGCCCAACAAAGAGAAGAACCCGTTCAAGCGAGCCGTCACCGCCGGCATTGAGTTCGTCTACGGAATGGCCGGCCACGACATGTCGCGTTTCGCGATGAAGACGCGAGGCAGCATGGAGCACCTGTTCATCCTGATCACCATGGGGGACCTCCTGGGTGTGCCGATCCTGCCCCCCTACTACTCGCTCCGCATTCTGCCCTACGTCGTGCCGCAGATCTCGACCTGGAAGCGCCGCATGCTGCGGGAACGAGATCTGACGGACGCGCTGGCCTAGGAGGAGCTCCGTGTCGTCACTCTCTCGAATCTTCAAGGACTACCCAGAGCGGCGCTACGTCATGTTCGGGGGTGCGGGCGGTCTGGGCAAGACCACGTTCTCCGCGGCGACAGCCTACCACCTGGCCAAGCAGGGCCTCAGGGTCCTGGTCTTCTCGGTCGACCCGCAGGCATCTCTCTCGGACATTTTCGAACGCGACATCTTCGGCCGCGGCGCAGTCGAGATCATGCCCAATCTGTACGCCCAGGAGATCGATGCCGACCGCCACATCAAGGCCTACCAGGACGCCATCCGCAAGAAGATCCTGGACATGTACGGCATGCAACAGGTGCCGGAGGAGATCGAGTCCTACATCCAGGCGGCGGCGGCCGAGCCGGCCATGGAGGAGAGCGCCATCTTCGATCAGGTCGTCGACATCGTCATGGCCTCGGAGTACGACTACTACGTCTACGATCTCGTGCCGTTGGGCCACGCCCTGTACTACCTGAGCATGGCCAGCGTCTACGACGAGTGGATCGACAAGATCACCCAACTCCGGAAGGAGATGGATGAGTTCAGCCAGGTCGCCTCGCTCATCAAGCGCAACAAGCAGACCGAGGAGGACATGATCCTCAAGGAACTCATGGACATCAAGTACCGGATCAACACCTCGTCCGGGATCCTGACCGACAAGGAGAAGACTGCCTTCTTTTTCGTCATCATCCCTGAGGAGATGGCGCTGCTGGATACACAGAAAGCCGCCGGCCTATTCGCGGCGTACAACGTCCCGTTGTGTGGGTACGTCGTCAACCGGGTCATCCCGCCGGAACTCGGACGCCAGAATATCCCCGACTACCTGCGCAACCGGATAAAGATGCAGGAGGGGCACCTGACGCAGATCGACAAGTTGTTCGGCGACCAGGTCCTGGCTCGCATTCCCGAGTTCGAGCGGGACATCACCGGCCTGCCCATGATCGAGCGCATGGCCCAGGCGATGTTCGGTTAGCGCCGGGACTCCGCCAACCCCTTTCCGGTTCGATAAGGAGCGATGAGGTGATCGACGAACCCATGCAAAGCTACCTGAAGGGCTATCCCAACCTCAAGTACACGTTCTTCGGCGGAAAAGGCGGCGTGGGGAAGACCGTGCTGGCCGGCGCCGCGGCCTTGTGGTTCGCGCAGCAGGGCCGCCGCACCCTGCTCGCCTCCACCAACCCCGTGCACAGCCTGTCGAGTCTGCTGGACCAGAACGTGTTCGGCGCGCCGACTCCGGTCAAAGGCGCAGACAACCTGATGGCCTACGAGATCGACACGCACGATACCATCGAGCGCTCGAAGAAGGACATCCGCGAGAAGATCAGCTGGTTCCTCAAGTATGCCGACATCAAGACCAAAGCCGACGACTTCGTCGACTCGGCCACGATGAACCCGGCCTTCGAAGAATCGGCCATGTTCGAGAACATGATCGACCTCATGTTCAAGGACGAGTACGAGGTCTACGTCTTCGACACTGCGCCGACCGCCAATGCGCGGCGCCTGTTGGGCATGTCCTCCGTCTACTCGCTGTGGGTCAACAAGATGGTCAAGAGCCGTGAGGAGGCCAAGTCCCTGCGCGAGCTGCTCTCCTACAGCAAGAAGAAGCAAGAGAAGGATCCGCTCATGGAATACCTGCTCAACTTCCGCGAGCGGATGCAGAACGCCAAGGAGCTTCTCACGGATCCTGCGCTGACCGCTTTCTTCTTTGTGACCCTGCCCGAGGCGCTTCCAATCGCGGTCATCTCCAGGTTCATCAACTGGTTCTCGGAGTTCGGGATCCCGATCGGCGGCGTGATCGTCAACATGGTCATCGACCAGGGTTCCGTCGCCCGGGACGCGCCCGAGTTCGTCAAGAACCGCGTGGCCATGCAGTCCGGCTACATGACCAAGATCCAGGAGACGTTCACCGGCCAGGTCAGGGCGATCATCCCGCTCTTCGAGACCGAAATCCGCGGCCTGCAGATGCTGCAGCGGACTGCCGATCAGGCGTTTGCATGACCCCGCCGCGCTGGCTACAAGTCGGTCAGGTGCTCATTTGCGAGGGCGGCTGAGGCCCGGACATGGAAACTCACTTCCTGGTCTTGATCATCGGTTTCTCGTATGCCGTCCTATTCGCCGGGATGTCGGTCCTTCGAGGCGAGGGCTTCTCGATGCAGTTCACCCTCGAAGCCGTCGCCCTCACTGTTCTCGTCGCCGCTGGCAGTTGGCTGAGCGGCTCCCAGGTGAACCCAGCCCTGTTCCTGGCCTTCATCTACCTGGTGACGATGCGCTCCAGGTTGCTGGTCGATCTGGCCACGCTGTTCTCGAACCGCGGCCGGCAGCGGAACGCCGTCTCGATCCTGCAGACGGCCCTGCGGTTGCTGCCTGACAGAGCCTCCCGGCTGATCGTGCTCGTCAGTATGGGCATCGTCCAGCTGCGCCGGGAGAGCCCAGCCAGCGCGCAGAACCTGCTCGAGATGGTCATCGAGGAAGCCAAACAGGGCGGTCTGAGCATGCGCCACGCCGCAGCGTGCCATTACAACCTGGCGATCGCGCTGCGCCAGCAGGGAGAGGATGCCAAGGCCGTCCGGCATTTCCGCGAGGCGGCGGAGGGGTTTCCCGGCTCCCCGTACGGCCGGGCCGCCCAGCGAGCCCTCGAGGAACGCCGTCGCGGCAAGAAGGGGGCGAGCGGCGCGTCGGATGAGGTCGACCCGGAATAGGCGCGGCCGACGGATCCTGGCACTTGGCAGGGCCGGGCGCGAACCTCAACCCGGCCCTGCGCGCGTGTGGCGGAGCGGGCGCCGCAGCGCGTTGCACTTTTGGTGTAGCTTGTCGAGCGTGAGGACGGAATGGAGATCGCCGTTGTAGGCGTCGGTGGCGTTGGTGGGTACTTCGGGGGCTTGCTGGCGCGGGCCGGTCATGCCGTCAGCCTGATCGCCCGCGGCGAGCACCTGCGCGCCATCCAGGCACGGGGGCTGCGGATCGAAAGCGTCCATGGCGACTTCACCGTCCGTCCTGCACGCGCCACTGACAATCCGGACGTCGTCGGACCGCAAGAATACGTCCTCGTCGCCGTCAAGCACTTCCAGCTCGACGAGGCGATCGCTGCCATGCGGCCCCTCATGGGTCCCCGGACCTCGCTGGTGCCGCTGTTGAACGGCGTCGACGCGCATGAGAGACTGGTCGAAGCCTTCGGAGCCGGGCGCGTGGTGGGCGGGCTGTGCAGCATCGTCTCGTCGATCGCCGCGCCCGGAGTGATCCGCCAGGAGAGCGCCCTTCGCCGAGTCGTCGTGGGAGAGCTGGGGCGGGACCGGTCCGACCGCGTCGAGCGACTCGTTCAGGCGCTGCGCGAGACCGGCGTCGAGGCCGTCCACAGCCAGGACATCCATGCCGCCTTGTGGGCGAAGCTGGTCTTCATCGCGTCATTCGGGGGAATCTCGTCCCTCAGCCGCGTCCCTGCCGGCGAGCTGCTCCGCAGCGCCGAGACGCGGCAGCTGCTGGTCGAGGCCATGCGCGAGGTCGAGGCCGTGGCGCGCGCCAGGGGGATCGGTCTGGACCCCGGCGTGGTCGACTCGATGATGGCCCTGTTGGAAAGCTTCGAGCCCGGTGCGACCTCGTCCATGCAGCGGGACGTCGCCAACGGAAAACCCTTCGAGCTAGAGGCCTTCAGCGGCACGGTCCTGCGGCACGGCCGCCAGCTCGGCGTGCCGACCCCGATCCACGCCGCCCTGTATGCCTTGCTGCGCCCGATGCTCGATCGAAGCCTGGCGAAGACCTAGAGCGCCCTGGCGGGCGAGCCGGACACCCTCAAGAATTCGGACGTGCCTAGGCGCCCGATCGACCTGCGGCGTCGTTCAGGAGAGACCCCCCATGGGCGAAGGAATCCGCCGGCCGGGGAGAGCCCTCCCCTCCTCGGCTAGCACGGGCGAGGCTAATCCGACGGTCCGGCCTTTGCACTGTCGGCCGCTCGATGGGTCCAAGGAGTGCCGAGCCGGGGAAGCAGGAAGTAGTCGAGCCCGAAGTACCCCGACACTTTCCAGGCCAGGATGAGCCCGACGGACAGGACGAAGAAGACCGGGTTGACGCTGGCCGACCCGGCCATCATGAAGTTCCAGTTCATGAAGCCCCCCAGGAACGCGGCGATCCCGGTGAACGCCCCCAGGACCAGGGTGACGCCGACCAGGAGCTCACCCGCGACGACCAGCTTGGAGAACCAGGTCCAGGCCTGTGCATCGACCATCACCTGAACGAAGCTGCGATACCAATCGAAAGCGATCGCCGGGCGACCGGCCTCCGGCAGAACTACCGCACCCACCCAGAAGCCTCGCAGCGCCTCGCCGGTTTGGGTCCATGCCGGGTTTATCAGTTTTCCCCAGCCGGAGTGAAGCCATTGCCATCCCAACCACAGGCGAAGGGGGAGCCAAAGAAGCCCCGCCCGCGGGTCATTCAACAGCCTCTGCACGACCGGCGGATCCTGGATCACCCGCCCTCGACGCACCCGTTCGCTTGCCATTTCCGACCTCCTATATCCAGTTCAGATCCGGGCGGAAGTGTACCGCGGAGTCACCCGGGCATCGAGGGCATCCTTGCGGGTGTCGGCACAGGCCACTCGGCCTGATTGTCGCCGGCGCGGTGCGCGCCGGCGCCGACTGGAAGTCGCGGCCAGCCGCGGCTCGAGGGCAAGGAGCCTTCCCACGCAGGTCTTTCGGGGGGGCGACTGCGAAGGTGCCCGAGCGTTACTCGCTCTTGCGCTGGCCGATCGCGGCGCTCAGATGCGCGCCCGCCAGCGTCACCCAGCCGGCCACGTAGATCCACAGCATGAGGACAACGACGGCGCCGATCGAGCCGTAGATCAGCTCATAGCGCGCCAGACCGCTCTCCAGGTACCAGACGAACCCCCGTCCGGCCAGCTGCCACAAGGCGGTCGCCATGCCTGCCCCCCAGGCGGCGCCCTTCCAGGAGACGCGCGGGCTCGGCAGCCACCGGTACAGGCTGAGGAACATCAAGAACGTCAGCAGCCAGGGGACGGCGGAGGATAGGGTCGTCCAAATGCCCAGCCCGGATGTCCGTTCTCCGCCGGGCGGCGCCCCCTGCCGCACCCCTTCCAGCACGGCATTGGCGAGAAGCGAAAGGACCATCAGCAGCGCCAACCCCACGACCATCGCCAAGGCGACCAGTCGCCTGTGCACGACGGACCGGGGCGAGACCGCGACCCAGGCCCGCTCAATGTTGTGCGAGAGCAGGGAGAAGAAGCTCGAGGCCGACCAGATCAACGTGATCAAGCCGAGGAGTCCGACCGGCCCTCGGAGCTTGATGACGCGCTGCACGTTCTCTTCAATGAGGGTACGGGAGCCGGGCAGGACGTTGCCGACGGTATCTACGACCAAATGGAACGCCCGGTCGCTCTCGAGGACGAAGCTCCCGGCCACGACCAGGACCAGGAGCAGCGGGAAGAGCGACAGGAGGGCGTAATAGGCCATGGTGGCGGCCGCCTCGGATGCCCGGGCTCGCGCCAGACGCCGGACGACGTCTTTTCCCAACTCCCACATGCCGATCGCCGCGCCACGGACCACTGGCAACGGCTTGCGTGCCTTCGACGGCGACATCCCCGCCTCCACAACCCGGCCCTCAGGCGCACCGCCAAGACGGACGGGGCCGACCCGCGCACGCGCGGATGATACCAGCGCGTGGCGAAACGCGCAGGGCACGCCTCAGGACGCCGGTCCGTTACGGTGGTATATACTGACGGACAGGAGGGCTGATGCCGCTGGCGAGAGGGCGAGGGCGGAGAAGCGACACCCCAGAAGGTCGTCAGAGCGAGCCGTCTATCGGCGCGACGCGCCGATCGGGCAGGTCCGTCTCCGGCCTCCTCCTGCGGATGGTCCTCGCGTTGCTGGTCTGCCTGACCATTCCATTGCCCGGCGCGGCCGCGATCGAGTCGCCGGCCTCTGAGCAGGAAATCCCCTGGATCTCGCTGGCCGACGGCATCGAGTTCGCCACCTTCTACCTCCCCGGACCGAATCGGGCCTACGTGGCGCGGATGGACATCCACAACCCGGCTGTTACGCTAGAGAGCATGGTCGCCGCGGGTGACCGGTTGGGGCGCCGCGAGACCGTGGGCCGGATGGCTCGCCGCTATGAGCAGAGCCTGAGCGCTTGGGGTGGGACCTGGGGCATGCGCCGCGACGTGGTCGTGGCAATCAACGGAAGCTTCTACGGCCCGAGCACCGGAATCCCCTACGGTCCGCAGGCCCATACCGGCTGGTTCTCTTTCTGGTCGACCTCCGGGGGAGGTTTGCTGACCTTCGGCTGGACTCTCGACCGCCAGGTCCTGGTCTCGGAGTGCCTGGCCACGCCCGCCTCCCAACAGCGGATCGTGTTCGGGGAGACAGGCACCCAGATGCCGCTCAGCGGGGTCGATATCCCCCTGCCCACCCAAGGGGTCGTCCTGTACTCCCCCGACTACATGCGCCTCGTGCCCGCCGTCCCGGGAA
>Ga0154653_1135_pt1 | contig 11300 bp, 2 predicted proteins | sample Rifle2008BG13ft_FD_116082 | JGI IMG/M metagenome (GOLD analysis project Ga0154653, IMG submission 116082) | Chloroflexi bacterium RBG_13_68_17
AAGGAGCATTCTCGTGAGTTTCGAACCGTTCTCTCTGGACGCCCGCATACGCGCCGGGATCCACTCGGCGGGCTATGCGGTGGCCACCCCCATCCAAGAGCAAGCTATCCCCCCCATCCTGGCCGGGCGCGACCTGATCGGCATCGCCCAGACCGGCACCGGCAAGACGGCGGCGTTCATGCTGCCGATCCTGCAGCGCTTGACCACCCGTGAGGGGCGCGGCGTGCGGGCGCTGATCCTGGCTCCCACCCGCGAGCTGGCCGAGCAGATCCACCAGGCGACCCGCCAGTTCGGCAGCCGCACGCGTGTGCGCAGCGTGTCGATCTACGGCGGCGTGGGCAAGAAACCGCAGGTGGACGCCCTGCGCCGCGGCGCCGACGTTGTCGTCGCCTGCCCCGGCCGCCTGCTCGACCTGGCCGGCGAGCACAGCCTCGACCTGTCGCGGGTCGAGGTGCTGGTGTTGGATGAGGCCGACCGCATGTGCGACATGGGCTTCCTGCCCGACATCCGCCGCATCCTCAAGCTGCTGCCGCCGCGGCGCCAGACACTGTTCTTTTCGGCCACCATGCCCGACGACATCCGCCAGCTGGCGGAGAGCATCCTGCACGATCCGGTCACCGTTCAGGTCGGGGTCATCGCGCCGCCCACGACAGTTTCGCACGCGCTCTACCCGGTCGCCGGCGAGCTCAAGAAGCAGTTGCTGATGGCCATGCTGGAACGCCGCGCTTCAGGACGGGCCTTGATCTTCACCCGCACCAAGCATCGGGCGCGCGGCCTGGCGAAGGACCTCGACAAGCAGGGCTACCGGGTACAGGCCTTGCAGGGCAACATGACCCAGAATCGCCGGCAGGACGCCATCGACGGCTTCCGCGGCGACCAGTACGACATCCTGGTCGCCACCGACGTCGCTTCGCGCGGCATCGACGTGGCCGACATCGCCCACGTGATCAACTACGACATGCCCGACACAGCCGATGCTTACACTCACCGCGTCGGCCGCACCGGACGCGCCCATCAGACGGGCGAAGCCCTGACGCTGGCGCAGCCGGAGGATGAGGTGATAGTGCGCCAGATCGAGCGAGTGCTCGGCAAACCGATCGAGCGGCGCCGACTGGCGGACTTCAACTATGGGGCCTTCAACCCCGAAACCAGCCCGAAGAGCCAAGGACGAGCCGAAGCCGGCCAGGCCCCTTCGAATAGGAACGGCCGCCGGCCCGGCAGTGCCGGCCGCAAGCCGAATGGCGTCGGCCACGGTCGACCGCGGCATTAGGCCATGCGAGCCTGAGGTGAATCCCAGTCCCCTGCACCCCGTTCTGGAGTGCAGGGGATTGTCGTTTCATGGAGAGGCAAGTACCGGCGGCGCCACGGCTCGGCGCGCGGCATTCGCAGGCCATCCGTCTTCCGGCCCGCGACCGTCGGTCCATCCGCTCCCGATGTCGTCGGCGCACCACACGGTGGTAACATAAGTGTTGCGAGCAGCCTGGACGAGGCTTGCCCGGGGCCTGGATGTGCGGGGAAGGCCAGCGGCCCATACCCCTCACGCCGCGCAATTTCGCCAACCCCCGCTTCGCCATCCCGCGCACTCCCGCTCGAGACCGCAGGTCTCCGCGCTGATCGGCGCCTCCCGGAGGAGGGCACGATGTTCGAGCATCTCCTGATCCCACTGGACGGCTCGTCGTTGGCGGAGTGCGTCCTTCCCCATGGCCTGGCCATGGCCCAGGCGCTGGGCGCCCGCGTAACCCTGCTGCAGGTCGTGGAGCAGGAAGAAACCGCCAGCCGAACGCGCGCCATCGACCCCCTGGAATGGCACTACAGCGAGGCCGAAGCCGGGGCTTACCTGCAGGAGGTCGCCGAACGGCTCCGCCCCGCTGGAGTGTCGGCGGCCCAGGTGCAATTGCAGGGCGAGCCGGCCGAGCGCGTGATCGACTACGCTCAGGCCGAGCATGTGGATCTCATCCTGCTCGGCTCGCACGGCCGCAGCGGCCTCAGCGGCTGGAACGTGAGCAGCGTGGTGCAGAAGATCCTGGCGCGGGCGTACCTCTCGATCTTGCTCATCCCGGCCTACCATCCTGCGACGACGGAGATCTCCGCCCTGCGCTATGAGCGCATTCTTGTCCCGCTGGATGGCTCGCAACGCGCCGAGTGTGTCCTGCCGCTGGTAGGGGCGCTGGCCGCCCAGCATGGCTCGCAGGTCTTGCTGGCCCACGTCGTCCGCAAGCCCGAACTGCCGCGTCGGGCTCCGCCGTCCAGAGAAGATCAGGAATTGGCCAATGCGCTCACCGAGCGCAATCGCCTCGAGGCCAGCCGCTATCTGGAGGAACTTCGCGCCCGGCTGTCGCTGCCGGCCGAGGTCCGCCTGCTGGTCGAGGAGCACGTCGCCGCCACGCTGCAGCAGCTGGCTTTGGAGGAGAAGGTCGACCTGGTCTTGCTCAGCGCCCATGGCTATTCGGGTGGTACGCGCTGGCCCTACGGCAGCCTCCCGACCTCCTTCATCATGTACGGCAACAAGCCGCTCCTGATTGTCCAGGATCTCCCCCGGCAGGCGATCGAGCCCACCGCAGCGGAGCTGGCCGCCCGGGAATACGGACGACATTGATGCTTCCCAGAAGGCCGGCGTGCATTGAACCCAGAACCTGAGCCGATTCTCGAGGAGCAGGTCAGCAGCCGGCCGGCCGCATTGGACGACCTGGCGCGCCGCCTCGCCGCTCAGGCTGTCCAGGGCCGCGGCGCGGTTGGGGTGAGCCTCCTGCACCGGCTGGGGGATCTGGACACCCTCCTGGTGCGCGCCCAGCGCCACTATGCCGGCCTCGCCGATCAGAAGCTGGAGGTGCCCTCCGCCGCCGAATGGCTGCTGGACAATTTCTACCTGGTCCAGCAGGTCGTCCGCCAGGTGCGGCAGGACTTGCCGGAAGGGTTCTACCGCCAGCTTCCGGTTCTGGCCGAAAAGCCATTTGCCGGCCTGCCGCGCATCTACGTCCTGGCCTCCGAGCTGACTTCGGCCTGCGAAATCCACAACGATCCGGATGCGGTCCGCCGTTTCGTCGCCGCCTATCAAACCGTAGCCACGCTGACCATCGGCGAGCTGTGGGCTTTGCCGGCGGTGCTGCGCCTGGCCGTCCTCGACCGCCTCGGCCAGGCGGTCGCCGCCCTGCTCGGTCCGTCGCCCATCGCCGGCGAAGCGCCGAACGGGAGCGCGCGCCGCCTGGGCGGGACCGAGATGCCGCTGATCGCCACCTGCATTCTCAACCTGCGCGCTATCGACATCGAAGATTGGAAGACCGTCTTCGAGGACGTTAGCCGCGTCGAACTGATCCTGCGCCAGGACCCGGCCCAGGTCTACGCCCGCATGGACTTCGAGACTCGCGATCGCTACCGCAAGATCGTCGAACACCTGGCCTGGGCCACAGAGGTCCCCGAAGAGGTTGTCGCCCAGCAGGCCATCGACCTGGCGGTGAGCGACAGCCGGCTGCGGGCGGAGGGACTCCAGCCGATGGCCCCGGAGCCCCCCAGGTCGCACCTGCGCCCGATCGGCAGGGGGCCGCGATCGCGTACCCCCTCTGATCGTCAAGGTGCGCCGGCGGGCGGAGCGCAGGCCGAAGCGGCGACGCTCTTCGCCGAGCGTACCGGACACGTCGGCTTCTACCTGCTCGACAGCGGGCTTGCGGCGCTGGAAGGCCGGCTGCGCTACATCCCTGCGGCTGGCATACGCCTGCGCCGCTGGCTCGAGACGCATGTGCTGTGGAGCTACCTGGGCAGCATCCTTGCCCTCACCCTGTTGGGCCTGGGCGCCGTGGCAGCCCTGACGGTCGCCTGGGGCGGGAGCATCCTGGACGCCGCGCTGGCGCTGCTGGTCGGCGTCGTGCCCACCGTCAGCGTGGCGATCGGTCTGGTGCACTCGGCTGTCCCCCGCCTGGCGCCTCCCCACCTGCTGCCCAAGATGGAGTTCCAGGATGGCATTCCGCGCGAGTGCACGACGCTCGTCGCCATCCCGGCGCTGCTCACCAGCGCCGACGAGATCCGGGCCCTGCTTCGGCAGCTCGAACAGCACTACCTGAGCACGCTCGATGAGAACCTGCTCTTCGCCTTGCTTACCGATTTTACCGACGCGCCGCTTGAGCATATGCCCGGGGATGAGGCACTGCTGACCCAGGCGCGCGAAGGGGTTCGTCAGCTGAACCAGAAACACGGCGCAGGCCGGAGCACGCCCTTCCATCTGCTCCAGCGCAAGCGCGAATGGAATCCGAGCGAAGGCGTGTGGATGGGGTGGGAGCGCAAGCGCGGCAAGCTGGTCGAGCTCAGCGACTGGCTGAGCGGGGCGACCACGTCGTCGTACGTGCTGGCCGATCCGAGCGTGCCGCTGCCCCCCATCCGCTATGTCGTCACCCTGGACGCCGATTCCCTGCTGACCCGCGGGGGGGCGCGGCGGCTGATCGCCGCGCTTGCCCATCCGCTGAACCAGGCCGCGTTCGATCCGCAGACCGGCGCCCTGATCGCCGGCTACACCGTCCTCCAGCCGCGGGTGCGCGTCAAACCCAGCAGCGTCAACCGGACGACCCTCACGCGGCTGTTTGCCGGCGACCGCGGCCTGGACCTGTATACGCAAGCTGTCTCGGACGTCTACCAGGATCTCTTCCAGGAGGGGATTTACGTCGGCAAAGGCATCATGGACGTGGCCGCCTTTCGCCGCAGCCTGACCGGCCGCGTCCCCGAAAACGCCCTGCTCAGCCATGACCTCTTCGAAGGCATCGTCGGACGCGCCGGCCTGGTGTCCGACGTGGTCGTCCTGGAAAACTATCCAGACCATTACCTGGCCTCGACCGAGCGCCAGCACCGTTGGATGCGCGGCGACTGGCAGCTCTTGCCCTGGCTCATGCCTCGGGTGCCGGCCGAGAAGGGCAGCACAATTCCCAACGACTTCTCGACGCTCAACCGCTGGAAGATCCTGGACAACCTTCGCCGCAGTCTGCTGGCGCCATCGATCCTGGCGCTCCTGATTGCCGGGTGGATATGGCTCCCCGGCCCGGCGCTTTTCTGGACCGGAATCGGGGTTCTCACCCCGGGAGCCTCGATCTTGGCCGGCATCGCGCTGGGGTTTCGCGTGGGCTGGCCGGCCGCGCCCTCGTTCGAGCGGCTTCGTCCGTTGTGGATGGACCTGGCCCGCTGGGCACTGGCGTTGGTCTTCTTGCCCTTCGAGGCCTTGCTGGCGCTGGACGCCATCGGGGTCACGCTGGTCCGCCTGCTGCTCACCCACCGGCGCCTACTGGAGTGGACTCCGGCCGCCCACTTCAGCCGCGCCCTGGGCAAGCGCCTGTCGCGGGGCATGACTTGGAAACGGATGGTCACGGCGCCGATCGTGGCGCTGGCCGTGGGCGCCCTGGTGACGCTTGTCCGGCCTTCGTCGCTGGCGCCCGCCGGGCTTGTTCTGATCACCTGGCTGGTCTCGCCTCAGGTGGCTCAGTGGATCAGTCGCCCGCTCCGGCGCCCTCAACCGCCTCTGACAGCGGACCAGCGGGTGAGGCTGGGGGTGATCGCCCGCCGCACCTGGCTCTTCTACGAGCGCTTCGTGACACCGGAAGACCACTGGCTGCCCCCGGATCACTTCCAGGAGTGGCCGCGCGGTCAGACCGCTCACCACACCTCTCCGACGAACATCGGGTTCCTGCTGCTCTCAGGCCTGGCGGCCGCGGATCTGGGCTATGTCGGCCTGCTCGGCCTGGCGTTGAGGTTGAACTCGACGCTGGACACTTTGGACAGCCTCGAACGCCATCGGGGCCACTTCTTGAACTGGTATGACACCCGCACACTGGCGCCTCTCCCGCCGCGCTATGTCTCGACGGTCGATAGCGGCAACCTGGCCGGGTGCTTGATCACATTGGCCCAAGGCTGCCTGGCCATGCCCGACGTGCGCCCCTTCCGCTGGGAGCGCTGGCGAGGACTCCTGGAGACGCTGGCACTGCTGGGGGAGGGTCTGCGGGCCGCCGACGACAAGGCGAGGCCTTCGCCTCTGCACGCCGCCCTGGCCGAGATCCGGCGCGAGATCCAGGCCGTGGAGCACAAGCCGCAGCGTTGGCCGAAGGTTCTGGAGGGCGTCTCCCTCCGAGCGCTGCCCGAGATCGACCGGCTGCTGATGCAGGTGATCGAGGTCCGGCCGCACGCGCTGTCCACAGATACGCTGGACGGCCTGCGGCTGTGCTCGGAGCGCCTACGGCACCACGTGATGAGCATGCGCCGTGAGGTCGATCTGCTCGTCCCGTGGGCGGTTCTGATCGATCGTCCGCCGGGGCTGTTGACTGAACCCGAGGCCGAGGCGCGCCTCCTGCAGGCGTGGCGCGGGCTGATCGACGCCTTGCCTGTGACGCCTCGCCTCGGCGAGATCGCCGAAGTGGGCCGCGCCGCCGAGGCCAGACTGGAAACGCTTCGAGACCTGCTGGCTGAGGCAGATCGGTTGGCGCAGCCCGATCCCGAGGCTCATCGCCGACACCAGGAGGCGCTGGCCTGGTGCGCGCAGCTGGCCGAGGCGCTGCAGTCGGCCCGCCTGGCGGCCGGGAGCCTGCTGATCGGCTACCGCCGCATCAGCCAGCGCTGCGAGGCGCTGGTCCTGGCGATGGACTTCAGCTTCCTGTTCGACCGACGCCGGCAGGTGTTCCGCATCGGGTTCAACCTCGACGCCGGGAAGTTGGACGACAACCACTACGACCTGCTGGCCTCCGAAGCGCGCCTGGCCAGCCTAGTAGCCATCGCCAAACGGGATGTGCCGCTCTCGCACTGGCTTCACCTTGCGCGTCCGCTGACCCGGGTGGACGGTTCGCTGGCGCTCCTCTCGTGGAGCGGTACGATGTTCGAATACTTGATGCCCCTGCTGCTCACCCGCAGCTACCCGGGCACGCTCCTCGACCAGAGCTGCCGCACGGCGCTCCGGCGCCAAATGGAGTACGCCGGCGGCCGCGACGCGCCGTGGGGCATCTCCGAGTCCGGCTTCTACGCCTTCGACGCCGGGCTGAACTACCAGTACCGGGCCTTCGGGGTGCCCGGGCTGGGGCTCAAGCGCGGCCTGGGCGACGATCTCGTCGTGGCGCCCTACGCCTCGCTCCTGGCCCTGCCGCTGGCCATCGAAGACGTCCTCGACAACTTCCAGCGTTTCCAGGCGCTGGGGATGATCGGCCTGTACGGGCCGTATGAGGCGTTGGATTGCACGCCGTCGCGCCTGCCCGTGGGCGAGCCGCAGGCCCGCGTCCGATCCTACATGGCCCATCATCATGGCATGAGCATGGTCGCCCTGGCGAACGCCTTGCAGGACGACGTCATGGTCCGGCGCTTCCACGCCGATCCGCGCCTGCAGACGGTCGAGCTCCTGTTGCAGGAGCAGTTGCCGGTCGACGCGCCGATCGCTGAGCTGCCGCCGGCGGCGGTGACCAATGAGCGATTCCTGCGCACACAGGTCAGCCTGACCCCCTGGCGTGACCCGGCCCAGGCGGCCACGCCGCGCGCCCACTTCCTTTCGAATGGCCGCTACGGCGTCATGATCACCAGCGCCGGGAGCGGGTACAGCCAATGGCAGGAGCTGGCGCTCACGCGCTGGCGCGCCGACACGACCCTGGAGGACGGAGGCACCTGGCTGTATCTGCAGGACCGGGAGCGTGGGTCGCTGACGTCGGCGACCTTTCAGCCGACCGCCTCGCCTTTGGGCGACCCACAGACCTTCTTCTATCCTTACAAGGCGGAGTTCCACCGCCAGGATGACGAGCTGGCGCTCAAACTGGAAGTCGCGGTGGCGGCCGAGGACGACCTCGAGATCCGCCAGCTGGTGCTGACCAATCACGGCGATCGCGCCCGGCGGCTGAGGCTGACAAGCTACGGCGAGGTCGTCCTGGCGCCTCAGGAGGCCGACCAGCGTCACCCGGCCTTCAACAAGCTGTTCATCGAAAGCGAGTTCCTGCCTGAGCTCAACGCCCTGCTCTTCCACCGCCGCCCGCGTGCCGCCGATGAGACGCCCGTCTTCCTGGCGCACATGCTGGTAGCGAACTCGTCGACGCGGGGCACGGTCGTCTACGAGACCGACCGCGCCCGCTTTCTCGGCCGCGGCGGGACGCCACGCGCACCGCGGTCGTTGATCGAGGCGCGGCCGCGCATCCCCGAACCGAACGGGGCCACGCTGGACCCGATCCTGTCGCTGGGGCTCGACCTCGACGTGGCGCCCGGCACGACGGCCCGGATCGATTTCCTGACGCTGGCGGGGCGGGACCGAACCGAGGTTTTGGCCATCGCCCGTCGCTACCAGAGCCGAGCCGTCATCGATCGGGCCTTCGGCCAGGCACGCGCCCTGATCGAGCGTGAGTTGCGCGAGCAGGAGCTGAGCACGCAGGATCTGGAGTCACTCGATGGGCTGCTGTCGGCCTTGCTCTACCCGAGCGCCAGGCTGCGCGCCGCGGCGGAGACTCTGGCCTCCAATCGCAAAGGGCAGCACGGCCTATGGGGCTTTGGCATCTCCGGCGACTACCCGATCCTGCTGGTGCGGCTGAAGAGCGAGGAGGAGACCTCGCTGGTGCGCGACGTGGTGCGCGCGCATGCCTACTGGCGCCGGCGCGGGATCAAGGTCGACGTCGTCATCCGAGTCGACAAGGAAACGGGCTACGGCCAGGAGCTGCAAGGCGAGCTGTATCGCCTGATCGTCCGTATGGGCAGCGACCTGTATCTGAATCAGCGCGGCGGCATCTACCTGTTGAGTTCCGATCAAATGGCGGCCGAAGACCGCGTGCTGCTCGAGACCGCGGCGCGCGCCGTCCTGGACGGCTCACGCGGCACGCTCGCTGCGCAATTGGGCGAGCCGACGGCGGAGCCTGTGCGCCTGCCCGCCTTCGTCCCGACGCTGAGCCAGCCCGAAGACCTCGAGCCGACGCCGGAGCTGCCGCGCCCGCCCGGCCTGATCCATGACAATGGTCTGGGCGGCTTCAGCCCCGATGGGCGCGAGTACCTGATCTACCTGAAGCCCGGAGAGCGGACGCCGCGACCGTGGATCAACGTCATCGCCAATCCCCGCCTGGGCTTCATCGTCTCGGAGGCGGGCGCCGGATCGACCTGGGCCGAGAACAGCGCCGAGAACCGGCTGACGCCGTGGTCGAACGATCCAGTCAGCGATCCGCCGGGTGAGGCGATCTACCTGCGCGATGAGGAGACCGCCCTGATCTGGTCGCCGACTCCTCAGCCTGCCCCCGCCGCCGCACCCTACCTGGTTCGTCACGGCGCCGGTTACAGCATGTTCGAGCATCAAAGCCACGGGCTCTGGCAGCAGCTGCGCCTGTTCGCCGCCCCGGACTCGCCGGTGAAAGTGATCGCGCTACGCCTGGAGAACCACTGGCAGCGCCCGCGGCGGCTGACGGCGACGTGCTATGCGCCGTGGGTCCTCGGAGCGAGCCGTGAGGCGACCGCGCCCTATGTCGTCTCGGAGTACGAGCCCGAAGTCCACGCCCTCCTGGCCCACAATCCGTACAGCGCCGAGTTCGCCGGGCGCTGTGCCTTCCTGGCCGCCAGCCAAGCGCCCCACGGCGTGACCGCCGATCGGACCGAGTTTCTCGGCCGGATGGGAGATCCGCGCCGGCCGGCGGCGCTCACCCGCGTCGGTCTGGAAGGCACAGTGAGGGCCGGGCTGGACCCTTGTGCCGCTATCCAGCTGCACGTGGAGCTTGAGCCCGGCCAGGCCAAGGAGGTCTTCTTCCTGCTCGGCCAGGGCGCCGATCGCGAAGAGGCGATGAGCCTGGCGCGTCACTTTGGGGATCCCCAGAAGATGGATGCGTCCTGGCAAGCGGCGCGGGCCTTCTGGGAGGACAAGCTGGGTGCGGTGACAGTGGCCACACCCGACCCGGCGATGGATCGGATGCTCAATCGGTGGCTGCTGTACCAGGCGCTGGCGTGCCGCATGTGGGGACGCTCGGCGCTCTATCAGCCGAGCGGCGCGTTCGGCTTCCGCGACCAACTGCAGGACAGCATGGCCCTGGTGCATGCCGCGCCCGAGGTGGCGCGTGAGCACATCCTGCTGGCCGCCCGGCACCAGTTCGAGGAAGGCGATGTGCTGCATTGGTGGCACCCGCCTGCGGGGCGCGGCGTGCGCACGCGGGTCTCCGACGACCTGCTCTGGCTGCCGTTCGTCGTGGCGCACTACGTCGAGGCTACCGGGGATGAGAGCCTGCTGGCCGAGCGGGTTCCGTTCCTGGCAGGCACCGTCCTGCGGCCGGAGGAAGACGAGCGCTACGGCCTGTTCGCCGAAACCACCGAGGCCTATCCGCTGTACGAGCATTGTCGTCGGGCACTGGAGCGGGGTTCGACGGAGGGCGGCCACGGCCTGCCCCTCATCGGGAGCGGCGACTGGAACGACGGCATGAACCGCGTCGGCGCGGGCGGGCAGGGGGAGAGCGTTTGGCTCGGCTGGTTCCTGCATACGACGTTGAGCCGCTTCGCGACCTTGAGTGAGCGCCTCGGCCGGGCCGAGGCAGCGGGTGCGTATCGGCACCGCGCCGATGGCTTGCGCGAGGCGCTGGAGTCCGCCGGCTGGGATGGGGCCTGGTATCGCCGAGCCTACTATGATGACGGCGAACCGCTCGGCGCGGCGCAGAATGACGAATGGCGTATCGACTCGGTGGCGCAGTCCTGGGCCGTCCTTTCGGGCGCGGCCGACCCGAGGCTCGCCGAGCAGGCCATGCGCCAGGTGAAGCAACAGCTGGTCCGGCCGGCTGAGGGGCTGGTGCTGCTGGCAGCACCGCCTTTCGACCAGACCGCCCGCGATCCCGGCTACCTCAAAGGCTACCCGCCGGGCGTGCGGGAGAACGGCGGCGCGTATATGCATGCTGCCATGTGGGTTGCCTGGGCCTGCGCCGACCTCGGCTGGGGGGACGATGCCCACGCCCTGTTCTGCATGCTCAACCCCGTGTTGCGCTCCGACACGCCGGAGAAGATGGAGCACTACCAGGTCGAGCCGTACGTCGTCGCCGCCGACATTTCCCGCCAGGCCGGGCGCGTCGGGCAAGGCGGCTGGACGTGGTACACCGGCTCGGCGGCCTGGATGTATCGGCTGGGGCTTGAGCGAATCCTCGGCCTGCGTCGGGTGGGCGCGGCCATTCAGATCGATCCCTGCATCCCGGCGAGCTGGCCGGAGTATCGGATCGATTACCGATGCGGCCGCAGCCTGTATCGCATCGACGTGCACAACCCGGACCGGGTGTCGCGCGGCGTGCGCGAGGCCCTTCTCGACGGCGCCCCGCTCCCCGACGGACGAATTCCCCTGATCGACGATGGCGAGACGCACAGCG